>Ga0099824_1010033_pt1 | contig 11388 bp, 11 predicted proteins | sample SiratrowhiteBW_FD_76837 | JGI IMG/M metagenome (GOLD analysis project Ga0099824, IMG submission 76837) | Root nodule microbial communities of legume samples collected from California, USA - Siratro white BW | ecosystem: Host-associated > Plants > Roots > Nodule | place: USA: California... | reverse complement strand
ATATATATATATATATATATATATATATATATATATATATATATATATATATATATATATGGTATTGTGAGATTATATCTTGAAGGAGCTAGAAGAGTAAAGTTTGTTGTGGACTAATAAATTCTTTTGTTTGAATAAGTATATCATTTATTAAGATTTTCATTATTTTCATTATTTTTTTGTGGTTGGTTAAAAGGAAATGTTGTTGACACAATTTGAGATATGAAAATTTATTTGGATTTGATTAGATGTTTTAAAAGTATTTAGGAAAACTTAATCGTGTTTCTATTCAAGTAAGAAGAGTTAATAATTATATCTAATTAATGTTTAAATTGTTAGATATTAGGTTACAATAGCTAATAATATGTGTATATCAAAGTTGGAATTATACATATTTGCGCATATGAATTGAAAGAACTATCAAGCGTAATGGAGATTAATATTTTATTTGAAGCATGATAACAATGCTTTTGTTGTATTGAAAACTTTGAAACATGATTTGGTGATGTAAAACAATGAAAAACCTATTTATTTTTCTGTTTTGTTTGCTCTGTGGTTGAATGTCTCTTGAGTGACATATCAATGCTTAGTTATAATGCTCAAGTAGTGTTTAATCACTGCACTCACCACTTACCATCACTCAAATTATGAGTGTATACTCAACGGATAAAGTATGTAACTCAAGCGGGAGTTTGTAATTTGAGTAAGAGAGACCGAGACAACTCTCTCTCTGGAAGCATGTCACTCAAGCAACATGTTGGTTACTCAAACAAAGTTGGTGGTGTGCATGGTCATGAAAACTCGTGCATGTGAGGCATACATGATATAACACTTAAACGAGTGTTGGTCATTCAAACACCAATAATGAGGTGTTGAACGCTCTATAACTCTTTGGAATAATTCCAATAAGTTCAGGTCGCTCGAGAGACAATGGACAATGATGTTAATTCATGATTTATGAGTTTAATTATATATGTATATGTATATGTATGCACATATATGTGTGTTTGTAAGATTTTACACACAATTTTATATTTGTTAATGATAATGATGTATAAAATGATAGAATTACTCATGTATATGCATAATGATATGTATAAATGAATGTATTGAATGCCATATATGATGTGAGATCTTAGGTTGTAATACTAAGCATGTTAACCATTAATGTAAAGAAATGTCATAACTTTAGTAACCATTTAATCACTTTGATTAATATATCTGGTGGTGAAAAGTTCAATAAGGTGTATATACCAGATTTAAAGTAGGTACATAAACTATCATGATAGGATAACAAATGTTAATCTCTAATGAGGAATTCTTAATCTTTTGGAAGGTGTCATGTGATGGTTACACTGCTTATATATGTATGGTTTTTAAATTATATTAGTTCATCCTTACATATTTGTGTATGATGATTGTATTGGTATGTTAGCATATGATGTTGCAGGTACTAGTAGACTACTTAGAGCTTGACATTTTTATGCACACCTGTTGTGATGCATATATTCTTTTGAGGGATTTATTGTCCCAATACATTAAATACACTATGAAAATATTCATTTACAATATGTACGTTTATATGTATTAGTATACAATATTTACGTTTCATCTTTTCACGGTGATGCATATATAATACGTAGATGAAACTAGGTAGTGATTTGAAAATAAGTAATATGATAAATCTAATAAAGATTGTTAAGATATATTATAATACCATATTAAAAAAATAAGTTTAAATTTAACTCATCGTCATAAAATCAATTTGTAAGATAAAAATTACATTAACATAAATTGATCTATCCGTAATTGATATAAATTTCCAAACATAAATATTTAACATAATTTTCTTTTACATAAATAATTCCATAATATTATTGCACTCTATTTAACAATTACACTTTTTTATGATTTTTTATGAATATTTAAATTAATTCATTCTAAATATTAATTTTTCAATAATAATACCATAGGAGATTTTTCATAAAAAAAATTACAAGTAAGAATAAATATATTGAGTTTTTATGAACAATTTTACTTTAAATATCTGTAGATGAAATATTTTTTTTTAAATAATTAATATAGAAACAAATTGCAAATAAATCAGTGTTTAATTTAAAATTGAAAACATTAGTCAATTAGTTTTTATAAAGAATATTACAGTAGTAAATGTTGAAGTGGAGATGTATATACATTTACTATATACAATATTTAACAACTGTTACTGAATATGTCATTGAATATTTCATTTTGTAAGCGGATTAAATGGACCAACCCCATGATTCTTTTTATTCAATATAATTCAAATATTGATTGCATACTACATTTAATATTATTAGTACGCCTTTATTATTTTGTTTGAGTGTTATATTTTAATCTAGTAATATAAATGTATACTTTAATATCCCCGAGTCTTATTTTAGCATATATTTTAATCCGGTATATATTTGTGAAATTTTGATCTTCCATTTAAGTTCTAAAATATAATTTTTGTATGTGTCTAATAAATGTATTAATTTAGTGGTTGCAATGTGTGGGTGAACTTTAATGCTTGGTTTGGTCTTTGAGAGGAAAGAAATAAAAAGGAAAAAGCAATAAGATAGTAATAAAAAAAATGAAGTAGAAAAATAAAAAAACAGTTATTTCAATTGTTTGGATGAATGCAAAAAGAAGGATGAAATACATGGGAAATATTTTTATATTATCACATTATTTTTCTCTTATTACAAGATTATTTACTATTTACAAAAGATATGTTATTAACTTTTTTCTAAAAGTAAAATTATTTTCACACATAGAATGGATGTAAACAATTTTCATGTGACTCCTACGAAATTTTAGTAATAAAGTGACAATGAAATATTCTCTCTTATTTAATTGGTTTGGTGGGGAGCTTACATGCATCAATGATGATGTTTTGAGTAACATTCTCTTCTATTTAATTGATTTATGGTTAATAATATTTTTTTATTAATACAAACATTTATTTAAAATAAAACTTATGATTATTGGAGTGAAAGAAGCAAATAGCCATCAATTTGATTTTTTTTTGAAAAACTTAACATGAAATGAGATTAATAAAGTATTAATCTATGAAATCCTATTAATAAAGTAAAAATCAAAACGTGTTATATATGAAATCCTATGGCTACTACACCATTAAATTTGAAGTAGCTAATTTATTATCTTCACATTGAAAATTTCAAAAAATAGTTATTAGTTTGAATTAACATGTATGAAGTTGTATTAAATTTTTTTGAATTTTTCACCAATAAAAGAAAAAACAGTGCACAGAACCCCATAGCACACACTATTCACTGGATTCCTTTATCTTTGTGGCTTTATGAACCTAACCAGTGATTTACCGTCAGATGTTCCAATTCACAACCACAGTTAAAATCAAACCACTCACTCTATAAAACCACACTTTACACTTCTCTGTCTTCCCAAACTCTTGTTCTCTCAACTTCCTTTGACCACTGTCCAACACTCTCTCTCTCTCTCAACTTCCTTGCTTTCTCTACCAAACCAAACTTCCAAAACCAAAAACGATATTGACACTGCAGAAAGAGAGTATATTGCAAAAGGGGTTGTGTTGTTTCAGATCTCCTTCATTCAATGTCCAGAAAAAGGTCACATTACACACTCCACTAGGCCTAGATCTCTTTGTTCGTGGCATTGAGCCACGAGTCACTCTAAAAATCCTATTTTGCTTCGACCCTTTTGTTCTCCCTACCCCAGAAGCTGTGTTTGTGTGTGTGTGACTTGCTCTACTTGCTCTCATGGCTGATGCTGCTGAGCCTAAAGCATTGCCTGAGGCAGAGAAGAAGAAGGAGCAGACTCTGCCCTTTTACAAGCTCTTCTCATTTGCGGACAAGTGTGATTGGATGCTCATGATCTCTGGCAGCTTAGGAGCCATTGTTCATGGCTCCTCAATGCCAGTTTTCTTCCTGCTCTTTGGTGAAATGGTTAATGGCTTTGGCAAGAACCAAATGGACTTGAAGAAAATGACAGAAGAAGTATCAAAGGTTAACCAGTTAAACTATTGATTACTGTCCAATTTCTCAGTAACACCAATATTTTTCTTACTACCAACAACAACACCATCTCAGATCCAAGATCTAATTTTTTTTTCTCTTCTCTACCTTTTTCTCATGATCATGATTGCAGTATGCTCTCTATTTCGTGTACCTTGGCCTTGTCGTTTGCATATCTTCCTATGCAGGTATGTTAATCTTCTTTCTTTTCCTCTAAGAACTTTTTTTTTTCTTCTGTTTTCTCTTTCTCTCTCTCTGTTTTGTTGGTCCTAACCTGTGAACAAGATCGATCACACTTATTGGACCATTCCTTCTAAGGCTTCGTGTGTGACTGTTGTTGTTTCAGCCACTTCACATCGATCCCACGTGCTGTGTCAACAAAACACACTCGTCCTTTTCTCCCTTCACTTGTCAATCTCACTACTTTCAGATTTTCCTGCCTAACATTATCCATCACTCCCTTATCATCTTTATCATGTAGTATCTTTACCCTTAATGATTGCTACACATTTCTATTACCTTAATCAATAATTCAGCCTCTTCCATTGTACCATGCATCAAATTTGCAACACTAGAAAAAAGTAAAAAAAGAAAAAATCTACTACTGTTTCTTCAATTTTTGGTGATACTTTTTTCTCTGCAACCAGAAATTGCATGCTGGATGTACACCGGGGAGAGGCAAGTGAGCACACTGAGGAAGAAGTACTTGGAAGCAGTGCTTAAACAGGACGTTGGTTTCTTTGACACGGATGCTAGAACTGGGGATATTGTTTTCAGTGTCTCCACAGATACACTGCTTGTTCAAGATGCCATAAGCGAGAAGGTGCTTCGAAAATTTGCCATCTTTGTGTGTTTTTTCCTTCATGGTATGAACAAAAAGCACAACTAGAAACCATGGCCTTCTGGGGTAGTTGATTCATATCCATTGATAAGTGGGGTCAGCCCATGATCATGGAACAAAGCGGCGCACGTTAAAGAAACAAGTTCTAACGTGCGCCGGGATTAATTCCCGTAGCAGATGGTGTTAAAGAGAGAAGATAGATAAAACCATGGCCTTCTAGGGTAGTTGATTGATATCCATTTAAGTGGGGCCCACACGATTGTAGAACAAAGTGGTGCACGTTAGCAACACAGTATTAAACGTGCGCCGGGTTGGGTCACACAGCTGATGTTGCACTTCCTTCATGTACGAAAAAAGAACATATAGAAACCATGGCCTTCAGGGTTGTTGATTGATGTCCACTGAAGTAGGTCCATAGATGATGATAGAACTAGGTGGCGCACGTTAGCAAAACAGGGTTTAACGTGCGCATGGGTTTAGTCACATGGTTGATGTCTCTGCTTTTTTCATGAGTTTTGTAGTTTTATGTTTGTTAGTTTAACGTTTTGTGATTGTTTAGGTGGGGAACTTCATACACTATCTATCAACGTTTCTGGCTGGTCTGGTGGTTGGGTTTGTGTCAGCATGGAGACTCGCACTTCTGAGTGTTGCAGTGATTCCTGGGATTGCTTTTGCTGGTGGATTGTATGCTTACACACTAACTGGCCTCACATCAAAGAGTCGTGAATCTTATGCAAATGCAGGAATAATAGCTGAGCAGGTGAGGTTAATTCTTGGTTGAAGAACTTGAACATGTCATGTGCATGGATGTTGCACACGTTTCTTTTTATGGAAAAAACAAAAGATCAAATGTTAATGAAATGAAAAAAATGTTCTGTTTTTTTATTGTTCCATTCCTTTTTGTACCTTTTGTATGTGGTTTTTCCTGTATGTTTTTATGGGGTTGTTCAAAAGCTCTTTGAATTTTGATCCTACTACTTTTTTGAGTACATGGAGCGCATGCTCTTCTCTCATATGAATTTGCGCCTTATTTCAAGTTCAGTGACTGTTTTAGTGTGTGAAAATGATGTCTTGTCGTGTGGAGCACTCATGAAAGTTCCTAGCCAGCTTTTCTCTTTTGTGAGTAAAATAATCGAAAAGCATGGTGATGATGATTGTTGCCTTGTGTCGCTCTAATGCCAACTATGGTCCTTGCTTACAAATAAGTACATGAAACGAAATTATGTTTTGCCTAAATTTGCTTCTTCTTTTTTGATTGTTTAGATCTGTCGTTGACATTGATTTCAATAATCATGGCTCAAAAATGGGAAGAAAAAAGAGTGACAGATTAATGTTGGACTAATTGGTCTTCATTATGTGAAATTTTGTACAGGCCATTGCTCAAGTGAGAACTGTTTACTCTTTTGTTGGGGAGAGCAAGGCACTGAATTCGTATTCTGATGCAATACAAAACACTCTAAAACTTGGATACAAGGCAGGAATGGCCAAAGGGTTAGGCTTAGGATGCACATATGGAATAGCATGCATGTCTTGGGCACTGGTTTTCTGGTATGCCGGAGTTTTCATCAGGAATGGACAAACAGATGGAGGCAAGGCATTCACGGCTATTTTCTCAGCCATTGTTGGTGGCATGTGAGGGCCTAATTTGAGTAACTTTTGATGATTCTGTGTTAACTTGTAGTGACACCATTCATGTGATCATGACATGTTGGTTTGCTTCAACAGGAGTTTGGGACAGTCCTTTTCCAATTTAGGTGCTTTCAGCAAAGGCAAAGCTGCGGGATACAAATTGATGGAGATCATCAAACAGAAACCTACCATAGTGGAAGATCCTTCAGAAGGAAAGTGCCTAGCTGAGGTTAATGGCAACATTGAATTCAAAGATGTTACTTTCAGCTACCCTTCGAGGCCGGATGTGTTTATCTTTCGCAGTTTCTCAATCTTTTTCCCTGCTGGAAAAACTGTTGCGGTTGTTGGTGGCAGTGGATCTGGAAAGAGCACAGTTGTTTCCTTGATAGAAAGGTTCTATGATCCAAATGAAGGTAACTAAACACTTTTGAATCTCTTGAAAGAGTGGAAAATATTTTGGACTATCATGACATTTCTATGTTAGAAAATTTTTTACTTTTGATTCTTGGATTGACAGCTATGTTGATCTCTTTGAAATGGCCAAGCAGGTCAGGTTCTGCTGGATAATGTGGACATTAAGAGTCTACAACTAAAATGGTTACGTGATCAAATTGGGTTGGTGAATCAAGAACCTGCACTCTTTGCAACTACCATTCTTGAGAATATACTCTATGGAAAAGCTGATGCAACTATGGCTGAAGTGGAAGCTGCTACTTCTGCTGCAAATGCTCATAGTTTTATCACCTTGCTTCCTAATGGTTATAACACTCAGGTTTATAAAACTAATAATTTTCAAGCAGAATGAGTACATAAAGTTGATCATTAGTTCTGGTCAAGGGTGTGTTAATCAAAATGTGTTCTGTTTTTTCACCAGGTAGGAGAGCGAGGAGTTCAATTATCTGGTGGCCAAAAGCAGAGAATTGCAATTGCCAGAGCCATGTTGAAGAATCCAAAGATCCTTCTATTGGATGAAGCAACTAGTGCTCTTGATGCAGGGTCTGAAAGCATAGTTCAAGAGGCACTAGACAGGCTCATGGTTGGAAGAACAACTGTGGTTGTGGCACATCGTCTATCAACAATAAGGAATGTGGATACCATTGCTGTTATACAACAAGGACAAGTTGTTGAGACAGGCACACATGAAGAACTCATTGCCAAGGCAGGCACATATGCTTCACTCATTCGGTTCCAAGAAATGGTTGGAAATAGAGACTTCTCGAACCCCTCAACTCGCCGGACTCGGTCATCGCGATTGAGCCATTCATTGTCAACAAAGTCCTTGAGTCTCAGGTCTGGAAGCCTGAGGAACTTGAGCTACCAGTATAGCACTGGTGCAGATGGCCGTATTGAGATGATATCAAATGCTGAAACAGATAAGAAAAATCCTGCCCCAGATGGATATTTCTTCAGGCTGCTCAAACTGAATGCTCCTGAATGGCCTTACTCAATCATGGGAGCTGTTGGTTCTGTTCTTTCTGGATTCATTGGCCCTACTTTTGCTATTGTTATGAGCAACATGATTGAGGTCTTCTACTTTAGAAATTATGCTTCCATGGAGAGGAAGACTAAGGAGTATGTCTTCATTTACATTGGTGCCGGTCTCTATGCAGTTGGTGCATACTTGATACAACATTACTTCTTTAGTATCATGGGAGAAAACCTCACCACAAGGGTCAGAAGAATGATGCTTGCCGGTATGGTTTATTTTATGTGTTGGTGTGTGTTTGAGTGAGATTCTCTATTTTACCTTGATCCTTGATCTTGCATTCTATTTCAACACTTTTGAAAGATTAAACTTGAATAATTCTCAGAATTAGAGTTTCATCTCATAATCTATGTTGTCAAAACTGAAGTTTCATTCTGTTAACTATGCTGATCTTTAATACAAACTTTTACTAAGGATGAGGTTAGCATTGAAAACATGTAAGTAACTTTTGTCCTTATTAAAAAATCTAGTAAAAAAAAACATGGGGTTATTTTATTTTTTTTCAAAAACTAGTTAAAGCAAACAAGCATTTAAATTTTGGTGTTTGTACTTGGTTAGCTATTTTGAGGAATGAAGTTGGATGGTTCGATGAGGAGGAGCACAACTCAAGCCTTGTTGCAGCTCGCCTTGCCACTGATGCAGCTGATGTCAAGTCTGCAATTGCTGAGAGGATATCAGTGATTCTGCAGAACATGACATCTCTCCTTACTTCTTTTATAGTTGCTTTCATAGTGGAATGGAGGGTTTCCTTGCTCATCTTGGCAACCTTCCCTCTACTTGTGCTGGCCAACTTTGCTCAGGTAAACTCACATACCAAACATATCATCATGTCACATAATTCAAAATATAATCATTATCATGATAACATGACATGCTGCCAAGACTAGAGATATATATAATAAAAAATTAGCTCCAAGTTTTGATGCAAAATGTTTACACTATTCTTCACCTAAGAGCATGAGAAATTGTTTAAGCTTAGTGAACTTACAAAATTGTCTTCTTGTTATTTGCATATGTTGACCTTAGACAACATATAGTGGTGGAGCCAAGGGTTACTCTAGATTTTTACCCAAAATTCCTGACCTTATTCTTACTCTTTGACACTGAGAATCTAGCTTCGCACACAAGCTGGCATTAAACGACAAAAGCTAAAACAACAAAGAGCCACACAAAGTGGAACTGTGCACGTGCTTCCTTCCAAGTCCAGTGCATTAACTTCTGGGAAATAATAACTCATATATTGGTCTAGCAAAAATCTCATTAATAATGGCCATTAAAAGCTCACTTTTTTAACAAAGTGAAATTGTACTTCAATTTGACAGCTAATGGAGGGAAAGGTACACAAGGACCAAACTTTAATCCAGAATTTTAGAACTTAGTAGGGGTATCTTTTAATTAAATTTAGAGTTTCACTTCTATAATTTTTATAATAAATTGGTTAACACCGAAAATCATATAGGTTAAGAGGGTGAAATTCAACTTCAAATTGAAGAACACCAACAAAAGTACTGAATAAATTGCATCTATGTTTTTTTCCTGCATGGCACACATAAATTAGCTTTCATGAAATGACCATTCCAACCCTCTTTGAAATGGAAATAACATAGTGAAGTACTCCATGAAGAGATAGGGCCCAAGTTCCCAAATTCAACCATGACAGAGATTATAATGCATGTGGATGATAGAGGGCTCAATGGTGCAACAACAGCACTGCATTTTTCTCAGTTGGGGGGGTGGGGTCCTCTACGTATTCAAGTTAGATTCTTGAATGGTACGTGTACAGAAGCTTGTATCAGCTTTTGCTTTGAGGTAGTAGTGACTAGTGAGTCTTACATTTTTGACCATATGGTATGATATGGGAAAGTCAGATTCTGAAGACTCCAGCTAGCTACTAGCCCCATGTCTTCTGGCAAAGCCACACCCCATTTTTGTGCTTGGGATATGGGTTTGATAATTGAGATTCTGCAAATTTCAATAGTCTCTCTTCTTGGTGCCAGTTCTGAATATTAATAAACAAATCAATCACAACAAACAATCACTGTTCTTCTGGCTATCTAATGCACACTACACCACACTGCCTTACCTTTGTTTGGCTTATTCATTACACAGAAAAGGGTCCCTTGTCAGTTCCCTATGACATGAAGCTAGGTGATTTTCCTGACCCTTTTGTTTTCTCTCCTCATTCTGACATCCTCTCATGGCCCTAAACTCTCCTAGAGTTTGAACCAACGGTTCTCAAGTAGACATTTGTATATGACACTCTTTCAATTTATTGTAGAGTTTGGTCTGCATTTTTTCAATCTCTAGGAAACATTTTTTTCAATGTGTCCACCATATTTATTATCCTTCATGTTCTAAACTAGTTACTCTTTTACAAAAGATGCATCAAACATGTTTTGTATTTTTCTAAGATAAGAGTACTGTAAATAAACAAGAGAGATAACAGATGGCAAAAGGTTACATGATTCAAAATATTAACTATATTTTTTAATATCTTTTATTAAAATCCTAAACATGGTATGAAATGTAAGAGGAAGATAAAAGCTTTGCCCTTTTACACTGAGAAATCAACTTCACATCTAAGATGGCATTACACGACAAAAGCTAAAACAACAAAGACCCTCACAAAGTTGAACAGTGCACGTGCTTCCTTCCAAGTCCAGTGCATTAACTTCTGTGAAATAACACATATTGGTGTATTAAAATACTCGTTAATAATGGCCATGAAGAAGTTAATATTACTTTATGGATGCAGATTCCATACCTGACCATCAACTTCGATGTCTCACACTGAGACTGGTCTTGCACATCATTATGAAATTAAAATTACTATACTTTATTAATATAGTGCTATTATAATTGTGGAGTATATCTGCCAGCTGTCTGTGAAATATTATAATAATTTATAAAGAAATATTTGATCACAAGACAGAAAACACAAGCTCTTCATTGGTAGAAAATCCCTGCAGAGGTAGACTCTTTTTTTAACAATATTTTTGGGGTACTGTAAGAGGAAACTTCATTGCATTCATTTTATTATTCATATATTTCTTACAAACCCCAAACCTTTTAGTTTGCCTAGGAATCTGAACTTTATTTTTAGCTACTCCACCCGTGATCGGTTCCAGTCTTTTTCAGGTCCTAGACATGTGACCTTCACACATAGTCTTTTATATTATATATAGTATTTTGTTCAAGTACATCCACCCACTTGTATTTTATCAGTATTTTAATACTATTAAGTTCAAATTTTGATTTCACAAAGCATATCAGGTCTTGCTGCATTTACATGGTTTAGCTGTATATGGATAACATCTCAGTAGTTTAATTAGGGCATGCATGTGAATGATTCTGGAGATAGTATCACATGGACTTTCTTTATTCTATCTTGCTTT
>Ga0099824_1010030_pt1 | contig 11388 bp, 6 predicted proteins | sample SiratrowhiteBW_FD_76837 | JGI IMG/M metagenome (GOLD analysis project Ga0099824, IMG submission 76837) | Root nodule microbial communities of legume samples collected from California, USA - Siratro white BW | ecosystem: Host-associated > Plants > Roots > Nodule | place: USA: California... | reverse complement strand
TTTTATATATATATATATATATATATATATATATATATATATATATATATATATATATATATATATATATATATTTAAATTGGATTGAATTGACTCCACAATTCAAATTCATCCAATTAAATTCAGCCATTTTATAGTTCAATTATATGAGATTCACAATAATTCATAATCCTTACTCTATAGTTTGATTTGATCCAACTAAAGTGTTATTTTGTTGAATTGACTCCTTCTGTATTGGTTAAACCATCTTGTTAAATTTATAGTGTCAATAAAAAAAATATAAATGAATAAAATACTTTATTATTAAAAATTAATAATAATTAGTAAGATAGTTTATATTTATATGTCATCTTTATGTGAGTTTTTTTTTATCTTAAAACTATTTTAAAATAATATATTAAATTAATTTTTACGAAATTTCATTTAAAACAATTTTTGTTGTAAAAATATATTTTATTGGTTTTAGAATAATGATCGATTGTATCCAAGTTGAAAGTTGCAACTTTATTATAAGCGGAATTTAAGTATTCTTTTTTTCTTTTTCCTGAAAGATAAACTGTTTTTATGAATATGAAAATTTAAAATAATTTTTCGATCAATTTTTGCTTGTAGTTTCATATATATTTTGTATAAAAGCTGAATTCCATTTTATATTCAAACTAAATTAATTATTTTAAAATAAAATTTCAAAAAAATGATTGAAATAAAAAATAATTCTTATTAAAATCGATTGTAGCAACAATCAATTATAAATATAATTTATTATTAAATATGCCCTCCCAAATACACTATCTACTTACTCTCTAGAACTTATCATTAAATTTATAAAAATTAAGTAATCCATTTGACTTTTTTTTTTTATCATTCTTAAATAAAATTACTCTTACTTTATTATAAAGTTTTCCAAACCAAAAAAAAAAAAATTAAAAGAAAAATCTAAAAAAGGTAAATAGGAGGATTTCTAATTACATTTTCTTTCTGGTGCTTTCGAATTTTTTCGCACAGTAATTCAACTATATATAACAAATTTATTGATTTCTCTTGTGACAATTAATTTAGAAATATTATATTTAAGATAATTTTTAAGTGATGATATCAAAATTAAACTCTTAATAGAAAATCTATTATAAAAAAGAAGTTAAGAATTACCGAGCATCCTTAAAATACCAATGTATCTCGTTATAGTTTCTAATCAATCTTTTATTTATTAATTCTTTAATCATTAACTTAAAGAGGGTAGTTAATATTAATATATAGATAATTCAACTGAAACTAACCTTAATGTTCTTAAGCAATCTCTTAAATCTAAACTGGTAGATACTTCACATAGTGGTAATCCAAAAGCATTTATTTTTAACAAAATGCTAACTAATCCCTCAAAACATTGGTAACAAAATCAAAAACCCTTTTATTGTAAACAAAAGTGTGATCTCATATAGATATTTTTGGTAGTTTTATCATAATATAGATTTACGAATAATTATTGAGATACATATTAGAGAATAATATAAAAATAGATACTTTATTGCACTTTTGAGTTTCTATATTAGAGAACAATATCGAAATAGATACTTGATCACACTTTTTCGTGTCTTTATTAGAGATTAATATCAAAACAAATACTTTATTAAACTTTTGCTTTTCTACTTCTATATAAATTTTAAAGAAAAATAGCATATTTGATGCAAGTTCTTAATTTAATTTTGTAATGGATCCTTTATTATTACATAATGTTTTCAAAAAGTAACTAATTTTAACTTCAACTATAAAACTTAACTACAATCCTTAAATTATTTTTGATAGGTCATACTATTTTTACATATTTAAGTCACTCAACTTCATTAACCAACTTACTCCGGCTAATGTCTAACTAGAAATTGTATTCCATTTTTGTATTTTTCATTTTTATTTTACTTTTTTATTTATTTAAGTCTAGGGTCTTAAGAAAATTTCCAATTTTTAATTTTATAAAATTAATTTGTAAGGAGATGTTTTAACTCATTTATAAACTAATACTAAAACTCTTCAGTTCATTTGTGAGACTATATAATTCATTTGTGAAACTATATAGATGGTCCAATAATGGTATTTCAATAGGTTTAGTAACTTTGTTAAAATAAAAATTTTATGTAAATTTTATGCCTAACTCATTAGACCTCTTCGTGTACCTTCATACTTTCTTCTTGCACCTCCATAACCATAACAATTTGACTATTATACCCTTATAAAAAAATTAAATAAATCATACACCTCCTAAACTTTTTATATTTAAGATTGTACAATTCGGTATTCAACTTTTGCATACTGAATTATACAATCTGAAATATAACAATATATCTCGGATGGTATAATTTAGTATACAAAAATTGTATACTAGATTGTACAATCCAGAACGTAAAAAAATAATGAATTGTACAATCCGGTGTAAAAAAAATTATATACTGAATTTGGTATACAAAAGGAAATTATATACCGGATTTTACAATTGGATAGAGATATTTTTGATATTTTAAAAATATAAGATATTTTAAAAATATACGAAGGTGCAAAGAAAATGTGTCACTAACTCAATTTTACAAAACTGACTTATAAAATAAGATTTACGGTTATTGAAAGATTTTATCATTAATGTATCTTTGACATTGAGGACAAGCTTAACACAAAGCTGACTGACGCTAACTATGGTGAGAAAAGAAAACACAAATACTTTTTTTTATTCAATTGAAGAAATAAAAAGTTAAAAATTAGCTTTCAAAAGCAAAGCTTTAAAATTTATTATTTTCTTTAGCTTTTCTTCCTCTTGAAAATTAAAATTTCTCTCTTCTTTCTATATAAGTATGTAACTAAACCGGATAAGTTTTTACAAAGTACCTTACTATTGTTTTCTTACTGCTCTTTCAAAAACACTCATTAGAGCAAAATTGAGAACTTATTTTGTGGTTGTGTAAATGAAAACTTCACAAAGGCTTCTAGAGACACTCATAAATAGTCTACCAACAAAATCTTTAGTTCTCCTAACCGACAAATGGTTCTTCAATTTGTAAATGTGCTTTGTCTTGCTATGAACCCTAAGCAACTCCTATATACCTAACCCACATATGGTTCTTCACCAAAGTTCTTTTCTCTATGTGCGTAATCCTGCTATTATTAGTATTAAAAAATAACAAGACTATGATGCATTCCATGATGTGTTTCTCAATCAAATGTAAGTTGTGAATCTATATTGTTTGGCCCACTTCTTTACTTTTTGTTGTGCCGCGCAAGTCATGTGGGGCTGGTCACTCTCTGTGGAACCAATTTCAAAATTTGGATAACAACTTCCAACCTCGAAGGAATTGGATAAGAACATAGCTGGTGGAGGGCCCCATTTGCCCTTCTTTCACAATAAAGGACACATCCAACCCAGCTACCCCAAAGAGATCCTGGTAAAATAGGAGTGCTTCAATGGCCCCAAATTCTCACGCTTTGTGTTTTAACACCAAAAAAATGGAAAAAAAAGGAAGCAGCATTCAATGCCAAGCGCAATTTCCGGTGATGTGCTGGGTTGCTTTACTTGGACATGAATGCCCCACCACCAGTACAACATATTCACCAATGATGCACAAAACACCACACAAAAACAACTAAAATAATCATCATCCATAGAACAAAGTTGCAAACCTTTGCCTTAGAATGTCCTTTTGTTTTCACAGCAACAATAATAAAAAAATGCACTATACCCTTATGACTCATGTATTTGGAAGTCAGAAGCTAGTGATCTTTCAGGGTGCTTACTTCAGATTGAGAGTCAGAGACTAATATTATTTTAAGATGCTACAGGTCAAGTGCAAGAGACTAATGATTTCTCAAGGTGCTAGATTTAGAGATCACATGAAAAGAACATGGTGTTATGATTATCACACCACACCAAATTGTGTTTGTGAAGCCTAATGATTTGTGAAGTTTCAATCATTCGCACAAACTTGACCCACAAAAAACTCAGAATTTCAAATTGGTTCATGAGTTAGCAGAGTATTATAATGATAGAACTCTTTTCAAAGATCCAATGAGCAGACATCAATAATTTACTAAACAAAGACTAAAGGTAAAGAAAGGGTTTCAATTGTTTGGTCTCTTTGTGTTGAAAAAACACTGACAATTAAACAAGCTTTTTGGAAATAGAAGACAACATTCACTTATTCTCTGGCTGCATATAAACAGCTAAATACATATCTCACAGTTTGAAGGTTCCTATTCACCCCCTTTGTACCTATTCTTAACTGATTCAACCTTTGCTTTACCTATTGCAGCCTCTTCCGCACCATCAACGGCCTTGCCAAGGCTCTGACTTGGCACCCCCTTTTGGGCTTCCTTGGCCTTCTTCTCCTCTGCAACCCTCTCAAATTGTTCAGCTGTGGAAGGTGCCCTCTCTTCCATCAAACCCCTCCCCTTGCTTCCTTGCCCGTAATTCTGACATGCATGTTCATATATTCATTCAACAAGAAGTGCATCAAAATCAATCACAATATTCATTCAAATGTCACCAATTTATGATACCCAATTAAACACTTTGCATGGTTAGTTACTTTCCCCAAACCCATTTCAGTAGAGATTGCATTTTCTCATCCAACAACCCAAAACACCTCCCTTGATTTCTCAAGGGTTTTGATATCTTGATCCACTTTTCAGCCCTTAATAAAAGAATCCATGCAATCACACAAAACAGAATAAAAAGAAGAGAAAGCTTACACATTTACTCTTCCTTCCCAAACACCCACCAAATCAGAAAACGAAATTCAAAGTAATAAAAACCAGTAACAGTCATAGAATTCGTTCTTGCCACACACAAAGTCACAATCTTTTAAATTGAAGCACCAGCACAGAGAGAAGAAAAGTGAAGGATAAACAAAACACCTTAATGGGGTTGTAGAGAAGAGGCCTAGAGGGCTTGACCAAGGAAGATCTTGAAAGATTGAGGAACTGGGCACCAGCCATAGCTCGAAAGAGTGAGTGTAAAAATGTCTTTTTTGAGCTTCAGTTCTCAGTACAACTGTTCTGTTGGCATATATGTTGTTGTGTTTGAGAGAGAAGATGAAAAGAATAAAAATAAATAAATAAATCAAATAAATTAATAAATAAAATAGAATAAAATAAAAATATTGGAGTTTGGAATAGTGGGGACGTGTCTGTAGGTGGAAGCAAATGATAGGCACGTGGTGGCGTTGACAGACGCCTCCTTCATGCAATCCAAATCCAATTGGACAACATTGTAGACTTCGAAGCAAAATAGGATATGCCTCCTATTATACACGCTATTTTGTATCCATCTCAATATAACTTATCATATTTATAATAATAATGTTTTTTTTTTAAGTTTTATTTTTCATAAAATAATGATTTTGTTAATTTTTTTATTTATTTATTTTCTAATACTACTTCTAGAAGTGGTTAAGAAGATACATTAATATAGTGTTACTTGCTTTAAAAAAGAAAGTAATCGTAAAAATAAATAGGTCAATAGTAGAATGATTCATGACATTAATAGTTGAAAATACTAAGAATATTTCATGTCGAAATCTGCCTCGATTAAATATTTTTACTGATTCTGTCACAACTTTAGAAAATTATTATTTTATAATGGAATTTTTATTTGATATGGTATAATTCATTGAAATTTTTGTCCTTAAAAAGATATAGTTAGAGATTTGAATTTCTGTACATGAAAACATATTTACAGAAAATAATTAACTTCTTCAATTGATTTCGGTATCTAAAAATATTTTTTTATTCTTGAAAAAAAATAGATTTTGTGGCTTTTAAACGAGACTTGCATGAAATTTATTAATCAAAGAAGAATATTTTTTATGACATGCTTATAACAAATTTCTTTAATGTTTTGTGAAATTATTAATTATGTATTTTTCGTTGTTTTTTTTTTTAAATTTCACAATCATATATAGTTATATAAATTTAAAAAGTGTGTAGGATAAAAAAAACAAAAATATCAAGCTTGGTAATTCTTTAAGGTTATGGTACGCTGAAAAGAGTTATAGAGTTTAGAAGACGAGGATAAGATTACTTTATAAATATATTTTTTAATAATAAAATTATGATAGAACTATTAATATGTTATAAGTCAAACTAAGATTGCTTTTTTTTTTTTTTTTTTATGCAAGTAAAAAATTTACATCAAATTTGTAGTTGCTCAATGTAAGTTAGTGTGAGATTGAGGATTTAAAGAAATGTAAAATTTATATCGGACACGGCATAGTTTGACATAAATTTTATACTTTTTTTTAAATAGTTTGATATAAATTTTACACTTTTTTTTTAAATAGTTTGACATAAAGTTTACATTATTTTTAAAAAAAATATATTTAGTTTTGGTGTGAAATCAAAACCTAAAAAGAGAAAATTTCAAACAGAAAATGATTAAACAAGAACATAAATCTTAAATCCTAATATTTGAATAATAATATTTGAATAAAAAGGTTTAATCTAACAAAAAAAAACATACTAAACGACACAATAATCTAAATTAAGGAGAAAAATTGTTTATTATTCTATGAGGTTAATGTCCTATTAGAATAATGGAGATTGATCATTAAATATCTAAAATATTTTATTTATCTTATTATACTCATAAAAGTAAAATACACTTGAATCTATGTTAAAATGTATTACTATTATACTTTAGTCCATGTTAGAAGATATTAACTTTGTTGATGTGTTAGTAATATCTCTCTAAATGATAACTTTCATTCAGTATATGATATAGTAGTCACATTCGAACCAATCAACTTGTTTATTACACTAAAATGACAAAGAAGGGAAGCAAATTAATTTCATACAACTTGTACATAAAATAAAATAAATATTTTATATACTAAAAGATGTATAATCTTAAGGTAATCAAATTATAATGACATTGGTTTGCAACTTCCATATAAAATGTTTGTGTCAACCATAAATCTAATTAAATTAAGACATATGTTAGTCATAATTGCCATATATTAATTCAGTGTAATGAAATTAACATTTTCTTGTTACTACTATGTAATCTCTATGTATAATTACAATATATTGTCAATGAGACCTACAGTGAATGACAAACAATTAATTATATGCTTACCAAAATTTAATAAAATAAACACTCATTAAAACTAACCTTTCAAAGTATGGAGATAGGTAAATATATTTTTGTGAGTCACTTATCCATATTTGCAATTATTATTAGATTTGGACCTTTGTGTTCCTAGACTTCTAAATGGATTGAGACTAAATAAAACCATATATTTCGAATTTTCCTTTTTCCAAACTCAATTTGTCCATATAAGTTAGATGTAATCATTGTAATATGGTAAATATACAAGATACAATGCAACTTATATGGCCAGTAGTTAAAAGATAAAAATGTTTAACATGAAGGTTCTTCCAACAACCTCTAGTACATTAGGTAAGGAAATGTAGATCGGACTTGTTGAAGAATATTGGCTCCGAATAATCTAAAGTCCCACCATAATTGGGTGGATCTTCTCCTCAAATTGAGTAATCTAATTAGAAGCTTTGATATTTGATCATACTCCGCTTTTACAATGTTATCATCTCTAATAATAAATTTTTATAAAACATGCTTATCTAGACGAGCAAAATCCTAAACAAATGCAAATCGTTAGTTCAACATTGATATAAATTATAATAATAAAAACTAAAAAAAAATATACAATATAATACATGTGCCCATATCGAGATGTATGTCCAAATGTCCAAGTTAAAAAAATGTGTCTGTAGCCTTCCTTACCATTTGAACATTTGTATTAGATATAAGCACTTGACCTTCATTAATCACTTGTTCAAACTTCCATAACCACTTCAAACACATCCAAAAACAAGCTCAAAACGGTGCGTTATAGGAGAAAATGAAAATGAAAATGAAGTGATTTCAAGTTTGCACCGCCACTAAATGTGAAGAAGAAAAAGTGCAATTACCTAATATAAAATTTTTTATGTCAAACTTTATGGACTCTAAAATGTCTAATTTATGTTAGATTATATGATGATGTGACGTAAATGAGATTTTTTACATCAAAATTATCAAAATCCAACATAAAAATAATTGTATTTGTTTAAAAAAATATCACCACACATTTTTATTGTTGGATAGTTGTTCATCCACCGTAATGACATAAAAGACTAACTTTACATTATTGATATTATAAAATAAATATTTGATCATTGAATATAAAGATCGATCATTAATATTATTTTAATATAATACAAATATTGATGACTAATGACAACATTTATGCATCTCTTCTCTTAATTATTAAAAATTTCTTTAAAATAAAATTATGGTAAGGATCAAAGTTTTAAAATGAAGAATATATCAAATAACATAAAAGAGAAATATATAAAGGAAAATTTGAATGTAATCCTATTTTTTTAGCCTCAACCAAGCTTTCGATACACCTAAAAATATCTTATTATTATGAGTAAAAGAATAACTTATATACTTCTTTCTCATACCTCAACAAATAAGAATCAAATATTTACCATATTAGAAAACTTGGAATCCCAAACTCGTATATAAGTTAATATTTATGGAACAGAAAGTATATTTTGAGCAATAAATGAAATTGTACATGAAACTAGTAAGACAAATAAGACAATTGTACTTCTACAAAATTGTACTTGCATAAAAGGTGAAAGAAAAAATACAAATATACCTTTGCAAAATAGAAAAAAGTAAACACTACTATTAAAAAGAGGCCACCCAACAACATTTTTTCTTATGATCCTAGAATTCAACGTTCCTCTTCCAAAGACTTTATACACTAATAGAGAAGAAGAGAGAATGAACAAGAAAATAAATCAACATTCCTCTTTTATTATAATTCCTATCGCATTATCCTGTGTGTTTTTGTGAAAATATCTAAATCTCGCTATCATTAATTTTTATTAGAAGGTTACGAGAAAACATTATAAGATGTACCAACTGAATAAAGACAAATGAACATGTTGACTGAATAATATATAAATAATGAAAACTAGCGTATCTAATTCTTTAAAATTTTAGATAAGATGTGAAGTCAATTTTTATTTTGTGGTTCGTTCATGACTCTTATAAAATAAAAATGAGTACGCACGAACATTTGTCAGTGACTTAGTAGTTTCTGCAATATTTTTCATTTCAAATTTGTTTGTTAGGTTTATATGTGAAGAAAATTGATATCATTTATCTAATTGAGAAAAGAAATTATCCCACGAAAAAAATGCATTTAAATTCTTAATTATTTTATTACTCTTCTCATCATTTAATAAAATTATAAAATAAATATAAATTTTCTTGATTTTTTTCAAATTTATTGAAATTATTATTTTTCATAAATTGTTACAGCTAATATCAATTATCTCAATGGATTAAGTGTATAACATCTAACCTATCATTAAGACATATGTGATTATCAGAATTTTTCTGAAAGCTTAATACTTCTCAATGGATATAATTAAACAATAATAGATAAACCAAGCTGTATTAAATTTGATCTTAAAATCAAATAAATGGAAAGAAGAAAAAAATAGAATTGTAGTTAATTCAATCCAATTGGTGAACACCCTATTTTTAGGGTAACGTCATCTCAATGGTAAAAGGAGAATAAATAGCATGGTGAAGTTGAAAGAACTGTTTCAACCTATTCTTTATGTTATTAAGTGTGCTTTATTGGTCTTTTTTGTTTCCTTGGTTTGGAGAGTGCAAAGGGAGGGGACCAGAAAAAAAGGTGGAGTGGCATTTCTGGGAAGTAGAAATGCATCATGAACTCAAATGGTTTTTCAAAAAAGGGAAAGTGAATGCCCTCACAATAATGCATTGGAGTTGTTATGTGTCATGATCATATTTTTGGCCCTCCATACAAAATGCACCAGGAAAAGAGTGAAGCCATTTACTGCTACCAAGCTACACAAGGGCCTATTTCTTTTCAAATAACATAGAATTAATTTTAAATGGTTAAACATAATTTGAAAATAAGTCTAGATTAATTTAGTCTAAACTTTATGTTGAAACATAAACATAAACAATGAAACTATGTAAACAAGTTTTGTATTGAGTTATGTTACCAAAAAAGAATTTATATTATCAAAATATATATCAATGTTGGTTGATACAAATGATTGCTGCTTTAATGTCCCTTAACTGTGTGTTAAGGATCTATTCTTGGTGATGAGGTTTTCTCTGGAAACTTTGATTTGATTCCTTCTGACAGAGATTGGTTTTTTCCTAGAATCTATCCCATTTAGGAATATATCTGTCAGTGATACACTTTGTTTTGTTCTGTCACTAGCTTTGTTGTAATCATTATTATTTAGAAAGGAATTTGCCAGCTCAGGCAAGCCAAAATTGAGCAACAGAGGCAACTTGATACTATTATGCCTCTTCACATTGGAAAGAATATGACTTTTAAACCAACAGAGAGAGCCTTTGCCGAAAGAAAGAAACTTTACTTCCTTAGGTGTCAGCTGGCACTTTCTTAGGAACCACCACATTGTTTTGAGTTTTGCCAAATGCATTTTGATCTTTGCAGCCACCATTTTGTAAAGGACTTTCTTTAGTTTTACTAAAATGCCTGGTTTCAGTGTAATGAATGATGATTTTGCAAGATTGGTGAAACTAATTCCTTTAGGTGGCGCAGGCTGTTTCTGTACAGTGTTTGTTCTACTTTGATAGGAGAAGGAATTCCTGAAAAATCAATAAAGTGATTTTGCTGGATAGAACCATATAAAATCCATTTTACTCTGTGTACGAACATGGCTGAACAAAGTGATTACACTGAACCATATAAAAGACTCTGAATATAGACATAACAACAAAGTGATTACACCTTTCTTTATTGTTTAGGGGAAAGGGAGGGAGGTTCATAAGAATGCCAAGAACTTCTTCACATAAATTCTAATTTTTTTTTTCTCTTATCTCTCAATCTTAATAAAACTAACAAAACTAAGGATCACCATTGATCAAAATCTTCAATTCATCTTTGTGCTACATACTAATAAAAAATTGAAAGTAGTGAAACAAAATGAAGCTTGACAAGATCACAAGTTTAGAACAAGAATGCAACATGAAGAAGAAAAAATAACAGTAATTATAGGAGAATACATTTTGTAATAGAGCTAACTTTCATTCTCTCTTGTTTGAAGGATTGTGTGAAAGAGATAGCGAGTGATCATTCATCCTATCCTTTTACCACCTACGTGTTCATAGAAAGTTTCAATCTTTGAACAGAAGGAAACTGCCCACGACCAAAATCACATAATCCAGCAAAATTCTTGAATGCAAACGAGATTTTGAAATGTGAAATCGATCAGGGACAGAAATTGTCAAGGGTTGTTGAAAAAATTAACTTTTTTTTGACA
>Ga0099824_1010023_pt1 | contig 11398 bp, 4 predicted proteins | sample SiratrowhiteBW_FD_76837 | JGI IMG/M metagenome (GOLD analysis project Ga0099824, IMG submission 76837) | Root nodule microbial communities of legume samples collected from California, USA - Siratro white BW | ecosystem: Host-associated > Plants > Roots > Nodule | place: USA: California... | reverse complement strand
TTGTTTTTCGTGTTTTGTTTGATGTGGTGGGTGTGTGTTTTTGTTTTTTTTTTGTTCTTCTCCCTTTCTATGTTTTTTTTTTTTTTTTGTGAATTTTATTTGCTTGAAAAAATATGTACAATTCAAACAAAATATTATAAGGACATATGTTCCACACTTCAACCAACGACAGCTAGACGAAAAAATAAAGGACAGCTAGAGAAGTTGGGGTTTGTGATAACGTGCGCCGGGGTTAGGATGCGCACCCTTGGGCGGCGTGTCATGCGGGAGGGTTCACCATAGTACATAGGCGTGACTAAGGTTGAGTCAGTAATAGGTGAGCCTGGAGAAATGTATATATATGAAGAACCTCTGCAGCACTAACTTTCAATTTCTTATTCTATTTGAAATCTAACATACTACGAATGATCTAAAATACTATGAATGGAGTGTAGTTTGTTTTGAAGGTGTTGAATACGTTGAAGTTTAAAGGAGTCCTTTTTTTGGTAACTTTTTGGTGCATGAATGTAACGTAGGAGAGTCTCTTACGAATGTTTTGTTGTTACATCTTATGGAAATATTTAATTAGAATCGAATGCACCCTATCTTATAAATTCCAATTTGTTAAAAGATTATAAGATTGTACGAGATTCATGTTCTATTCAATGAAGCTAGTTATTTGGATAAAAATGAATTTATTTTATTAACTTTTATCATCTTTTAAATGTATTTGACACAGTACCTAATATTACTGTCACCACTACTTTAATCAAACTCCTCTTTTACTGTGTATTATTGTTTTTATGCAGAGAGTGAAATGGTTTTTGTGAGGTGTAGCAATTTCACGTAGAAATGTTGAATACGTGCCCCAATGTCATTTGCTTCGCATTGAAGGTTAGTTAGTTAGGGGTACCTTTATCCTCATCTTCCTAATCCAGACAAAATGAAAAAAAAAAAAAAAGAATAAAATTAGGTTCGCACACACCAAACCAAACCCCAAAGGAAGAAAAAGGTCCTGCAATTGGCTTTGTCGAAAAATGGAACATGTGATCTTCGTGTTTATCTTATTTGCAAAAGGGTCCTCACCACCACCCTACCCTTTTTCGTCATTACTCCATTTCGAATCTGAATGTGTCCAGTTTAGACTTATGAAACCCTGGCCCATGCGCAATTCGGTAATTGAGACTCGTGCATTGTCAAAAACCCATGCATCTCGAGGTTAATCCACGTCAGAGCCTAAGAGAAAGTTTTTGGAATTTGAAATCCTGATTTGTATATACTAATAACAGTTACCACCGACAAAACACAACTCTTTTTTTTTCTGTTAACCTTAATTTTCTAAAGTCCAGACATCGCGTCCACACCCTGTCCATGCTTCATTGTTTGCTAATATAACATGATGATTACCTGGGAGAAATGCTGTCAATAATTATACCTGTCTTGATTATTTTCTCCCACTTTTTAATACCACCATTTTTATTATGGGCAAAGTAAACCAATGTATAATCATTGGATCCAAAGTGGTGGAGAACGCCCCAAATTCAGAAATTGTCGTGGAACGATGGTAAATTGATAATAATTGTATGATTGTAGTAATTGATAGCTGCATGCGCATGATCTATGGGTGCCGTAAGAAGCAGGAATTGAAGCAGAACCGATTTGACTAAATACTTTACATTAAAAACAAAAATAACCTAGTCTACAGAGAGAGAATAATGGTTTTTTCTTTTTTTTCACTTGTACATGTGAGGGACTTTGACTATTGAAAAGAAGGGACTTGCTTTTAAAAAATAAAAGAAATAATTTTAGTGGTTAGAAAAAAATATTAATTTGTTCATTTTAGAAACATATGTATAAGATGAACAAAAAGATATAAACATAATATTCAGTGCATGCGTTTTAGCCAACACACCCATTTTATCTGAAGTGTGTAGCTAATTCTTTACAATATAGTATTGTTTTGAGGCAATGTGTGGAAATTGGCCACTTTTGACTTAACCTGATGTCTCCCTCCCGACATGCATCTTTAATCTTTAGGCTTTACATTTTTCAAGACCCAACAAGGCCTTTGCGTCGGGCATAAGATGCTATGGATAAAAACAAGGATGCACAAACCATTCCCGCAAAGATCACCACCTAAAATTATAAAAATTCAATTGGAAAAAAAAAATCAGGAAAACCTGTTACAATAGTTGCTCCGGGGATCTGAAAACCTTTCTCTATAGTTGCAAGTGATGTGCACATACATACCCATTTAAACACATGTTCGTGGCCTGGTGCTTTCCATGAGTATGGAATGTTCATACCAAATATTGCAGCCACCAATGAATATAAGGACATACACACAGTCCCGGCACTGATGAAGAGCTCCAGCTGTCCCAAACAAGGATAGAAAACAACAGTAGTATTTAAAGCCTTCAATCATGGCTTTGGTAACAAATGTTTCTAAAAATGTTTGGAGAATATATAGGCACATAAATACTTAACCTCATAAGGAGAAAACAATGGCCTTCAAAAGCTTATACCTGAATCAGCTGGTTTCGGTGATTGTCAAGCTGCATGTGTGACATGTTACAAAGAGTTGTTATGCTATAAAGGGGTGTGTTCGAATTCTTCAAAAATTAAAAATTTTCCCCCATAGTAAGAGCTTAAAATACACGAAGCAGTTGTGCCTAAAATTTACCTGTATGTTGATGTAATCTTCTGTGTCATCGATATATTCTCGCAACTGAAATGAAGGGGTGTACATATCAAAATAGAAAAGTTTAGCAGCTAAGTAGTGCAGATCAGAAATCAAGTAGGAAAGATTAGAAGAAAATGCAGTTCATACTGTGGCCAACTTATTTAATGTGCCGTCAATTTGCATGAAATTGGCCTGCAAAGCAAAGCACAACATTATTCAGTTTAATGCCATTCACTTAACGAACCCGAAGTATCTGTGTGATGTGGAGCATTAAAGATGAAGAGTTCTTAACCTCAAGTAACATTTCAAGCTCCTCAACATCATCCTCCCTGTGAACTGTTGTTCCACTTGTTCTGCTTGATTTGTGTATTTTTGAACCTGTATTTGGAGAACCATAAAGCCACTTGGGAGCATCAGAACTACTTGTTGGAGATGATGAAATAGTCGACTTTCTTGATAAGTAAAGATCAGCCATGTCGTCGTCATCATCAAGTAGGTTTTCCAGTTCATCTCTGATCTACAAGAAAGCTAGTAAAGTAAACACAAACAGAAAAATATTGGTTGTAAGATGATAATAAAGAAAGGGGAAATCAGTGGCAGGCAAGTTAGTTACCTATGAAGCCCAGATACTTCATATCTTATTGATACAACATGATACATATACATATATATACGACAATGTTTTTAATAAATTCGGATAGTGGACAAAAGTTTATAAAATATTTTATGTATATACAAAAAAATACATCGAATTCCTAGTTAATTTACAATTATGATAATCACAATTTACGAAGAACTATTTGTGATATCAACAAAAAATGTAGTTTTTGTCTGTATCTCAACTAGCTTTGGCTAACAACATCAATAAAAGCTCCTTGGGTTGAATTTAGAACAATTATTGACTACAATAGCTAACAATTCAGAAACATCATTGATAAACTATTGTCTAAAGACAGCTTCTAAGTTCATTTATCAAGAGATAGATCTACTAAAGTTCAACACCATCATGAAGTTGATCATACTCTACTAATATCCCCTAACCTTGTTTCTCCTTTTTTACAGTTATACCTTTCATCTTTTCTGAAACAAAGTTAAAGAAAGACTAGATTGTACATAAACTAAATATTTATCCCTTTAGGATCATTTTGTTCCTGTTCAAAGAATGAATAAAAAAGTATGCATTATAATTCCTTTCACAACATGAAGAACATAGCTAAAAAAACTCAAACAAGATTTTCAGATATGTATCATATCTTAGAAAAAGTCTAAAAGTTAAATGAGAAAAGGATTAACTACTTTTTTAATCTGAAATTATCCAAGACAACATCGCAGAAATATCTTAGAAAAATTGAAAAAATAAGAAAATTTGAATATTTTTAGAATACATGCCTCGTAATATCAACACAGGTACAGTAATGATACTTTTTCAATTTAGTTTTGGAGTATACAGGCTTCATAGAACAGCATTGCCATGTTCGTATGCTAAGAGCACAATTTAATATAAAGAACTCGTAGAGAAAAAAGGAAAAGAGGAATTCACTTGTGCGAGGGAAAGGAGAAAACTGTGTTAAAATATCTATTTGTTATTTCAACATACCTTCTGAACACGACTTGTCAACCTCGTCATTGCACATTTCAATTTTCTCACTCTGTCCAAGTTACGACTGCTAATCTGGACACAGGTGCAGAGTGGTGTGGAAGGGGAAGAGGAGGATAAAGTGTCAAAAATTTGTCACAACTCACAACATGATAATGAAAAATCGAACTTTAAATAACAAACTACATGTTTCATGCACCATATTTGGATATGGAGGCTATCTAAAGTTTTAGATCACAAATTAGCAATAGTATTAGGTTTAGTCCTTAAGGATCCTGTGCTGTCTTTCTGATGATATATATCTCATTCTCACTACAAAACCACTTTGCTAGCTTAAAAGGGGGAGACTAATTTAAAAAAATGAAAAAGAATTTGATAACACATTATGAACAAAATTGTTTCTTAGCCTCGCCTTTAAGTTGACAATAAAATGTTTAAGCTTGTACCAAGGTGAAAAATCCATGAAAAATGTATACAATTCTTATGCAAAGGCTTTTTACCTTGGAGGTAAGTTCGTCCAAAGCTGGATAAGCAGCAGTCTCTAACTCTCTCGTTCGTGCGTCAAGGAAACTACAAATTGCTTCAAATAAAACTTCCAAAGCTCGTATCTCAAATGGAAATTCTACGAGCCATAGTCAATTTTCCATTATCCAAACAGAAGCAAAACTAAAGAGCCCGAAACAGAACAACACTAACACTGTTTAATTATAGCAATAAATTGAACTAGAATGTTTCACAAAGCACACCATTTTCGTCTCCACCTTCACCATCTGGAGCACACGCCTCTTCTTCTCCTTGGCCTTTCCCAAAATCACTTACTTTGGGTAACCGTCGTCGAAGCTCTTCAACTATTGGCACAACGTCATCATCCGTTGGATCTCTTAGCAACACCTGCATCACCAAGAACAAACAACACAACCTCACAAAATTGATCCTATTTCTAGTGTATCTACTTGTAAGCTCGTAAAGAACAATGACATTGAACACGAGACACATATCGTCATAAATTAAAAACCAATGAATAGTTACAAATTTTAGTGATTGAGAATTGGTTTTCTCCCAATAACTAATTATTCATAGAACACAGATTTGTTTCACCAGAAGTGGATAAGACCACTATGTTTGGTTCTCCACCTAATACTATAAAGTACGGATTATGCTAGAACAAATTGATCTACGTGTTAGACATAGGTAATTGAGAGTGAGTAAATATTAGTGATGGATACATATAGATTATCTGTTCATAATTTGAATTTTTTTAGCACTTTATCAGTAGAAAGCATACCTCATCTGCAGTGATAATAGCTTTAATGTGCTGCAGAAAAGAAAAGAATGAGTTGGTGAAACAAAATTAGAAAGCAGAAGAAGAGAAGTGATGGAAAGAAAGTGTTTGCCTCTAAATTGAGAACAATGACTTTGTCTCTGCCCAAAATGGTGGAGGGATATGATAAGAGAGGATCGAGAATCCGAAGATCCCTTGCGTGAATTTTAACGAGGCGCATGATAGCATGCTTATCCGCATCGAGCACAGTGGCTTTGCCATGGTGGTCCAGCAGAATCCAACTTCTGGAAACTGCAGTTTGCTTCCTCAGTGAAGAGGGTTGAAGTTGGGGCAGAGAGGCAGAGAGAGCCATTTGGTGAGGAAAGGGAAGAGGATGAGAGAGTGATGGCATTTGGAAGAGTTAGGGAGCAATGAAAGATATGTTGCATGAGTTGATTTGCTGACAGGTAGTGTGGGGTTGCTTGTGAGGGGCAGAAAAAAAAGAACCACAATTAAGGTTAAACACAGTTGGTTTAAACTTTAGGAGAAATGGAACAAGTGACAACGTTGCATGGGTGCCCTCTCTAAGTGCTGTATGATTTTTTTTTCTTTAAGTAAAAAGTTATATAGTTATTTATTTTATGGAAGATTAAAATTAATTTAATTTGGTATATAAAAAATTGTCTAGTTAAAAAGTATACTAAAAGCACTCGTATTGTATCTCTTTTATATAATGGTTTAAACAATATTATATTTTGGCTCTTAAACTATTATTATTATTATTATTTATTTTAAAAAAGTTTAGAATATCCATAATGGATTATTTCTAAAGACAAGTCTTAATTCCATCTATTTAATTGTTGCATTACACCGCATAAGGTTCACAAAGTTAAAATTGAAGTTGACAGTGGCTCTTTCAATACATTGAAGGAGCATAGTGACAAATTTTTCTTTTCCAGTAAAACAAGGATTTGACAAGTAGAAGGATGCTGAACGCATTATAATGCCAATTATAAAATAAATTTAACTATAAAATCATGACAGCTTTTTACATTTAAAATATTTATTTCGTTCAAAAAATTTAAATAATATACTTTTTATATCGTTATTAATTATTTTTATTTTAAATATACTTTTTTCATAAGACTAAATAGAAAAGGTTTAAAGAAGTGTCAGAATACCTATCTTACTTAAAACAGAATAACGAACCAATCCCTGGTCAAATGATATTTATATTTTTAATAATAAAAAAAAGATTTTGTTCTATTACATGGTTAAACTTAACACAGAAAATAAATGACTCGCTCAAACGACCAACAGCATTCAACTAAGCAAACCTCTAAATATGATTTTAGTTTGAAAAGAAGATATATGTTTTCAGAGAATTTATGTTACATTTTTTCTCGTTTGTAAAAGTAATACTAGTTGTGTCCCTAGTAGTTGTATTCTTCAAGAAAATCAACTCAACAACTTGGAATATATTAATTATTTCATATATCCATAATATTTGAATATATATGATGAAACCATAATTCTTAATCTGAAATTTTGAAGAAAGATGCATAAAAGTGAGTCTTAGAAGTTTTTTTATTAAAATCATAATTAGTAAGAATAAACTTTACCGTATTAGATTGCTCTGTTCTTTATTTCATGAATTAAGAACAATCTATATATCATGTTTTTATTATCCTAAAAGAAAAAGTTGAAAAATTGATTCTTATTATCATTAATCCTTATTGAAAAAAGGAATCATTACTTAATAATTAATAAGAAATTGTTATAAACTAATATTATAAACATAGTGGGTATGTATTGAAGATTAAGTCATTTCAAATATAATCAAAATATATTTTTTAGTTATTTAAATATTTTATAATCAAAGTGAAAATATTCTTATTTATAATACTCTCTATCTAGAATGAGTGAATAAATGAACAAAGTATGACTATGTGATATATAACTTGTTCCTTTTCTATCTTCTAACACCAATAAAACACTAAATTCATCAATGCCACAGTCCCCTTCAACTTTAGTAATAATAAATATTAGACTTAACTCAAAAAAACATAAATTAAAGTTTAAAATAAAAAAAATCATTATTTATGATCAGAAAACTAATATAATATTATAAAACATAACACTCATTTTTCTACTAAAACAGTCATAAAATCGATTATTTTATTTGTTTGGTTTTACCTTTTTGGTCTCATGGTGGGGGTAAATAAATGTCCAAGTCCAAAATTTATCTAATTCATGAAAATAATATTTTCATAACAGTTAATATATAAAATATAGTTGAAAAAAAAATGCTGTTTAAAGATCATACAAATGAGCAGATAGTGAAATTTAGTGGGTGGGTTTCTTTTATATACAGAAAATCTGAAATTACATTAGAATAAAGGGTAACCAAAATAATTAAAAGCGTAAACTATTGAAATTGGCATGAACTCTACGCGTGTACACAGTGGTCTGTGCTGATATTCATGTGGAAAAGGACCTCTCGTATAGGTTCAAAGATTTCACCATATTCTTTTGAAACACTTCTTTGTTTCGTCCTTCTTCTTTTTAAACATTCCATGACTTCTCAACAAGCTCATTGGTAAAAAAATGATAAACTCAACTTATAAAAATAACCCTTCATGTATCCATAGATGAATATCACTTCTCTGGAAGAGACAGTCCATCACCTAATACATTAATAATATTATTTACTTTTAAATTGTAAGTTGTTTTTGGGTTCTGTCCTCTTTTGGTTTTGAAATATTATGACTACCTTTATTTAATGATATAAATACACTTTATTTTATTACAGACTTTTTGTTAGTACAAAAATAAATAAAATTAAATTTATTAGATTTAGATAGGTGGATAGTCCTGTAAGATGAGTAATTTATTTTTTATTTTGGTCCTTATAAAAAATCATTTTCATTCTAGAACAGTTTAAAGTTAATTTTAGCTTTTGAAGTATACTGATTTTAATTTTAATCACTACAGAATATTTTGTGTTATTTTTCAATGTTCCAAAATTTAAAATTAATATTTTGGGTCACTAATATCTATTTTTAGATTAATAAAACATAAATTAATTTTAATTTAATAAAAACTAAAAATATAAAAAAGTCAAAACATGTTTACTTTAAACTAACAACAAATATATGTTTACTATATGTTGTTAAAAAAAACTAATATTGAATATCATTACATTATATTTGTGTATACACACAGTTCCACTGTAATTTTTACGAATTAATGGAAAGTTCATAAAATAAATGCATACTTCTCAAGAACTTTTGTCAACTTTTGCACATTTAGTTGTTGAAAATAAAGTGTTTCCACTGTGCTGTATTTCTCACTGCTCAAAAAAGTCACAAATGATGTCAAACACTAATATTTATTTTTAACTTGTTTAAACATTTTTTTATGTTGCTAAATAATTTGAAATTGTTTTAACAAATCTTGCATTAACAGTTTCCATTGTAAAATTGCTTTAAATTATTGATTTGATTACTATATGAAGAGATATTTACAATAGAATATTAGTAAATGATTTTTCATAATTTGTAACTTTCTTACATGATATAAAAAAAGTAATATTAATTTCTTAATGACTTCCTTTAAAACCTTGTTATCGTTATCTTGTCATTCAGTTGAAGATGACATGACATGAGAGTGAAAATATCACATCGCATCAAATGACAAATTGAATGCATTTTGTCAGAACAGTGGTTCTCTGAAGCCAAGTTTCAGACTCCCATTGGTTGTGAAGAGAATAAGATTAAGGACAAGTCCTTAGGAATTACTCCTTAACTATTAATTAGTACAAAATTTAACAACAAATTATGACGTACCACCACAGCATTGGAGAGTGTCTCATTTTTGTCGCATACATTACATACACTGATACGACTAGTATCGTCGTATCGTACGAGTTTTTGGTCCCACAAAACTTTTAAGAACTTGTTTAGGTTAGTACATGGGAGTAGGCAATAACGTGGTTGTTTTGTTGTTGAATAAATTTGATACAGTAATCATGACTACTTTTGTTATTTCCCAAAAACAACCTATTTGAAAATAACAAAAGCTGTCATATTTCTAAAATTATTTGGAAATAACACAATTAGTCTTATGTAATAAACAATTTCTAAAATTTCTTTTCCATTCATAAAAGCTTGTTCACCTTGGTAATATTTAAAAGGTAAATATATTTATACATTATTTTTCTTCAATGTAATGAATGATTAAGGAATTACGATTTCTTGGTAAGATACGAATTGACGCAGTGTTATACTTTAATATTTTAATATAATTTAAATAGTTTGTTGCATTTGTTTCATAAAGTTTAACGTAAGACTTAACTTTAATTTCTTATTATTACGCGATATCTTACTTTACATAATTTATATTATTGATGAAGTGAATATATTTTTTTTATTAATAACTTTTATTAAATAATATTAAAAAGAGATAATTAAAATAAAACATTATTTTATATATTGGTATGTCGAAACGAGCTAATCTGACTGTTTTGATCTCACTTGATATTAACTCAGTAAAAATATAATATAATAGACTAATCCACTGTAACAAAAGGTTGAAAATCTTAACCTATCCCATCAAAGGACGAGTTGACCCGGATCACCTAGCCAATTTTTTTTTAATTTATTTTTGTTTAAATTTTGTCTTTTTTAAAAATTATTTTTTATTTATACATTTATTAAAACATTTTTTAATTGATTAATTAATATATGATTAAAATAAATATTACCTTAACAAGTTAAATTATTCTATTATAATTAATAATTAAAACTTAATTTGTAAGTATTAATAATTTAAGTCAATGTTATTACATATTTGTATTCTTTAAAAATATATATATATATATAAAAAGATAATATTTTAAATTATTTTTTGTTTTACTTTTTAATTAGAAAAGACATATTAACAGGTCCAAACGAGCTCATAGATTAAAGAATACCAATTGAACTTGTCAAATTGTGGCTAACTGTCCATTAAGACCCACTTTGTCGTCCCTACTAAGTATCATTCATTCTCATCTACATAAATCATTATATTCACTCCATACTCATTCAATACATTCACATCTTTATGTATATATTAGATACACAAGACACCATCTATTTATTGTTATCTTAAAATAATATATTAAATACTTAAATACAAATTTTTGAAAATTAAAAAATGTCATTTGAGCGAAACATTATTGCTTAAGATACCTTATTCTAAAATAAAGAGAATTTATTTGATTTTCTTTTGCTCAAACTATAAATCAATATTTAAATAATAAATCTTTGGAGAAGATAAATTTAATTCGATCTCTTTCTTAATTGAACATTAAAACAAATGTTTTAACACCCAAATTTTCAAAAAATAGATATAATTCCTCACTCAAATAAATAATATTGTCACATGAGGACAAAATAAACACTTGAGTAATAGTATTCTAACACAAAATATAAATATCACTAATAATATATTGCTCAAACCATAACAGTATCGGTCAACTGAGAAACATTTTCAAAAATTAATATTAACTTTATTACCTATTAGACTAATACAAGTTTTTATCTTATTTTACAAAATATCTATTTCTCAATACAACTCAAAATATTCATATCTCAATTTATTCAATATTATAAATACAAAATTTTATATAACTTCTACTCTTAGTTTCTAAAAAAAATACAACATCAAACATTATATAAATCATATATAATCATCAAAATATATATATATATATATATATATATATATATGTATGTATATATAGTTATATATTATATATATGTGTGTATATATATATATATATATATATATATATATATATATATATATATATATATATATATATATATATATA
>Ga0099824_1010020_pt1:0-10000 | contig 11400 bp, 8 predicted proteins | sample SiratrowhiteBW_FD_76837 | JGI IMG/M metagenome (GOLD analysis project Ga0099824, IMG submission 76837) | Root nodule microbial communities of legume samples collected from California, USA - Siratro white BW | ecosystem: Host-associated > Plants > Roots > Nodule | place: USA: California... | reverse complement strand
TGCAGGAGTTGCATCAGCTATTCCTGAAATCTCAGAACGACTCTCCAGTACAGCCTTACACTTCAATTGTTTCCCATCCTCGCTCTATGAAGCTGGATTTTCCATGGTTCACTAGTGATGACGCAATGACTTGGTTGTACAAGGCTGAAAAGTTTTTCACATTATACAACACTCCTGATGAGTAGAAAGTGACCATTACTTCTATTCATTTTGAAGGAAAAGTCTTATCATGGTTTCAACTACTAGAAAAAGCACACCAAGTAGCTGATTGGCCATCGTTGTCCACTGCCATTCAAATCCAGTTTGGCCCATCTCAATTCGATAATCCCCGTTCGAATTTGTTCAAGCTAAAGCAATCCTCTATAGTGGCAGACTATTATGCTTCCTTCACCGAGTTAGCTAATCAATCATATGGGTTAGATGATTCTATAGTGCTTGGTTGTTTTATTAGTGGATTAATACCAGAATTGAAGCGTGAAGTGATATCCCAAGCCCCTCACTCATTACTCCAGACTATGTCATTTGCTAAACTCTTTGAGGAAAAATTTCACCATCATCCCTAGTTCCTAAACACAAATTTGCTTACTTCCCAGCCAAATCAGTTACACAAAATATTTCTAAACTTTCATTAACAACAAACACAAACCCACCTATAAACACAAACCCACGACCATTACTTCTCACACTACCAAAACCCAACAACCTAAAGCGTTTAACCCCAGCTGACATTCAATTCCGTCAAGAAAAGGGGATTTGTTGTACTTGTGATGAGAAGTATTCCCCTACTCATCGGTGTGCTAACAAACACTATTTCTTACTCCAGTGTGAGGATGAAATACCCCTAGAGTCAGACCCAAATGTACAGAGCCAGCAGATTGTCCAAAATTAGTCTGAGAAATTTGATCAAACACCTCATTTATCATACAATGCCATGAAAAGTACCACAGTGAGAGACATGATTAGATTAACAAGATTTATCCAGGGCCATAAGATTCAAATCCATATTGATGGAGAGAGTTCTGATAATTTCATCCAACCTAGAGTGGCTAAATTTCTACACCTACCCATCTATCAGACCCCACAATTAAAAGTGTTGGTGGGCAATGGAGAGCAATTGGAAAGTGAAGGTGAAGTCCAAATATCCCAGTCCAAATCCAGGGGCATTCTTTGGATACGCATTTAGTGAATTATAAAGAATGCTTCCTCAATTTTTACATCAATGGGGAATTTATCACTTTACATGGAGAAACCTCGAATCTGCCTAGTCTAGCTCAGTTCCATCAACTCACCCACTTACAAGCCACAGACTCAATAGCGGAATTATATGCAATTCAAATTCGAACACCTAAAGTGTCAACCCACCATTTGTTGGAATTGCCGACATCCATGGAGCCTGAATTGGCTATGATTATACAACAATACAAGAATGTTTTTGAGAAGCCTCATGGGTTACCACCAATCCGGTCTCATGACCATACCATCCCACTGATGCCTTACAGCGCTCATGTGAAAGTTCGACCTTAACGCTATCCTCATAGTCAGAAAACTGAGATTGAACAAATTATTGCTGAAATGTTATCGGAGGGTATCATACAACTTAGTTTAAGTCCATTCTCCTCACTCGTGCTTCTTGTAAAAAAGAAAGATGGAACATGGCGTTTTTGCACCGATTATAGGGTCCTTAATGCAGTCACTATTAAGGATTCTTTTCCTATGCCCACAATGGATGAATTGTTTGGAGCACCATATTTCTCAAAGTTGGATTTACATTCAGGGCATCATCTGATTCTTGTTTATCTGGAGGATCGCTACAAGACAGCTTTTGGCACTTACCAAGGGTTGTATGAATGGCTAGTAATGCCATTTGGCTTGAGTAATGCACCTGCCACTTTTCAAGCCCTAATGAATTTAGTTTTTGCAGAATATTTATGCAAATTTGTCCTTGTTTTCTTTGATGACATTTTAATCTATAGTACAACATGGAATACACGTATCCATCACCTTTCTGTGGTCTTAAGCACCATGCAAAGACATTCCTTGTTACCAAACTCTCCAAATGCTCTTTTGGCCAAACCCAAATTGATTATTTGGGACATGTTGTATCACAGGATGGAGTCAAGGTTGATGAAACCAAGATACAAGCAATTAAACAATGGGCTATAGTAACTTCAATTAAGCAACTGCGAGCTTTTTGGGATTAGCAAGTTACTATCGCAAGTTTATCAGGAACTTTGCCATGTTGGTTGCCCCTCTCATTGATTTGTTAAAGAAAGATGCTTTTCACTGGTCTACAAAATCTCAACAGGCATTTGATTTACTCAAGACAACACTTACTCACGCACTTGTGTTAGCACTTCCTAATTTTGCCAAACCTTTTATCGTTGTTACTTTACTCAATGATGACAAAGGACCGATACTTCAACCATCAATTATATTGGACAGACGCAAGATTAAAAGAAATGGTGTTTGGTTGTCAAAGGTACTGATTCAGTGAAAAGAATTACCTGAGGAAGAAGCTACATGGGAAGGGGAGCATGAAATTCAACGACTTTATCGTCACTTTGACCTTGAGGACAATATCAATTTCAATGGAGGAGGTATTGATACAAATAATAATATAATGGGGTCCAAAAATAAAATTCACAAACCATGAAAGAAGTGAAGAGGAGCACTAGAATGGGCCAACGGCCCAAGTGACTAGAGAATTATACATGCTAAAGGGCAGGAGAAGAGATAGTGTGTGGAATGTGAGTTCTCCTCTCCTCTGTTATTGAGTTCTTCATTCTCTCATCTGTTATTCTAATTTCTTCTAGCATCATTGCTTATTGTGATTCTCATTTCCAGGTGATATTAGAGATTCAGAAGAAGGATCAAATACTGATATAATACTTTTCGTTATTCCTTAGTTGTTGTTATAGAAACTGAAATTATTCAAAAACACATATATGAACAATATTGCACACATACTGTTGTTGGTATTTCCTGTTTATTTTAGATTCAGATCATATCAGATCAATTTTAATGAATTCCCTAATTGTATGCTCCTCAACCACATAATTTTTCTACCCAATTTTAGAAAAATATAAATATTAGAAAAATAAAAAAAAGTATAAATAAATTAAATAAAACTTTAAAACGTACAGCTCATGTGCACGAGGGTCAACCCAACGACAAAATTTGTTAGATATACTAATTTACCTAAAGGAAATTTTATGTGATTATTGGAAAATGTATTCAATATAATTTTCAATTTAGAATCAAACTTTTGAAAAGTAAAAAGCTAAATTATTAAAGTTTTTTCATCGGCATTCTTGAGATTTGCTGATACTGCACAAATCTTTCCTTTTTTGTGCTATTTTCACGTGCTTTTTTAATATCATACTAATGTTCTCTATGTATTACATTTATTTTCCTTAGTGTTAAAACATTATATTATATATTTTTTATAAAAGAGTTTCTTATAAACGTTAAAAATTTAATAAAAAAATTTATACAAACTCACAAAATTTCTGTAAATTAATTTACTCAACTCAAATTATTTCAGCCCTACAAGTCAGTTTGCACGTCAACCCATTAACATAAAGGAAAAAGCCTGGCTGGAAAGCACAATCACAAGTATATAATTGTCAAACTGAGAATTCAGAAAAGGAATGGGCAAAAAAAGGTGGGTAACATCAAGTGCATCATTTAGATGTGAGTGAGAGCAACACCTACTAGAATATTTAGATGAGGTAGCTTGAGTCTAAATATTTGTAGATAACACTATTTGTCTTGAAATATAGCAAAAAGGGTCCACTAAAAAGTGATAATTCATTCAATGTTCTATATTCTACATGCGGGCTGACTCAACACACTTGATATTTCTATTTTCAATTTTGACATATAATTTTTCATTATCATTTTAAGAATTCTTCATGAATTTTCTTTTAAATTGAACAATTAATAGGAATACATTTTTTGTTACAAATATTATAGTCACACCATTTATCAAGATGACTCTGAATGTTATTAGTTAATGTTGAATAGAATTACATTACCGAGTAAAAAAGGTATAAAATAATTGAAAACTCATAAAGATTGATCAATGAGTCTAATATTTTAAATTATAAAACTGACATTTGAAAAAAAAAAAAACTTGATGCTTTATGATATAATTACTTTATGGATAAAAAACCTAAGATAGGAATGTACTTTTCTAAATAAATTTTCATTACTATCAAATTTAAATATATTCATAATTTTAATTTTAGGGAAAAAATAACAACATAAATAATTAAAAAAATTACTTACAACAATACTTCTAAAGTTTGGTTGTAGTACCGTTGATTTTTTTTCTTGACAAATAAACAGATTCGATTGTAGTTTAAAAGGGAAATGAAAGTAAAAAACTTGCAAAAAGTGATAGAGATTTGAAGTCTGTAAAACTAAAATGTAGTTATTAAGTATGATCAAGTGTTAGAATTAAATGATATTTGATTAATATGTACTTCTTATTTACATATCTCACAATAATTAATCATAATTATTTAAGAATTTAATAACAATGAATCAATAAGTTGATTAAAGTTATTTGATACTTACATTAAAATTCAGAACTATAAAACCTAAAGACACAACTTTGTTTCCAACCATTGTAATCTGTGGTGGATTTAGTTTGATTCAAAGAAATGAAAGTACTTTTCAATCACATTCAATTTCTAAATTCTAGTAGAGATATTTCTTTACTTTCTGCTACTAAGCATAAAACTAAACGACAGTGGAAAGTTGAATATAAATGTATATATAAATTAAGAAGTATAAAAAAGTTACGATGTCATTCAATTCCAACACATCGTTTGTTTCCTCATAATATATGTGATATTTTCATTAAGTACAGCAAAGATAGTTCAACAGTGATTGATAGAACATTATTTATTGTTTTCTTTTTCTCTCTTTTCTATCAATCCGTCTTTCCTCTATTTAATGTCCAAATGTTCCACTCAGCAAATTGAGTTTCTTCAACGGTTGCCTTGTCCCTTAACTTCTATATTTTCTGCTCAGCGAATTAAGTTTCCTTTCTTTGGAGGATTTATTTTGTGTTGAGGTGATAGTGAATGGAAAATTTAATTGTTTAGATTAAAAGAGATTTGAGTGAAAAGTTTGTGAATAATACCATAGGTAGAAATTAATTTTGTATATTAATATATTTAAAAATAATTTTAAACTATTTTTAAACTATTTTTCTAAAAATAATTTGAAATAAAAATTAATTTATAAAAATATAATTAAATTAAAACTTAATATTTATTTATTTTATTATACAAAATGTAAATATGAAAATGATAATACATTATATAAACAATGTAATCAATTATCTTTTAAAATCCATGTACATAAATCATTGTAAATCTCTTTTTTATTTTACAGAAAGTTTAAACTACTATTTTTTTTATTTTATGTAATTTTATATTATTTAAATTCTTGTTATTTGCACTTTCTATTCTTTTCTGTTTCGAGACTTTCCACGTGTTCTTACTTGACCTGAGAGAAGATCGTTCGCAGTGGTATTAACGGCAACCGAGTTGAAGACGTCGAACCAAATGGAGTATTGACGGCAACCGAGTTGAAGACGTTAAACCGAATGGGGGTCCACCTACAGAAGACTCTCCGACGCTCAAGTCAGTAAGAATACAAAAAGGTGTTTTTTGAGTATATGAGTAAGAGAATATGAGATAGATAATAGATAATAGTCCCTATAGACCTAGGTCATATTTAGAGGACCTTGTCATTTAAAGCGGTATATTTACTCATAAGGATTTTGTCTCTTTAAAATCACGAATTACGATTCTGTAACCGATTGGGGTCAATTAGAATTAATCAGAATAAATCATAATTAATCAGAACAAACAATATTAACTCGTAATTAATAGTGAGCTGAGATGTAACAGATTCGGTTGAATCTGACCTTATTACCGAGTAGGTACATAAGCCCCCCAAGTTCGTGATTCTAACAGGTGGACTGTAAGGATGACTAAGATGTCTTCAACCTCCCGTGGGGCTGAACTGAGCAAGTTCGTCACGGTTTGCCATTTCGTTTGGATAAGACATTTTTTTGGAGCTTTCAAGACCTTCCATGTTGTATGTCTTTTGAAGTTTTCAAGTCTTTGCAGAACATGGATTCAAGACTCGGGTTTGGAGTGGACGTTTGTCCGTCTCCCGAGTTAAGCGTTTGCTTGATCTTTATTCTCTGTTTTGAGTGGGCGGACGTTTGTTCATCTCCCGAGTTAAGCGTTAATGCATATTATACTCGACTATGTTTGTTCGGTTCCCGAGCTTTTGACTTAAGCGTTTGCTTAGTCTAATGCATATGTGAACTCGAACGTTACTCGGCTATGTGAACTCAAAAGTTACTCGGCTATGTGAACTTGAACGTTACTCGGCTATGTGAACTCGAATGTTTGTTCGGTTCCCGAGCTTTTGACTTAAGCATTTGCGTATATCATACTCGGTTATGTGAACTCAAATGTTTGTTCGGTTTCCGAGCTTTTGACTTAAGCGTTTGCTTAGTCTAATGTAAATCATACTCGATTATTTGAACTCGAGCGTTACTCGACTATGTGAACTTGAACATTACTCGGCTATGTGAACTCGAATGTTTGTTCGGTTCTCGAGCTTTTGACTTAAGCATTTGCGTATATCATACTCGGTTATGTGAACTTGAACATTTGTTCGGTTTCCGAACTTTTGACTTAAGTGTTTGCTTAGTCTAATGTAAATCATACTCGGTTATGTGAACTAGAATGTTTGTTCAGTTCCCGAGCTTTTGACTTAAGCGTTTGCTTAGTCTAATGTATATCATACTCGGTTATGTGAACTCAAACATTTGTTCGGTTCTCAAGCTTTTGACTTAAGTGTTTGCTTAGTCTAGCGTATATCATACTCGGTTATGTGAACTTGAACGTTTGTTCGATTTCCGAGTTTTTGACTTAAGCGCTTGCTTAGTCTAATGTAAATCATACTCGGTTATGTGAACTCGAACGTTTGTTCGGTTTCCGAGTTTTTGACTTAAGCGTTTGCTTAGTCTAATGTAAATCATACTCGGTTATGTGAACTCGAACGTTTGTTCAGTTTTCGAGTTTTTGACTTAAGCGTTTGCTTAGTCTAATGTAAATCATACTCGGTTATGTGAACTCGAACGTTTGTTCGGATTCCAAGTTTTTGACTTAAGCGTTTGCTTAGTCTAATGTAAATCATACTCGGTTATGTGAACTTTAACGTTTGTTCAGTTCCTTAGTTGAATTTAGGCCTTAGGTCTTTGCCTAGCCTTCTAGGAGTCGTGTCCGACTTGTTTGCAACTTAAGTGTTGGCTTAGTTGTTTTTGGGTACGTCGCTTGGACGTTAACCCGATCTGATTTTGGACTTAGCCTTTGTTGGCGTTGCGTCCGACTTTCGAGTATGTTGTTTGAACGTTAACCCGATATGAATTTGGACTTAAGCTTTGGCTTAGTCTTTTAGGTGTTGTGTCTGACTTGTTTTCAACTTAAGCGTCTTGCTTAGTTGTTTTCGAGTACGTCGCTTGGACGTTAACGCAATCTGATTTTGGACTTAGCCTTTTTTGGTGTTGTGCCCGCATTTCGAGTATTATTGAAGATCAATGAAGAAAGCTTGAGGAATTGAGTGAAACCTGGACCATGGGATCATCAAATGTGAGACTAAAACTATGTGGTTGCCAAAATTGATACGATTATCTTCGAAATTGACCTTGGGATTGTGATCTTTCCCTTCAAGTATTGGTTACTTTGTGACTTTGAGCATAATATTCTTGAGTTGCTTTTGGATCGACTTTCCTCGTCATAATTGTCCCACCTTAGCGCAAAACTTGATAGCCATGTGCGGCATAGAAACAATGACACTGAGCTTTGTAAGTATTCAACGGCCGATAAGTGCATTATAAGATGTATCTGCCTCAACTAGGAGGTACCGAACTCTCAATTTTTGGGGTTTCATGCTCGCCCCAAAGGTTGTTAACAAATCTACTTAACCTCTTGTGTACACCTGTGAACCCCGATTAAGGAGCCGGGAATGACCTGGTTGATACATTTTGTTGTTGACTCACGTATTTCTCTTCATGAACAATATTGTTTACTATAACAATGACTGTAGATCGTGAACTTGTACACCAGGTAAGTTTCCAGGAAAGAGAGGTGGGTCACCAATGGACACGCTTAAATACCAAGTCTTTCCTTGCCAGAACTTTCCTAGACATGCACTTTCACACTACCACATTTTGTTTCCAGTAACAATAATAGTTCTTCTATATGTTAAAAATCAAAATAATATATAGAATGACATCGCTTGTCCGATTATAGTCGCACGAGTGTTGTTTTGGACGCTATGATCACCTTGATATTTATTGTAGTTTGAACAATACCGATTAGAAAAATTCAATATATCAAAATCAAAGGGATGTCAAATGCGAGTCCCACTTGTGCAATTAAATATAAAAAAATAAGAAGAATTGCAATCAAATTCTACTCTATTAAATTGAAGACATGACAGACTATTGCAACTCAATTTTACCATATGAATTTGAAGATGTGGAACATCAAATCATGTAAATAGTTCTTGTTTTCATACGTTCCTAATTTGGATTCAACAAGTTGGATCAAAATCGCTAACAGGATCATATTGACTCTTTTTTTTTAATTGTATGTTTTCAAAGATTATGAATTGGATGTAGCTTAAATTTATTTTCAAAGTGCTACTTTGCAAAATAACAACTCATGAAAAATAATCATCATTTTAATAATTATAATGATCAAATAATATAATGCAACACATGGTTTCAACAAAACTTGATAATACCATTGTCAAATATTTTCACTATTTTTTCAATAGAAAATTAGAAGTTATTGTCTAAAAATATCATCAAGCAATTCATATAGAATTTATGCTCTAAAAAATATCACATAGAAGTTATGCTTTGAAAAATATTATCGAGCAATTAATATAGAAGTTATCTCTTAACAATATCATCAAACAATTAATATGGAAGTTATGCTAAGAATATCATCAAGCAATTAATATAGAAGTTATGCTCTAAAAAATATCATCATGCAATTCAATTCATATAAAAGTTATGCTCTCAAAAATATCATCAAGCAATTAATATAAAAGTTATGCATTAATATAGAAGTTATGCTTATCAAGCAATTAACGCAGAGGTCATGCTCTGAAAAATATCATCAAGCAGTTAATATAGAAATTATATTCTGAAAAATATTATCAAGCAATTAATACAGAAATTATGCTCTAAAAATTATGTCAAGCAATTAATATAGTAAATATTTTTATCATTTCATGCCCAATTATTGGCAAATATTTTTTTTTCTTTTCTTTTTTTACCATCACACTTTAAAGCATAATCGGAAAATGGTTTGCTTATGTATCTACCTCACTAGAATTATCTATTGGAAAAATACTAGCTAGTTCCAAGACAAAGCAAATAGGAAAATTTTATATGTTTTGAAAATGATCTACACATAGTTGTGAAACAGTAAATGCCAATTATACCATCAGGAGCAATAACATTTACAATAATACATGGGTGATTAACAAATTCTATACTTACACCCATAAATAATTAATCATACATAAGCAAAGTATATCTACAATAATTTGAGTCTATATACATGCAATAAATTATATAATTAATCAATTAATGATTGAACCAAAATAACCTTCAATAATGCTTGTAAAGGGTTAACACATTTGTTGAAAATATAATTGTTGAAATTCTTTAACATACTACAAAATATATTATAATTTGATGATATTTTATATGAATAAAAATCATAATAAGTAATTTAAGTAATAGGACTAACACGTTCTAATCCTATTTTTTAATCATCAAAATAATATTACTTATGCACATGGTAAGTGTTAAATTCAAGTAACTAACATTGTGAATATTTTAAACCTTTTATGTCTAAATTTTGGTAAATATTCTTATTTTATTTAC
>Ga0099824_1010018_pt1 | contig 11401 bp, 7 predicted proteins | sample SiratrowhiteBW_FD_76837 | JGI IMG/M metagenome (GOLD analysis project Ga0099824, IMG submission 76837) | Root nodule microbial communities of legume samples collected from California, USA - Siratro white BW | ecosystem: Host-associated > Plants > Roots > Nodule | place: USA: California... | reverse complement strand
GCATTCCTTTCTCCAGTGTCTCCATCGATAGGTTTCCAACAGCCTAAGTAGAGAATGATGGAAAGATATAATCAACACTAATGTCTTAGAACTTAGAACAACACAAAACACTCATGGCTTGAACAACTTACGGATGAACTGCTTAAAATCTCTTCCTCGGGAATATGTCCAACACAACCATATCTTGAAAGCTTTGCACTAAAATCTTTGTCAATTTGTATGTTGGCGGTTGAGAATTCATTATACATTGCCTACAGACAGAAAGAAATATGTTAGCTAAGATAAAAAAAAAAGTGTATACTTAACTGCATTAATAATAATAACATCCTTGAAATCATCTACTCCAAACTATAAAAACCAAAACCTTGATGAAATCTAAACTCCACGTGCAAATGGGAAAGACATACATATGATCCAAAGTGAAGTTTTATTCTAATGTTATAGAATCAACTATAGCCTATGATGTTGAGAATGCTAGACTTTTAACGAACAAAAAAGAGTTGTAGAAGTAATATGCTAAGATGTTTTCTCTGGTGCTGGGTTCTCAGCCTCTACCGTAGTCTTCACTTCCTCTGTCACTTCTGTTGCCTCATCGGTCTGCACTTCGGTTTCTGGAACATCTGGGCCTTCTTCTTTTGCTTCTGCCCCTGCCTCTTTTGCTTCTGCGATGGTTTCTTCCTTTGCCTGTTCTGGGGAAGAAACCTCAATGGGTGGTTGTTCTGAGGTTGCTTCCTCGGTCTTGATTACCTCGGTTGTTTCATTCTCTGTCACATTTGCTGGTGTTTGTTGTGCAACCTACGAGATCCATTTTCATTCAACTAATTATTCCAAAGCTCCAATCCCAAGCTTAACAAACAAGGCATATTCTGGGGAATGAGAAACTAACTTAAAGATCGATGGGAGCATGATCAGAATACGTATGTTTCGAGAAAAAGAAAAGAAAAGTAAATGAATAGTCTTAAATGTTGAGTTTAAAAAGATCAATAGAACTTCTAGAATCCAGAATATAGCGCTAAAAATATGATGTAACATGGCAATGACTGTTAATGGAGGATTAGTTTGAAGCGCAAGATAAGCTTGACGGAAGTAATAGTTTGCTGATAAAAGGCTAGAAAATTTATGTCTGATTATTCTTTACTTAAATTATTGATCATCCTCTAGAGTTTGGTTGAATTATTTATGTCTGATAAAAATAAAAATATTAATATCTAAAACATTTGAGTGAAACACCAACATACTTCATACAGTTTTTGAGTGTCAGGAATGTTTAATTAGATACATACATATCATATCATGGACATCATTGAGGATAAGGATAGTAAGGGTCTAGTTGCCAACTAAACCTATGACGAGCTCATTACACAAATATACAGAGTAATGGTTCTTGAAAATGAGCGACCAGGGGAAATGTTTCAACACCAATTACAAAGTGGAATGAATGGCTTTTGTGGCACAACATGAATAATGATGGTGAAGTCTCCAATTTGGAGAATGAGTTAGATATTAGATATTTATAATGTGTTGGAATGTGTTGGAATAATGCTTGGCCCTCGCAACAGCCTTCTCCTTTTGCGACGGCTTGACCCACGCTAACTTGCTTGCATGAGCTAGGCCGACGCACTCTAATGCAGACGTGGCGTGGGCTAGGCCGACACAATCTTATAAAATAGTGACAGTTTTGAGACGGTTTGGCTGATGCACATTGCGTCTAATTTTTAGCCGATGCAAATTTCACTTTGCTTCCAGGGTTTTAGCATTCGCTATGAGGCCACCGCTTAACCGATACATAAGCGTCAGTTTTTGTATTTTTGCGATGATTTTTGGCCCACGCTATGACTTATTTTTTTGTAGTGATCTTCCACTTAGTCTCCTCAGCTTCAGAGATTTTTCACACAATACTTTTGAAATCAGGCTGCACACAATATATCCTTTTCTCATAAACCAATTATGAACTTTCTTTAATAATAAAATATTCATACTTAAAATATCAACTCAAATTTGCATGTATAATAAGAAATATTAATTACAATAATATAATGCACATTAATCACAACAACAATAATTTGTTTTAACAACAAGACTAATTTCACATTACCATAAGAGCATAAATAAATTCAAAGTAACAATAATAGTAATAAAATGCAACCAATAGAATATTTAAATAAAATAAATAACATGATTTTTTTCTTACAATTATGATCATTGATTAATGTGTAGCAGATGTGTGTAGCATGACTATGTGCTTCTGGTTCGTCTAATATGTCTTTACATGGTTGATTCGCTTTCCATTTAGTAAAATCATCTTTCCAGCATTTCACTAGTGTATCAACGTATCCTCTAATGCATTCAACTTTGGATGATCGTCAACTTGAACTACATGTTAGTTTCTGTTACACTTTTACCTTTTGAATATGTGTGAGCTTTGTTATATCCCTTAATTAATCTTATAGTGTTTTTTATTATCAAAACTCATATAATTCTTTTGTCATACTATCTTAGAAGGGATCATATTGTCGAACTATTTCATACATAATAAGGAAATTCATGTATATAAAATTGTGCACTTCTTCATCAATAAAGCATAAAATTCTTTTCAAATCAACTTTCAATTTCTAATATCATTGAACTTAGACTATTTCTCAAAGCTATCTAACTATAGCTTTCCTAAATCGAGGCCAACCAACCAACAACCTTCTCTACTATCTCTAAAATACTAAAAATTAGGCTCTAGAACATGAAAAAGTGACGATGTTATAGAAAAGCCTTTGAATAATGGAGTCTCACTACTCCTTTTGGCTTTAATTTTACTTAGTAGGCTAATTATATGGCCATTCTAAATCCTTAATTTAAGGAGCAGTTTTATTGGCGAACGTGAAGACAAGAGGGTAGTTGTGCTGACATGTCTTTTTGCATTATTCATTATTTTCACACGCAGACATGTTGAACTAACGGGGGGTCTAGACGTACTACACTAATTCCAATTACAAATTTTATGATGCAATGCATTCGCATTCCATGTTCACGATTTACGTGAGCATTAGCCAGATCAAAATTTCTTTAGTGGGTGAGAAGAGGAATGGTGCTAAGATCATTGTCCTAATTGATGCAACATATGATCAAATTAAAGAGGTATTAATACAAATGTTATTCATAACTCTGCTTTATCACTACAAAGATTTTGCTTGATGCCTTATTTAACTGAAGATACAGAATACATTAAAAATCAATAGAAAATTATAATGTGCAATTTTTTCTGCTATGGAAAGAACTAACTATGATTACAAACTTCACAAATTTATGAAGGACGTTAACCAAACAATAAAAGAAATTATAATGAAGGATCAAATCAAAAGAAACAAACAAATGAAAGAATGAAAAATATGTGGGTATGGGATCCTTTAGTTGATTATCTTGAAGCAAATTTCTTCTATCAGGAAGCTGAAGATGCAGAAGTGGATGTCAAGCTGCAAAAGAAATAAAAAAAATTATGTAAGGTTGCACATGAAAACGAGGCACTTAACCATTATAGCAAGGCAAACCAATTAAGAATAAAAACGTACTCTAGAATCTCTTTCCAGTAGGAACCGCTTGTTTCATCATCATCAATGAGAAACTTCTCCCAAGCCTCAAAAGTTGTAGAGGAAGGTGACTGTGTAGACTTTTGTGCTGCATTATAGTTGCTCTCCATTTTGTTGAAGGTAGTTGTCCTTGGACATGAAGCAACTAATGCTGGAAGTATATTTTCTACTTGGTTTTGTTGTGCAGTGTTAATGTTTTGGGCATAACTAAGAACTTCTTGATAATTAGTTTCATTTTCTTTCTCTATCCCTGATTTGAAGATATTCTGCTGAGAATAATCACTGTGTGATTGAGAGAAGAGATCGGATATGTTGTTACCAGGAGGGTTTGGATATTCTGGACCTCCGAACATTGAATCTCTAACTTGGAGAGCGTTTCTGCCATTGAGAAATGTATCAAGAGGAGGGTTGAGAATTTGATTGTCTAAGAGGTAAGGATTACTCATGTTGATCAATGAAGCGTTGTTCATAAGTTGTAACATATTTTGTAGCACTTGTAGTTTGGCTAACTGAGTGACATCTGCTTGTAAACCAGTAGGGTTGGTCCAAGAACTCATTGATATGCCCGAATTTGACATGCCAAGCAACGGGAAAAGATTCATCAGATTCAAGTCAGTTCTTGGCCTGTGAGTTTCTGGATCGATACCCATGTGGAGAAGCTTTTTTCTTATGGTGGTGTTCCAATAATTCTTGATCTCGTTATCAGTTCTCCCCGGAAGCCTTGTAGCAATCTTTGACCACCTAGAAATTCAAAAAAAAAAAAAAAAAAAAAAAAAAAAAAAAAAAAAAAAAAAAAAAAAAAAAAAAAAAAAACAAAAAAAAAAAAAAAAAAAAAAAAAAAAAAAAAAACAATTAGGGTTTCAACTTAATCTTCATAGCAACACAAGCAAGAAAACATACACCAAACATAAAAGGAAATTAGCTCAAATTCATCATGCTTCACAATATAACCGAGCAAGGCAAATTCATACTTGTTTCCAAGAACTGAATGAAGGTTGATGATCAATTGCTCCTCCTCTTCAGTTAATTTTCCTCTCTTGATATCTGGTCTCAGATAGTTTTCCCACCTTAACCTGCAGCTTTTTCCGTTCCTATTTAGACCAGCCTGCTTTGGAAGTGTTCTCCACGTTCCCCTTCCATGTTTGCTAATATAATCCATTAGTTTTTCATCTTCTTCTGGTGTCCATGGCCCTTTCTTAACATTACTCTCGTTACTGCAAGGTGACCTACCCATTAGGCAGGGATACAACAAAATGTTCTAAGACAAAAAAAAGTAGAAGCAAATAACAGGTAGTTCTTGGGAGAGGTTGGCAATGCAGAAGTATGCACATGTATTGTTATATATATGTGTTTGGTGCATGCAATTCACGAAATGAGGTCATGCATTACCTTATTTCTACAGTGATAGTATTATATTGGCATTAAAGTATTACAATATTTTATCACGTGAGAGACTAAAAGCTTCAGACCAGAATTTCCATATTTCACTTTGCTTGTATGTGACTAGCAATATGAAAAATAAGAAAACATTAACCCGTTCTGTTACTAACCTCGATGTTTCGACATTCCTATCGTGCGTAATTCTCAAATTGCTTTTTAATGTTGTCATGAGTGTTATAATCTAGTTTTTCATGTTCTCATCATTTGAAATTTTCGCAATGTGAGATATATTTATATAATTCTATGCAGCAGCCACACAACTGCATCTCAGTGTCCTTATTATGAAATTGATCACCTTTTCACCTAAAATTCACTCCAATTGCTCTAGGAAATGAAACGCCTCCCAATTAAAGTTGCTACCTATGTCAAAGGAGCCCAAGATCAGTTAGAAGTATAAGAATTCAAATTCATTATCAATTTTGCATTAAGTATTTACAATTATGTATTCCCTCGTTATCATATATTATTTGCACTTTTAACATTGCTAATTAGTCTCAAATGTAATTTATGTTTTCATTTTATAATATGTACTATGAATTATTTTTTTAATTTATCCTCACATTAATTACCTTGATGAATTTTGAGAAGAAAAAATTGTTAAAGTAAATGTATTGAATGAGATTATTTAAACTAAAGTTACATCTAGCGTTGATTTTTTACTAACATTAACAATCAAAAATCAACACTAATCAATAAATAAAGTTGGATTTGCATCGCACGCCCGAAACTCTAAAGGTATAGATATTAGTTTACAAGTATCGGTTTATGTCATGCTACAACAATGTATAATGATTTGTTCATGCACAAAGAAAATATGTTGAAATATGTTGAAATATGAGGAATTGTTTTTTGTGTTGATAACATTTAGTAACAATGATAGTTTTTTACCATCACCACTGTCACCACCATGACAAAAAATTAAGAAGACAAACATCTAACACAACTCAAAATCGAAAGAATTCTTACGATGTCGCCAACAGAATCAGCTCTAGGTATCTAAGTTAGAAATCTCCAACGAAAAAAGCTGAAATTTCAGCAAGAGCAATTGAAATGCATTAGTTGATTTCTTCTTGACATTCGCTTTTTCCATTTCATAGTGATATATATATATAAAGCAAAGAAACACAAATCAGAGGTATTGATGTCAAAATCATTTTAATTAAACATTATCTACAGTCGATGTTTTAACTTAAGACACACGAGGTTAGCATCCACTTAGACAATTTTCATTAGCATCAATAATAAATATGAAAAAGTATATTTTTATTATAAGAAAAAAACTATTTACATACTAATTTTTAATTATAAAATAAAACGATTGTTAATTGTGATCGAAATAATCACTAAATTAGGTTTTGGTTGCTGAAATAACTACAAAATAAAAACAATCATTGAATTTAGTGACCATTTAAGTCAAGATAATTGATATCTAACATTAGCTATCAATGTTTTAGTCACTTATACCATTACATTCTAAATTGATATCTAATTAGCTTTTATTTTGTAATTATTTAGTAATCAAAACTTAATTTGATAATTATTTTGGTTATAATTAGCAACAATTTTATTTGATGGCTAAAAATTAGTATCTAAATAGCTTTTTTCTTGTAATTCTCATTAACATTAACTAAGTCACTAACTTCAATAAATATTAAAAATAAATTTTATTAACATTAAAAAATATATTCATTAAAGTCGACTAAACCGATGCTAACTTAACTAAATTTTAAAAATAAATTCTATTAGAAACAACTAAACAGACACTAACTTAAATAAATATTAAAAAATATATATCATTTTTTATTAAATCAATGTTAATTTAAATAAATATAAATATTAAAATGAATAATATTATAGTCCATTAGACATACATTAACTTCAATGTATTTTGCTTTATCAATTTTTTTCTTTTAATTTTAATTTAGAGTCCACTAATTCAAACTCTAACTTTCTTGTTTTGATTTTTTTAGATAATGTAAGTTAAAATGAAAGTATTTATATAATAAATAATAATTTTTGTTTATAATTTTTAACTCAATAAAAAAATAAATTTAAATTATTATATGAAAGATAACTAATTATTTTTTTAATGTAATATTATAAGAAAATTTTATATTAGATGCTAAAATAAATTGTCGGCCAAGAGTGTGACGTAAATAGAGTGAGACAAGCTGAATATAATTGGACACAAAACAAACATGTAATTTAGAGAGGACTAAACCCACTCTAAGATAGACTAAAAATAAGAGCAAATAGAAAAAAGAAAAAAAAAGTTGTTGCATCTGCTATTGGGACACAAGAAAAAATAAATTTTAAATAGTTTTGGCATTAGAGTAGGCTTAGCCCACACTAAGACTGACGCTAATGAGGGAAAAAATTTAAGAAAAGAAAATTGGTATGAGTTATTAGGACCTAAGAAAAAACTATTTATATATGGCCTTGGCCAACTCTTAAGTATATTTATTTATTTATTTTTATTTTTTCAATTTGTGCGTGGACTTGGCCAAAGTTGAAGGATATATAATTTTCATTCAAAGTGTCTGTTAGGACAAGGATTAGCTATGTCCACTTGGTGAACCTATCTTTTTTATTAAATGTTCCTTTTCCAATTTTATTTTTCACTTGCATTGCTGCCCTCTTTTTCTTCACTCTTCCTCTTCTTTCTCGCAGGTGTCCCCAAATCTGAATATCTCCTTCATTTCTTTGCTTCCAAAACACAATTTATTGGATTTATTGCGCCCATTTCATCTTGCTGAAGCTTATTTCTCTCAACACAATGTGTTTTTGGTTTTAGGGTTCTTAAACCCTTTGAAACCATTTTCTGTGACACGTTTATAGGTTATTTTTAGTCACACTTGTGTGTTGGTTTATAATGATAAATAATTTTTATTTAAGATTTTGTCAGTTGGATTTTTGAGTTGTACAATTTAGATGTGTTTTTGTTTGTGCTTTGTTGTGGAATAATCTAAAACCGCTAATAGAGAACTTAGCTCATAAAATTAGTTTGATTTATCACTGATTTATGTTTTCATCAAATTGGTTGTGTAGTATTCGGTTTTGAGAGTATTGTTTTTGGCTAGTATAGTTTGCAAATTCATTCTCTATAGTATATTGTTTTTGGTGGTATTATTTAAAAATATATTATATATAATTTGGTGAATTACTTTACTTTTACTGATATTATTTTTAAGATATATTGCTAATCTCGCTTGTGTTTTAATAATATATTATAATTTGGTGGTAGTGTTTGACCTAATCAACCATACACATAAAAAATAATAATTTATTATATTCACTAGTGGAAAACCCCCATACATGGAGGACCTACAAAGGCGATTCTGCAACCATCGTGAAAAGTACGTGACATATGACAGCGGTTAAACAATCGTCGTCGTATATATGAAATACTAAGACGGTTAATTAGAAAACGCCGTAAAAAATTCGTTTAGTTGGCAACAAAGACATTTTTACAATATAAACAGATCCTATTAAGATGGTTGTGGAGCACTAACCGCCTTAATAAGGTCTGTTTACTAAGCTGTTTTTTTTAAATGCAGCAGCTATCTGTTCTGCTGCCCAAAAAACATGCATATATTTCCAGATACACATATTTCCAGGCACATATTTTTGCAGGCACATTACGTATTCCAAAAGTATATAAGTTATAAAAGATTGAAAGAAATTAAATTCCATTTGAATTGTCAAAAGTACTATATGTTACAGTACAACATACTAGTATACATTTTCCTAAAAATATACAAGCAATTAATAGATACAAGTCATAGATACATTATTTATCTTTCACTACAACCTACTATGAGTATTTATTTCTCATTTCAATGAAGTATGTTACCTATTCTTTTTGAAGTTCTCTTATGGTGCTATTGTCCAATGGCTCTGGATCAGAAAAATGCTGAAATAGGAAGATAGTGTTATTAATCACTATCATATGAAACTAATCATAATTTTATCTTATTTGAGCACTTTCATACCTCGTCCCAAGAGTCAGTGATACCGACGCGGACTATGGTCTTCATCCAATGCATGATATAGTATCCATATTCCCGACTTCCCTGTTGCTTGTTACACTGTAATTTCATCAAATTTAAATTATTAAACAAGTCTAAAACGAATTTAATGGGTTCAATTAAGAATTGGATACCTTAGGAGATATCCAACGTAAGCTCTGGGATGTGGATGTAGATCTTCTGCCAAGTATACTACATACATTAATTGCACTAAACAATCGACAATGATTAGTAACTTACATATCATACATACAAACAAAAGTGATCTACTATTTAAAGTTAATTAAATCATACCCTTGTACTACTGTTTTCATATCTAAAGTTGGCTTCTTATGCAATGAACAAAACCAAACCACAGTGTTATCCGCAGGACAAATAAGCATCAATTGCCAATGGGTCCTAAAACAGTCAATCCATTAGTCATGTTCTCTAAATTACTTAATATCAAAATATAAAAAAAAGTAAACTTACGCATGAATAATTGCGGCAATGTTAATTCTTTTCCTGGATTCTGAAATCCATCTCTGTATATAAGTTTGGCATTCCGTTTGTTTATTTCCAGACCTTGTATACTTTGAGGCTCAAGAAATTCATAAATATCAGCATACCCAATGTTATAAGCTAAATTATTACCTGCATTGTTAATATCATGAATATCAGTAAAAACATAATTTTATTAAAAGAAATTTAAAAATGTCTATATTTATAGCATACTTACATCATCCATAACTGAATGACTGCAATGTGTACCATCTGGGTTCCCTGCACGACTTCAATTATGTCTTGCATGTATAAGTACAATGGTATACCACCATTGTCCACACCAAATACTATTTGATCCCATTTGCCCACTCGTGGGAAAGCCTAAGTAACTCCTGAATTGGATTCAATTGGTTGGAGTTGTTGGGGTAGTTAGGGCTCAGGATCTAAACCACCAAGTGCTGGTGATTTCAGATTCCTCTCAGAGTCCTACAACCAAAAATACAAAATGTATTAATTTAAATAACATTAAGTGTAAATTTAAATAACATTAAGAGAAATGATGATAATATACCTGATGTTTTTTATGAATGGCCTTGATGAGATGTGTAGGCCAAACAATAAAAGTACCAAGTGTCTCTCCCACAAATCTAACCTCTGATGTAGGCACTAGCACCTCGACATCTGCATGTCTAACTTCTTCGACAACCACTCTAGCAAAATCATCTCCAAATGACACTGTGTGGATCGTCGAACCTATTGCATAAACTCTCCCAATCGCTACTAAACGAGGAGGATCGCCAACAAACAACTTACACCGATATGAAATATCAGTGTTTGTGTCCTCCTCGTCTTCCTCCTCAACAACACAAATACCCTTTGTGCTAACTCTCCCAAGGGTAGGTAATACTTTATCTTGCTGCATAAGAGTGTGTTGTTGCGAGATGCCTATGGATTCAAGCGTCTGCTCAAAATCTCGTCTTAATTCTTCTCTTAATTCTCATTTTATTTCTTCTCTCATTTGAGCTAGCTGGTCTTTTGTTGCTGCAGACACAGATGAAGACCAGGGAGCTAAGCCAAAAATTGTCTCACACCTACACCATACTCAACAGTCCGAACACGACCTGGGTGCTCTTCTCTCCTAATAACGGCAACCAAAATATCTTGTCTTCCTTGAGTCACAAAACTCCTCTCTGAGCTCTCTGTTGCACTAGATCATCCTATAAAATAATAAAATATGTCAATATTAAATAATAAAAAAGAAAACATTATTTAGTACTCAATTTATTAACAATAACTTACAATCTGACTGGCAATCTCCTGTGACTATGTAGATGTCAGCTGTCCTCCTGGTTTAGTTCTAGCCAACTTCCACTTCTCATGTCGACTAGGAGGGGATGAAGGAGAAAGGACATTATTTGAAAATCAATTTTTGATCTTTTCTTCCATAATCTTTCTTTCTAATAAATCATAACCCCTCCGAGACAATCGGTGGGGGGTCACATTTTTATGCGCAATGTCTTATGCTTTCGTCCTCTTCTCCTACAAAATAGATAATTCCCTTTGTGACATCATATAATTTAATTCAGTTTTGATTTAATAAAAATGAAAACAAACCTGCCTAGAGGGATCCTCTCTACATGGGACAAATTGTGCCCAAGTCTCTTCATCAATTCCATATTTTTGATAAGGGGGATTTGCCTTTGTATTTTCCATAGATATATAAACTGGTCAAGGTGGCCTTGAATTGTTTCCATTTTATGGCAATTGATGACATAATCTTCTTCCTGACCAAGCTGGTTTCTTCAAACTCAAAGCTTGTCTGAAAAATTAAATAAATAAGTCATTAAACATTGAACAACATAACTCATCATG
>Ga0099824_1010009_pt1 | contig 11408 bp, 6 predicted proteins | sample SiratrowhiteBW_FD_76837 | JGI IMG/M metagenome (GOLD analysis project Ga0099824, IMG submission 76837) | Root nodule microbial communities of legume samples collected from California, USA - Siratro white BW | ecosystem: Host-associated > Plants > Roots > Nodule | place: USA: California... | reverse complement strand
ATTTGATAAAAAAAAAAAAAAAAAAAAAAATGTAAAATATGTTAAAAATCTTATTGTACAAAATAATAATTTTCTCTTTTCTTATACGGTGGTCCTAAATTTATTCTTTGTCTCCCCCCAGTTACTTTTTCCAAAAAAAAAAAAAAAGGAACCACACCTTTTCAATTCATGCAAAAGCTACAAACCTCAGGGTCGTTCTCAGCCACTTCAAGTAATTTACACCAAGTGAAACAAATAAAATACTTGCAAGTGGTAACAATAAATAAAGTTTCATTATATTGAAATACTTTAAATTATAAATATACTATTGGTATAATTTGATGATTTCAAAAATATATATTAAACTTTAAAATAACAAACCAATAAATATATTTTTTCACCCTCTTTATTAACCACGTTATATGAAAAGGAAATGTAATTAATGAACTTAACACGTGGAGTGTTTTTTTGACATTTCTATGAGTTTGAGGTTGACACTTGTTACTGCTAGAGTGTTGATCCCTCTCTGCTAAACTTGTTCATGGAAAAGTGATGATGCTACAGGCATCATCATGGTAACAACTGCCACACTGATCATCCACATGCTTACCAGGAATGTGGTGGCGCATAGTCCTAATGACAACAACCTTGAATTTAGCAATTCATCAGAAAACAGCAAGGATATTGTAGTGTTCAACAACGAGGGCGACAGTAAAACTTCATAAGACAAAGGTAATCATGTCCTCCGTGTAGGAGTTCATCACATGTGTGCATTAAAATTAAACTGCACACCACAAAGGCTCTTTGTCACTTTCAGATTTTAACATCACATGTGATCATATTGAGACATACTCAAAAAGGAACTTACAACAAAATAATTTTATTTTCAAATGAACACTCACTAAAAATTATTATAAAAATGAAAAATTATTTGAATGTTATTACTACAACTCAATAAATTTTCTAACGTATAAAAGATTTTGGTAATTGTTTGTAGGGCGGAAGTTTGTAATTTCATTTCCGTAAAGTTGTATAAGATATTTGTAAATTTTATATTTAGAAAGTTTATATTTTTTTATTAGAAAAATTGTATATTGAGTGATAATAATTTTGTTGAAAGAGACTTGAGCGACCAAATTATATTAAATTTATTCTTACAAATCACAATTTAAACATTTTTAAAGAAAATCTTCGTTACAAGTCTTGATATAATCAAAATCTTTATTAAGTTAGAATCATCAAATACACTTAAAACACCTAAAGTATCCAAAGTATTACACATATGTTATTAAATTATTTTCATTTGGTGATAACAACCGTGTACACTATAATCATGTTAGTCATATGGTGTAGTTATAAGTAAGTTATTTGATATTAAAGTCTTTAATTTGATTGTTTAGGTGATGTAATCTGCTAGGAAAATTGGCTGGAGAAATATCGAAGAGAGAAACAGGACCAAACACATATAAGGAAATGACACCACCTAACACAAATAATAAGAGAATGACACCACCTTCAAGTCAAAACCTTCAGACATTAAGTATGTGGGTCTTCTTTCTTATATGTTGCTAAACTTTCTCATTTCTACTCAATGTGATACTTAGACTCACACTTGGATACCTAACATAACCTTACCACAAAGAATTTATGATGAGATTTTTGACTAGTTGCAAACAAATCTATTATTATGTGTCACTCAAAATGGGAAAAAGGTGGACCGCGATGATTGATAGGTGGAATGTACTCAATAATACATGTGACATTGGTTCATCATTTTGAGTAGTTCAACTTCAAGTTAAGTTGCTTTAGTGTCCTGAGTATTTTCTAGTTTATTGAAATCTTCAACCTTATCCTTTATGATCAAGAACCATTATGCTTTTCATAACCCATTTGTGGAGAGTTATATTTGTGATTTTAATAGTTTTTCTTATAGCGTCAAAAAGCTTTTCTTTCACACTGACCATGAAGTGTTCCAATATTTTTGAGACAATGATGACATGGAAACATGTAGTTTGGCAGTCTCTTTGACTTAAACATACAATCTTTGAGATTCAGTTGATTCTTTGAATGTCGTACATGAATACAAGGTCACCTTTATTTTATAGAATTTGATTGCTCTTCTTAAGTAGCAGTTGTAATGCAACGAGGCAGACTAACAACCTTTCTTCGAGCTTTAGTCCTCCAACATTAAAGCTTTTAATATGATTTTGGGCTATTGGAGTAATTATTGTAGAACTAGATTTTGTTAAAGTCCTCTACTACTTCAGTGATATCCTTACTAACTTGTGTTCCTTCATAAGTCAAATTCAACACATTAACTTATACTTCCTTAAAAAGATCTTGACACATTCACATATATTTCAAAGTTTGTATGCTCATTTTGATATTGTTAAAATATTAGATAACTACATATAAAAAGATTATCCTTAACCACACACTTTAAGTGTAGCAATAAAAGTTATCAATGTGAAGTCAAACACAACCTGAAAAAACTATAATACAAGGATAATGCTTAGCCATGTAAGTCACAATAGCAAATTTAGGATGTCTAATAACAAAATGTTTTCTTATACAAATGTGTGATGAATGAATCACACACGTTTTAGATGATATTGCATACATAGATATATTTATCCAATTATAAATTCTTAGTTTTATAATGTGTTTGATATAATACTTCAAAATAATATATTTTTAAATCTTTTGCAGTTATGAACTTAAAACTCTAGTGTAAGATGTGTGTATTTTAATAGTCTTTGTTGAAAGGTTTTCTTATGAACTCCAGAACAACTTTTATTGTATTGAGTGTAAATGCTATATGTATTTGATCTAAAAGTTTATTTACTTGTTTGTAACAAGACCTAATCTTGATATTCTATTTATATTTTGTCTCAATATATGCATGGATCTCATTAGGATAATTGGGAAGTGAGTTTTGTAATTATTGAATATTTAAAGAAAGAAATCAGACTTTTCATTGGTAGTGTCTAATGTTTTGAAGGATAGTGTGATTCAAATTGAGATAATACTATCACAACATTCTTTTGACAATATAGTTTATTTTGTTTATTCTTTCATGTCATTAAAAATGAAGAAATAATAAAAAAAAACATCTAGATCATTTTCAAGAGTCGGAGTATGATTGACTGATGGATGTATAAGTTAAACTTGTATTCTAATAACATTTAATGTTGTAAATTACATAATAACGCAAACTAAAACAAACTAAAACAAAATTCAAGTTTGTACTCTTATATGGTATATCTTTACAATACAACCTGATGGGTATTATGATATTATTGTCACTGAAGTAGGAATTTATGAGAAATATCTTTTTAGAATTTTTTTTCTTATTTTAGTTTTTGAATTTAATGTAAATATATGATTAGGAGTGCAAGGATTTAGTGACTAAATTAAGAGTTTATGGTGCTTATCTTTGGAAATATCTTGTCTTAATTTAGTCGTTCTAGTTCCTAAAAATATAACTGAAACAAGTTGTGAATGAGAAGGACAATCATTTAATTTATAGTTACATAATTGAAATATAATGAGAATTTAAAATGACATGCATGATTGGTACATAGGAGTTAGAGGGAACACGTATTTAATTGGTGCATGTGTATGCAGCATATCTAGTGGCAAAAGACATACTCATGCACACCACTGCAGTGGTCCAAAACATTAACAGTAGTCACCACTAGCAGTGGTTCAGTGAGTTTGAAATTGAACACAAGAGTAGGGTTGTGTCAGTGCCTCATCTCAGAAATTATTTCACAGTCTAAGCTATAAGACATTTGGGATGATGGTGATGGTCACACCAGGGCCAACACTTCACTTTCCCTCTCTGCATTTTCTATCTTGTACTAGCAAAACAATTCATCTTCTCCAACTTCAAAACCTTTTTCATAAAATAACTCAAAATCAAACACAAAAAGTTAGATCCACTTTATAAAACAATGAAGAGAGACCTTATATCCACCGTTTACGATCATAAAAAATTTGCCCTAAGTTTTTACTACACGTTTTTTAAATATGATTATTTTGGTTAACAATTTTTAACAAAAAAAATTGACCTTACATTTGGTGATATAACATGACACTAAGGATCAAGATGGTATAAAATCAGAAACTGTCGTGTCAAATCCCTTACCTAAATGAAACCAAAACCCTAAACATATAAAAAAGCCAAAACATCTCGTGTTTAGCAATTTTACTCAACCAAGAATGAACGACGTTTCTGCATTCTTTTTCAAGAAATTACTGTGATTAATATTTTTGTTAAGAAATTAGTTTTCAATATTATACTTGATAATTTCTATTTTTAATTAAATTCATCGATTAAGTGATAATTTTTAACTTTTAATGATAATTTAATATGTATTTTAATGATTTTTTTAATTCCTGTATTTTTATTATGCATTGTAAAAATGTAATTAATATTTTAAAATGTAAAATAATAAATAATATAATTTTTAATATATAAATTAAAATTATTGATATATTTAATAAAAAATATTATATTTTTTAAACTATAATAGTGTTATTTTAAAAAATAATGATTAGATATTTAATTTTGATAAAATATAAATATATTTGACAAAACTAGTTCATAAGTTTCAAGATGATAAACTCATTCATAGAGCTCGTAATTTATAAGTTTCAAGCTCATCAACTTACTTATTATATCAAAAGTGTCTCATAAATTAGTTCATAAATATAAAATGACATAAAAATATATAATTAATATATAAGTCTAATTTGTTATAGTGATGATATATGAAATAAATTATGAAATAATTTGATTAAAATAGAAATTTAATTTATAGATATAAATTTTTAAAATTATATGACTTAACCATTTTTTTTATACTATTTTTTTAAATATGTAATTATTATAACGTGATTCTTTAGTAATTCGATAAAAAAAATTTATTTTATTTTATTTTGTGATTATATGAGTACGTGAATTGAATCATATATTAATAAATATATTTTAAAATATTAAAAAATATGTATGTATATTTATATTTAGATTATTACATAATTTTTATACTATAGAATTCTTATTATATAAAAAAAATATATGAATGTAACTCAATTTATAATATTATTTTTAATATAAATTTTCAAAAAAAGTAACTCAACAAATATTAAAATTAGTACAATGTATCTGTAAAATTGAAAGAGAAGGTAAAACTAAGAAAAATGAAAGATGTGTTAAAAGATTAGAGATAATAATGAAAGAAAATTAAATAAGATAGAAGTTACAAGTTAAAAGTTAACTGAAGTAAAAATAATTTTTGTCAAATATTAATTCCAAATTTAGAAAATTTAATTCAATAAAATTTTAATTGCAAATATAATCTTCTAATTTTTCAAAATTAACTTATTTATATCCAGTATTGATATATAATCTTATTACTTATAATAAATAATATATATAAGTGATAATAACGTCAATTATTCATATATTAATAATAAATTTTGTGACTAACTTTAATACATATCACTGTGGCAAATATGTTAACATTTTCCATTAACAACTCACTAAAGCTAGAATAAAATTATTTAATTATAGAAAATTAAATAAAGAAATTTACAATTAAAGTTTTGCAGAGATTAAAATTTTACATTATCAAAAGTAGATTTAAGTCTATTCCAAATATACTATTTGTCAACCACTTGTAAGAAAAAATTGGCTGTATTAAGGATGTGTTTGAATAACCACTTAATTAATTTTGACCTTTAAAACCCGATTCACACATAATAAAAAAAAGTTGGAAACAACTGTTTATTTATAAAATAATTGTATTTAATCCCAAAACTGTGTTAACCTCCTAATCAGACAGAAGTTGAAGTGACAGAAAAACCATAAAAACAAGAAAATAAAAATGGCAGCATCGGACATTATTGTAAGGCGGAGAAAGCCTGCAAAGTGAGCCTTTCATTCATACGCTGTGGGGTCTTTTTTCCAATACACGCACAATTGTTTTGGTAGACAAACCCACCAAACACCCAACAAGGTAAAGTGTAACTGTCATCCCTTTCTTTCCCTTCCTTTTTTCTTCATCACTTAATCCCAATCTCTTGCATTCTCTCTTTTCTGATTTCAGGGTTTCATCCTCTCTTCTCTGGGCTTCTTCCCTCCGTTTCTTGAGCCCTTTTTCTTTTCTGGGCCTTTGCCTGTTCTCAATGGAGGTAATTGATCGAATCTTGCCATGCTTTCATCAAATTTCGTGTCTTTTCTTCTCTTTCGTGATTCCTGGTGCTATATCTGATGCAAAGATTGGTGCTTTTTATCTGGGGTTGGTTGGAGTTGCCCCCTTTTAGTGATCCTTTTCTTTGTCGTGTTGTTGCAAAATGTTTTTATTCCTCTTTCTTTTGTTGGGATCTTACTGATGATTCTTTTACTTTTTCTTTTTATAATTATGGAAGTTTATAAAATGTGGTGAACATGATCAAACATGTCCCGGAAGGATAGGTATTAGATAGTTGGAAGAGGGAAAAAAGATGATTGTTTGAAGTTATTTGCTCAATCTGTGGATGCCTTTTTCACGATGAATTCATAAAGCTTATTAGGGTGCATAGTGCTGATGAAAACTGCATTTATTTTCTTGGTTGATTATAAAGGTAAAGGTTTTACATTGTGGTCGCGGTTTCATCGTGTTTCTTTGACATAAAGGGAAATTGCAGACAAATTTAGCGGCAATTGCAGTTCTGGAAAACCCACACACACCTAGATGTATTGGCCAAAAATGCTGTCACCAACCATTTTCTAAAACCTTCTGCAAAAGAAATTGCAACAACGACAACAATTTAAAACCTTGTTGATAATGTGTGTTGATGTTGTTCTTGTTGTTTTTCTTTTAGTTTAAAAAGTATGTGCAACTGAATTCTTTGGTAACTTTCTACAATAAGGTTTTGATAATCTGTGCTGAGGGTTGTGGTAACAACAATTCAGAGCGAGGGATTGTTCATTTGTCTCAAACTAGTTGAGATTTTGGTAAAGCGGAATTAGGCTAGTATTATCACTGCATCATTTTCTTTTCTGCCTTCACTTGGTTTTATAGGCAATTGAGGAATAACCTGGATTTTTCTTGACTCTGAGAACATAAAGGTTCCGGAAATGGGAGGCAAGACCGAAAGTCACATGACATCGGCAGCAGCCTTTGTGGAAGGGGGGATTCAAGAAGCATGTGATGATTCTTGCAGCATATGCCTTGAGGACTTTTGCAAAAGTGATCCTGCAACTGTAATATGCAGCTTTTGTGCTTTCTTCCATTATTTTCACAAGTAGAAGTATAAGCAAGGATGGCTTCATTTGAAAAGCATTTGTTTACTCCGTTTCTTTGTCTTTCTTTTCAGGCCACTAATTGCAAGCACGAGTTCCATCTGCAGTGCATTCTTGAATGGTACATTTTAATATTTTTCATGAGCTTTCATAAAACTTATCTGTCATTTGGTTCCGGAATATTAAAATTGCTTCTAGTTTTAAGTATTAACAAGTTCTTACTATCATGAAAAGTTAGAACTAGAAGTCATTTGTATAAATTGTTTAGTGTTGAAAATATTCTTGCAATGGGTTGGAAGTTTCTGATCTCAAAATATAATTTTGGAACATTTGAGTTTAAAATGGAACATTATACCACCGTAGTAGTTACTGGCTGTTGTTTGCATGCAGGTGTCAGAGAAGCTCTCAATGTCCTATGTGTTGGCAGGCTATCAGCTTGAAGGATGCTACCAGGTAGTCCAGAAATTTTTTTCCTGTGACCTACTTTATAATTAGTTTCATGATTATATTCTTAAACTCGTATGAAATTCATGACAGCCAAGAACTTCTCGAGGCAGTAGCGCTGGAGAGGAGCTTGAGGGATACCCCATCGCGAAATGCTGCGATTTTTCATCGTTCGGAAGTTGGTGATTTTGAATTCCAGCATGTCAGTTGTCCATTTAATGTTTTTGTCCTACATCTTAACTGTTAGCACATCTTATTTCCACCATCTATACATGCTAGCAACTTTCTTTCTTGTGCAGTTACCCATGGGACATGAGTCTGATATCGAAGAGCGGATCATACGACATTTAGCGGCTGCAGCATCGATGCGGAGAGCACACCATCTCGGCCAGAGGGAAAGTCAGCGAACCAGGTCATCTGCTCATGGCCATCCACACTACTTTGTGTACTCAACTCAGCATAGTGCACCTTCATCAGCTGCTGGAGGGGGAAGTGAACCAGCTGTAATTCCTGCAGGGAATCCATCTGCTCCTCTTGTATTTGGTGGAACCGAGCAATCATCACCAGAGCAGATGCCCCTATTTCAAACTCGGAATTCTTCTTTAACTTCTGGCTCTACAGTCACAACAACAAATCTTCAAGGAGTTCACTCTAATGATAGGTTGTTAGACTTCAATATTTATTTTCTTGTTGATTATTATCAGTGTATGATCATGTGAAGTTATACATTGTATATTTACGTGTTTGTAGAAGCTTTGCCTCTCAATCCTTGCCTGCAAGCCATGATGAACCACAGCCATCAGAACAATCATTCTCAGATTCTCTCCTTTCCAGATTTAATGCGGTATCCATGAGGTACAATTTCCTAGAAACCATGTGTCTGCAAATTCTGTATGTTGTTAAGTTGACTCAGTGAATTTTCTTGTGACAGATACAAAGAATCAATTTCAAAGGGCACAAGGGGATGGAAGGAGAGGCTGTTCTCTCCTAATTCTTCTGTGTCAGAACTTGGTTCAGAAGTTAGGAGAGAATTGAATGCCAAAATTGCTAGTGTGTCCCGATTGATGGAGCGCCTTGAAACAGCAAGAGAAAATAATAGCGCTGCAGGCACTTCTCTATCAAATCATTCCATCGCAGAGACAAGCAACCAAAACAATGTTGAAGTTCATGGAGAGAACTCTTTCCGTGGCAGTAATACTCCTGCTACATTTTCTGCTAGACCAGATGCAAAGTGAGCTCTAGTTTACTTCTGTGCATGCATCTTTGCTCGGCATATCATGTTTGAAGGTGAGCCTTGATCTTAGTTCAGACTTTTTTGCCTCAGAACAGAATCAATGGAGATTTCATCCACTTGTGAACTTAATAATTTGTACGAACTATCAGTGTCATATATCTTACACTAGCAACCAATTAAAATCATCATTACTATAACTTACAAGATAGTTTTTCTAAAATTCAACTAGTCATTATGGTGGTTTATTGTTGAAAGACAGTACTTTTTAAACTAGTGGTTGTGTTTGATTATAACGCATAAGCAATGTTTAGTGTGTGTATCAGATATAATTTCTGAAGTGTGAGTGTTTTTGTATTTTTTTCAGGCTAACTATTTGCTCAGATATGACATGGTGAGGAATATAATGCTGATGGAAGTTATTGGCTTTGAGTAAGAAAGTAGGATGTGAGGCAGCTGTGCCTAAAGCTAAAGCTTTTGCTTTAATTAATGTATATATTATATGCCGGGAACTGTAGGGAGTAAGTGTTTAAGGTATAAACCAAGGGAGAAAGTGTTATGAAATTTCTGTAATCTTTTAGGTATGTTACCATGTATGTTCATAATATGAAAGTGTTACTTTTTGGAGTCAAAAAGCAACAACTTGAATTCTTGGTGTTTCTGCTACTTCAAGCTAAAGAAATTTGTTTTGGTATTCACGTTAGGGAAAACGTGAAGCTAATTGAAAGTAAAATCTTTTACAAGTGGCGTTTGTTCGAGCATTGTTTATAAACGTTAGTAAGATTTCTTTTTTTTCTGATGTCAGTTAAATTATTTTAGAACAATATTTTATTGATATAAGTCAGAAAAGTTTAATTGATATAGGTTAAGAAGTATTTTTTGGTCAATGTTAACTAGAGTTTTATAAGTCAATATTAAAAAAAAAATATGTTAGTGAGATTTGTTTTAGTTTACATTTGTCTCGATTATTTCTTTTGATTGGTAGATGTGGAGATTATTTTTTAATGTCATTATTATTGTTGTTCTTTCCCCTCAAGTTACTTAGGATTTTGTTAATGTTGATTAAAGAACTTTTTTTATTAATATTATTTCGGTCAATGTTAATATAGGGAAATTTTTAGTTGACTTTGTTAAAATTGATTGAAAAGTAACCTTAATCAATTCCATAAAAATTATTTTTAACCAATATCTAGCAAGACACTTTGTTTAACATATCTTAACAATCCTTAATTAAAAATACCGTTAACCAATGTGGATTGAAAAGATCATTCTCATATTTTAGTAACAAAATAGGATGTGTATGTCATGCATTACTTTTACGAGCGCCTAAATTCTTTTTTCGGAATCATCTAAAAATAACCTTATTTTATAGTGGATGTTGACATTGATAAAATATAACTATTTGATATTAAAATAAATTATTACTTTGTTATTATATAATATTTTATTATATAAAATAATATAAAATGAATATAATTTACGAAGAGTGGTGTTAAAATATATATTTTTATTTTATCTTTATCTATTATGTACATTCTTGTAGTTATAAATACACCTATTCACATCTTAGTACCATGAATAATATAAGGGAGTAAAGAAAAGATGAAAAGAATCCAGTGTATTATAACCTAAATAATAATGTTAATCAATGGTTTAAAACTAAGGATCACTATAGGTCCTCTCACGTGATTCACCAATTCATATTTAAATATTTTTATCTTTTTTATAAAATTATTATTGTTTTAGTTATAGTCAGTAATTGTATTTTATTTTCATACTTTTAGACATTTTTAGAATAAATTAGGAATTTAAAGTTGAGTTTGAGTTTATTGAATAAAAATACAAATTCAAATAGTGAAGTAATATATAAGAAAAAGGGAACAACAAACTCTTTATCTTAATACTTTAGACAAAAAGTAATTTTAAATATTTATATAAATTTGACTCATATTTTATTATTATTAATTTTTTTTTAAATATTTTACTTCTCTTGTTATCTCTTTCTTTTTATAGAAAGATAAAGATATTTACGTTATACTTTTCTCCATAAAAAATATGTTCTAATAAATTTTTAATTAAGATTTTATTACAATTTATAAAAAAATTACTAGGATTTACATTTAAAATTTATAATTTATGTTAAGTCTTGATTTCTTTTATATTAAACCCAATTCAAACCATTTATAAATTAATTTATTTATTTTTATAAAAAATAAAGATTAAAAATGACATATATTACACATTATTTTTCTTCCTTTTCTAGAGTTTTTTTCCATCCAAACATTTTTTGTGTTTTCTCATCTAAAGTGTTTCTTCTTCTTTTAATTATAAGTTTTTAGTTCAATTTGTCTAAATTTATTATTTAATATATATATATATATATATATATATATATATATATATATATATATATATATATATATATATATATATTATATAGATATAGATAAGATAAATAAATAT
>Ga0099824_1010006_pt1 | contig 11410 bp, 6 predicted proteins | sample SiratrowhiteBW_FD_76837 | JGI IMG/M metagenome (GOLD analysis project Ga0099824, IMG submission 76837) | Root nodule microbial communities of legume samples collected from California, USA - Siratro white BW | ecosystem: Host-associated > Plants > Roots > Nodule | place: USA: California... | reverse complement strand
TATATATATATATATATATATATATATATATATATATATATATATATATATATATATATATATATATATATATATATATAGTGTGTGTGTAAAGATATATTATAAAATTACGTCGCATAGTACTATGGCCGGTGGTTAAAAAGAGACAAAAAGCTAACTCCAATCTAACAAAATAAAAATAAAGCGATTTTAGAATATTATTGGTTTCTTAAGTGATATCAAGTTCTTCAAGAACTTACAAAGAAAGAGTAATATTGTGATCCTCTCTACAATATTTTCTTTCAAATTCTCTTTACTATTTTGTAAAGGAAGTAATAGAGGAAAAATTAAATAATTTAATGTTTTAAAAAATATAAAATACATTTAATACTTAGTATGCAAAATAACAGTACTATCTCATTTTTTTTTATAATACAAGTGAAACAAATTATTTCATATCAATCTTAAATACAAATAAATTTTAACTAATTTTAGTTTATTTAATAGACTATACTTAACTATATTTCATTTAAGTTAGAATTTATTGCTAATGCTTTTTTTAAAAGTAGTTTGAATTTATAAAAACTTTTGGGAGGTGTTGTTGCAGTTCTTCCAGAACAGGAAATCACACCTCATTCACATATCATACTCATTGATTATGAATGGGACAGTTAGGTTAATGTATTCAATTTATTCTCTGGGGTTTGCACAAAGTTTTAATGATGCAGGTAATCTCCTCAGGTAGCCACATTAATGCATAGTATAAATTTGTACAAGGGGCAGTTGAAGCATTACTAGATTCTTTACCAAACCTACCTTCTTCCCTTTCAGATCAAACCCCATTGATTTTTTTTTTTTAATTTCTTATATTTGAATTACACCCTTTTTTTCTGATTTAAAAAAAAAATATATATATATAAAAGCATAAAACTAAAGCTACATTATTTCGTCCGTGCAGACCATATTTAAGAAAGAAAAAGAAAAAAAATGATAATTGAAAACAAGATTTGAAGCTCCTTTATTCTACAGAAGTATTAGCTAGTTAGTTCTTTGATGATGAAATTCTTCGGTTAAAGTGAAAAAAGGGTTTTCATCAGTCAAAGGTTTATAATTGACGAGCTTGAATTCTTGATTTTTGAAAATTTGCTTGCGCTTTGATCTTCCTTACCGTTGTTGAATCGATTTGAAAGTAAAAGTTGAGATTTATTGGTCTGAAACGAGCATCGTATTCGTTCTTCTTTTTGCTTTAATCAAACAGCGGAATGAGTATCTGTCATGCACCGATTATCCACTATGTGAAGTAGTAAAATTTTTAATGATGGAACCGTTGTGCTTTCGCTTTCGTCGTTGCTCATGCACACTGCATTCCATTAGTGATCCCAGCTCAAAGTTCAAACTGCTACACTAGCAAGTCAAGATCTCTCAGTGTCACGCTCAAAACACATGCTTAATTAATATATATACACTGATTGCAAGGAAAAGCTAACGTTTGTTTGGAACGTTCATACTTACATTACATAAATCTTATTTTTATTAACATAGATAAATGCGAAGAGAGAAAATAAGCCACCTTTATATTATGCTTTCACTTGAAGTTCACCTTTTTTACACTGGGTCACCATGATGATACACATTAGATGTTCATGTTTGATATCAAGTACCAAACACATGGGGAAGTTGGGAATACAAGGATTTCAATAATTCCACAATTTTCGGTATGACATGTACCACTATAATTGTGAACCCTTCTTAGTGATAATACTATAAAGCGTTATGAATAAAAGAAAACAGTATCTTACCAACTCATGTAGCAGTACTAGGAATTCAATAATGATTCCATAATTTCCGGTAAGCCATTTTGTACCACTCTAAGGTGAATCATTTTTCGATCATTAAAATGATAGAACATAACTGATTATGTAATTAACATGATTCAGTTTCCAAAAGGGAAGTCAGGACCTAGGAAAGTTCTGAAATTTTTGAACCAGAACAGAGGCAAGTTCCTTTAGTGAGCCACAGCATGGAATCGTGTTGAAGTGCTTTCATATTGGATCTTGCTTCCAATTTCCCTTTCCTAAAGTCGTAGAGAATAATTTAGCAGACACTTTCCAAATCGGTCACGCATTGTTCATATTATATCATTTTGTTGTCGTAAAACATATTGAAGTTGTTACTAGTTGATAAAACTGTAAAAGGGAGAATGTGTGTTGGAACTGATAGAAAAAGAAGATGGGTATTTTAAAAGGGGGGCAAGAAGAAAGACAAAGGGGTGATTAGACGTTTAGTTGAAAGAGAACAAAATGAGCAATTTGTGTGCTCAATTTTTGAGATGAGCTTAGAAGTGAAGCCAAGGTGCATGGACACCCTCTCATTATTATACGTTTATTTCTTAGAGTCTCGTTTGGACATTGGGCAATAATAGTTGTCCCGTGAACTCCTCCCAGACCAATACAAGAGCACGTTTTGGGTGGTTTAAGGACCACCTCATCCTTCAGTTCACATGGCTTTGTATATATGTGGAAAATCCAATTTCGCCTCCCTCTAATTCTCCTCCCCCCTCTAAAATTTATCAACATGCACCATCTGGATCCTGTGTCTTTTTGTCTCCTCATGGACTCTTCTGCTCCCAACAATAATTCACCCAAAACCAACCATTCACAAGCACCAAAACTCATAATAATAGTAATAACACAACAGTCATGGTTGGAGTAAACAATAGTCATCATCTTCATATAAATTAATATACCTTCTTCTTAGTAAACCCATAACTCAAACTTTTCTATGAATTTAAAAAAATACATTACATAATTTTCAAATTAAAAACAAATGATTGAAGAGGGCTAAGTTTTCTTAGCGCCTTTGACAATTTAGCTTTGATTTCCTATAGAGGTGATTCTTATTCAGAGATTCCGATCAATCGGCAATGGTCCAGGCCATGTCGTTCTGGAAGATCCAGTGGCAAACCTCGATCCGACCCGGACCGGATCCGAGGGAGAGAAAGGCTCCGTGGCTGGGGCTCCAATCGGAGGTGTCCAAGTGACAGATGGCAATGCCGTGGTTGATCTTGACCTTGGATTTCGGGTCGAGAAGATCCGCTTGGTAGACCCGAACCTTAGGAACCGCGTGGCAGTAATAGAGAAGGTAAGGGAACAGACTCTGGTGGCAGGACACGGATTGGGTGACTTTACCACCGTTGATTCCCGTAACGGGTCCCACCATCACACTCTTCTTCGAGCCCTTCACGTTCTCGGTAGTCCGAACGGCGACGTTTCGCCCTAAAACGGAGGTGGCGAAATCGATCATGTCTTCCAACGACCCAACGCACCGTTTAGTCTCGCCGCGACTGGGCGCACGCTCGCATTCCTCCAAGCTCTCACGCATCATCCTCTCCATGGAACCGTTATCGGAGGCTCGGAACACGCGCTTCAAGTCGTCGATCTTGGAAACGGAAAACGGTAATTTAGACAAAATGCTGCGGGGCAAAAACGACCTTTGCGGCATTTTATCTCTAATGTCAGGCATCGGCATCACCGTCCCTTCCTTCATCATCTTCTCCCTGAAGAATTTGCCCGGCTCCACCCACTTATTTACCATCGCGCCACTCGCCACGGAAGCCGAAACGCTCAGCGTGGTGCTCACGTTCGTGTACTTCGCGAACGAGACAGTGGCGCCTTCTTTTGAGTACTCCTTGAAGGTGTTGTTCACGCCGTAGGAAGTGAAACCCACCTTCGTTTCGCCGCTCGAGGTTTTCGCGTACGAGGTGAACGTGTCGGTGCCTTCGTTGAAGGATTTGCCGTAGTTGTTGAATCCGATGTCGCCGGCATTTGCGGATTTCGCGTACGAGGTGAAGGAGTCGGCGCCCACGTTCGCCTTGTCGCGGTAATTGGAGAACTTCTCGATGGCGCCGTTGCCGCCCGCGGCGTAGTTGGAGAACGTGTTGGTTGGGTTGTTCATGTCCACGCCGTAGCCTTTGAAGGTATCGTTGGCGGCGTTTGAGTTTTCAGCGTAGTTGGAGAACCCTGAGCCCACAACGTTGGACTCTGTCCCGTAAGAGGTGAACGCGTTGGTCGGGCCGTTGCCGTTTTTGCCGTACGAGGTGAACGATTGCTCACCGGCATTGCCATTTTCGGAGTAAGAAGAGAAGGTCTGGGTTCTCCCGTTGGCGTCGTCGGAGTAGGAGGTGAAATCGAGGTTTGGGACGTTGGTTTCTTCGGAGTAGCCCTTGAACTCGCCGGCGCCGCCTGTGGCTCCCGCGGCGTAGGTGTGAAAGCTCTGCTGCACCACGTTCCCCTCTTTGCCGTAACTCGAAAAACTGTCCTCGTGCCCGGCGGAGTCCCTGCTGTAGCGGCGGAAATCGTTCACCGGAATATTCTCCCCTTCGGAGTAGTTCTTGAACGAGTCCAGTCCACCGGGTCGACCCGTTCCGTAGTTGGTGAAGTTCTTGTCTCTGTACACAGCGAAGTTCGCGTCCTTGTCGTGCTTCTCAAGGCTGGACCCAACCTCGGGGAAGCAGAGGAGCTTCGCGGCGGCGCAGAATTCCGGCAGCCGCTTATCTAGCGCGTTCTGAGCGGCGAGTTTGACAAACGCCGCCGATTCCGCAGCGCTCAGCGGCGACGCCTTCGACAAAAGAAACGGCGACTTGGGCAGCGTGCTGCGGATCTCTTTGTCCCAATAACGAATCGCGTAGGCTTTGGGCGTGAAGGGGTTTTTCTCTCCGTCACCGACGCCGGCGAAGCTCACCTGCATTGAGTGAACAAGACCCTTTTCAGAAGTGGCAATGGCATGAATAAAACAATCGGAAAAATCCAGACTTGTAACAGTGACAGTGAGGAAAAGCTGTGCTTACACTGAGAGACGAGAAGAGGATAAAGAGACAGAGCAGCGTGAGTTGTTCGTTCATGTTATTCTCACTCCTTTTTTCTCTTTTTGGTCGATTTTCCCCTTTTTTTTAAAATGTTCCCGAGAGTGAGAAATGAAGGGAAGATAGAAGGGTAAGAGATTTGAAAACTTTTGTGGTCTTGTTGAGTTGTACTCAGAAATTTATATTACGTGAGAGTGTGTGTCTCTGAGAGAGAGAGAGAGAAGAGTGTGTTATGTGAAGAGTGGAAGTGTAAGAATGTGACTTTATATTGGGCCTTCAATGTTCCCTGCTCCTGTGTGTGAATGCTGAGAAGTTCCTGCAATGTACACATTCACAAAAATTCAAAAGATGCACTATTAATTTGCTGTGGACATTAAACTATTGATTATTTACTCTAATCACAGAGCATGAACTGGGAAGAGTGAGTACAAATGGTGTAAAACAAAAATAAGAGGGTAAGGTGAGTGGGTGTAGCACAGATACCAGGAGCATAGTAATTGAAAAAAGTGCAATAAGCCAATAATAGCGATAAGGGAAAACTTGAGAGAAGGGCATAAAATTTTTTTGGGGTTCACCTCTTCATTGCTGTACTGTTTGCATGAACTAGAAATATTGATACATAGATACACATGGGGATGTGGGCGTATTTATAGGCATTGAAAAGTGAAACCCAAATGACGCGCATTCTAATTCTTATGCAGCATACGCGGTAAGAAATTAGACCAGGAATGTGCCATAACTCTCTTTTACCTCCCATCACTGATTTTTTTTTCTTTTTTTTTGCTGGTTTTTACTACTGATAAATAAAGAGTTGGTGTAAAAAAGGAAAAGAAGGTTGGTTATTATGGATTCACACATCACCACATCCCAACAATGTCAAGCATGAGGGAGAAGCAGAAAACTTGATGGCTTCTCATGCAATTGAAATGCATTCTTAATTGTGAAGTAATTTCCAGTCAACAAAAGATCCACCTATATTGCACTACTTGCGCTAAACACTGACTCTTACTCAAAACATATATGTAGACTCAGTATTCATTAATGCAAAAACTACTCTAATTTAAGTATCTTTGGATTTAGACTCAGTTTTTTTTATTACTAACTTTCTTTTTTTCTGATTGACTTTAATAATTATGTGGAATAATTTTATATTATCATGTAACCAAAATTATTATTTTTTATAATTGTTAACATAACTATAATAAATTTACTATATATAGTAATTTGTGATTATATAAATGACAATGTAAAATAGCTTCTGACAAGTTTAAAACGTAAATTTGTGAATATATGCTCGCATTTACTACCACTTTATTATTGTTATTATTATATAGGTATTAATTGACAACACAGTTAAAATTTATTTAAAATATTGTCAATTTTTAGTACAAACAAAATTTCAGAAATTATTAAACTAAAAAAAATAGAGATAGTAAGAATTTATTAGAATGAAGATAATCTAACGTGGGATTTACACTCCTAATACAAATCAAATAATCAAAGAACATTCAATCAAATAATCAAAGCACATTTCAAAGCACATTTTAGAGGTATATAGTAACAAAGTTTTTCAAAAGACAATACATCAAACATGCTTAATGACAATAACATAAATCATCATAATAGATATGAATAGATTAAGGAGGGACAACGAGGAAATGAATAGATTAAGGAGGGACAACGAGGAAAGAAGGGGAAAATGAAAGAAACACGAAAATGAAGTGTTAGTTGTAATTGCATTATGTGCAATATCAAACTCATATGATGACAATTCTTTTTTGAACAGTCTTCATATGTACCATATGATAAAGGTTTAATTAAGAATTGTTGTTGTAAGATACAATGAAAATTAAAAAAAGAATCATTATTGTACGGTACATATTCATGACAATGGTTTCATTAAGAATTGATGTTGTAAGATACATATGATGCCCAATTAAAATTGTATGATAAATACGACGGTGATTAAAAGATAATCATTATCATATATTAGAAAAATATCGCTGGTCAGTTTTTAATGTCAGTCTCCTTATAACCATCATTGTATGACGTAGTTAAACAATGTTCTTGTATCAATATATACCTGCATGATCAAAGTTGATCCAAAAAAATTCTTTATTAATACCATGATTTTCCTATTGGTGGTCAAACATGAATTTCTATAAGTATGACTTCAATTATATCTTAGTTTTATTGGCCAAGGATAAAACAAGACATTTACCGATTTGTGCAACAATGTTTAATATGCCAATAAGCTAAAATTGTTACCATTACACCCTAAAAACATATTATAATAATAAAATAATTATTGAGAAATTCATGAAAATTGTGGTCAAGTCATAGGACATTAAGAAGTTTATAGTCTATGACGATGACAAAGTTTTTATTTCCAATTTCTATTAACAATTATTTTGGTTACAAAAGATAATATTGTGATAAATTTTGTATAACATCATATTTTGATGGCCAATTTGAGTGAATAAATGTTAAAAATATTTTTCAAACGTTTCATATTTCAAATCCTAAACTTTGGTATAAGGTTTTTTTAGTATGGATTGAATATTAGTATAATACATTAATTGATAAGTTTGAGTATAACTTCTATTAGAGAAATATATTGAAGAAATCCTTTTATTTTGAGTGGATACAATGTAAGTCATATGGATCCACCAACAATGCAAGAAGATTTGAGACAAAAATATTCACATTGATAACTAAACTAAAAGCCAAATTGATTTGAGCACAATAACGAAGATTTAAGATGATAAGAAAAGGAATAAGGTGCATTTCCAAGTTGGTGATTTGGTATTGATCAAATTGTAATCTTATAAACAACACTGAATTCAATTACAAACAAGCCACAAGTTAGAAATGTCATATTTTAAGGCATCTTCTATATAAAATTTCTAAAATATTTATGTTAAACTCTTCTTTATTAAACTTTTTTTTCCTAAAAACAATAGTTATTTATCATCAGTGAAATGTTTACGCACATCTTAGATGTTTTCTCCTTGAAACATCATGAACATAACATATTTTTGTATGAAAGTATTCTGTTTTGCTCTCTTGACCTCTCACTAAAGAAAATCACATATAAGTTAGGGACTATTCTCTCCTAGGTCCCTTAGAATTCCCTCACAAATATATATATACTAAGGCATTTGTGAAGGAATAATCCCTAACTAAACCCAAGTAACTAATTAATAAGGAACAAAATATGGTTATTATTTCTTCACTAGTTTCTTGTACAATGCGTTGCTAATTCACTACGAATAATCTATGTTAATTTATCATCATTTTCTGACAAAAACAATACTCCTTCTCTGTTGCTAAAGATCATTAAAATTCTCTTACAAATGCCTAGCAAAGACCACACAAAATACTTTAAGTTCTTTTATTGTAATTTCATCGCAAAAATATGATTTTACAACTTTGTTAATCCTTTATAAATCTCTCACATCATTTACTCTTGTATGTAGTTAATCTCTCGTTAATTTCCTATAATATATGTATTTGTTGGTCATGACTAATCCCTTGCCAATCCATCATACTATATGAATTGTTAGTGATAATTAATCATTGATCATTCCTTGTAACATATGTTTTGTTGTCCATATTTAATTTAATTAATTATTGTATATTCAAGTAAAATCATCAACTAAACTTAATTAAAAATATTTAACATTCTAAGATTTAAAATAGAGCTTTTTAAATTTAAATTCAAGCTCATTGTCCTCAAAGTCAAACTACTCAATAATGTCTTACATAACCAAACTAATCAATGTTGTGCAAAAAGAAAATAACAATCATTGTGTGATTAACCTAAAATAGTAAAATCATCATCGTAACCTTGATCCCCATTTGGTTGGTTTTTTGGGGTTGTTGGTGGTTGAACTTATTGAAGTATTTAACTTAAAACTACTAGCAAAGTTTGCAAGAAATATATTAATGTTTTGTTTATAATTCTATTATAGGTGGTGTTGTGGAGGGATGAAAAATAATTCAAGATCCGAACTATGACCTAAGTCTTGAACTCTTTTTTTGTTGTTTTCACCTAATGTTTTTAACCAAATATTAGAGTCAATAATATGATGAGACGAGCTATCTTCTTTATATTTTTGTGTCAAAGAGGCTTCATATGATTCTTACGAAAAACTTATAAAAAATTTATAAAGTGAAAATAAATTAATAATAATAATCAATCTTAAAAATATCAAACACATAAGATGGAGTTCTTTGTTTTATACGAGACAAATTCACCGTCCTTCCTTTTTGTGAAGTTTGTTATATAATTCATTGTGAGAAATGAGGTGATTCTCTTATGCAATAAAATATTAAACATCTTTAACCTATAGCAATTACAAAGAATTTATATGATTAAAAGAAACATACACACACACACGAAGGGTTAAAGAGTATCACGTTCTCTTAATATTGATAACAATATTAAGTATGATTATCATGATTATTTTATGTTGTCTGAAACTCCTAAATCCTCCCGGTGAATCATTACATCGGGCTAGGTTACTCTATTTTTACTTCTAGTAACTAACTTCTTTTTCCATTGTAATGTTTTTCAAATATCCATCAATACATTCCCAATTTGTTGAGCTTTCTACTTTCCTTTCTCTTTCTCAAAATCTACACAATGATCGAAGTATCTATCCATACATGTCTTATCCCAAACTTTGCTTACATGACTTAATCATACTATACAAAAATTATATTTCTCCTACAACAACATAACTAAAACAATTGTAGCTATCATTATATAATATATAATATTATCATAAACAATTGTTTAGCCTAAAATAATTGAAAAACATCTCTTTTATATTTGGACAATAACTTTTCAAGAATATGCAACATAAGGCCTTCTTGAAATTTCTTTACAAGTAATGTAACAAGGTCACGATTTGTTGAGCAAACCTCCTCCTGTAATCAATTCACGTCATATAATTCATTAACAACAAATAAGTAACACGTGTTAATCATAAAATTTAATTTTTACTTATAAATTATAAATTTTTCTATGGAAATGATTTGTCTTTCATCAATTTTTTCATTAGAATCTTTATATGAAAGTTTCAACCTTTCACACATGGATAAAGAATACGCCCTAATTCATGTAGGATTGTTGGGTCTCATTTAGAAACTCAAAAGCATGAACTATATTTCTAAATTCTTCACTTACAAGGCCCATAATGATCTTTTCTACACAACATCCAACTTCACTTAGGTTGTTAGATCAAGCACTTATCTTTAAACCAAAAGTTATTATTGATAATATAAGAGCGTAATAGTTCAAGCACCACAATTTTATTGTGACTTGACTTACTTGACCTCCACCATAGGACAATTAAAAGTTATATGACATTAAGAAGTTTATAGTTTATGACTACTACAAAATTTTTATTAGCAAAGATTTTTTTGGTATGAATTGAATATTAGTATAATACAATAATTTATGAGTGGTATAACTCATGTTAGAGCAATGTATGGAAGAAATCCTTCTACTTTGAATAGATACAATATAAGTCATATGAACAATGTAAGAGGATTTGGGACAAAAATATGCTCATTGAGAATTCAAGTAAAAGCCAATTTGATTTGAACACAATATTGAAGAGTCAAGCTGAAAAGACAAGGAGCAAAGTATACTATTTAGTGGTCAAATTGAATCTTTATAAACAACACTCAATTCTATTACAAAGGAGTCACAAGATGTCATATTTTAAGTCATTTATGTAAACATTGGCTTAAATGTGGCTATAAAAGTACATAAGTCCAATTATAAATGTTCAAGGTAATATAAAAAGATTAAATCCACATGAGTTATTTTACAAAATTGCAAATTTTCTTTAACTTTAAGAAAGTCATAAACAATACTAGAGAACTCCAAATCTATCAAACCATATATTCATTTTGATGACCTAAGAATATAGAATCCAATGCAACTATAATAAACCAAAAGTAATATTTACAAAAAAAGTTATCAACAAAACAATCAGTCAAATTAGTTGAAAATACAAAATTAAAATAAAATATATAATGAATTCAATTTATTATTACTAAAGGTTGTTAAAAACTGAAAATAAAGCATATTAAAAATACTTTCACTATAGGATAAAATTATAATTATGTGTATAAAATATGTGTCATATTATATATATATATATATATATGTAATAAAAAATTATTTAAACATATATATATATATATTATTTTATATTTAAAACTAAAATTATTTTTCATAATATGAATTTATTTTCATAATATTTAAAATAATATCTAATTAGAATAATACTTAAAATAATATCTATATTAAAAATGTTATTTTATTGATATATATATATATATATATATATATATATATATATATATATATATATATATTATATTTTATATATTATTTTTTTATATATATATTTATATTATTAAATATATTTTTTTAAAAAAAATATATAAAATTATAAAAATATATATATAAAATAAATATATAAAAAATAATATATATATATATATATATATATATATATATATATATATATATATATATATCAATAAAAT
>Ga0099824_1010004_pt1 | contig 11412 bp, 4 predicted proteins | sample SiratrowhiteBW_FD_76837 | JGI IMG/M metagenome (GOLD analysis project Ga0099824, IMG submission 76837) | Root nodule microbial communities of legume samples collected from California, USA - Siratro white BW | ecosystem: Host-associated > Plants > Roots > Nodule | place: USA: California... | reverse complement strand
TTTTTTTTTTTTTTTTTTTTTTTTTTTTTTTTTTTTTTTTTTTTTTTTTTTTTTTTTTTTTTTTTTTTTTTTTTTTTTTTTTTTTTGTGGTTGCATTGTTCAGAAATTTTTTAATAAAAGGATGCTTTCAATAACTTGTTTTATTCAAAGTAATTTTTGTTCATGTTTGATTTAAAGTTCTTATGAAATAGATCGAGTCTACAAATTATATAAATTAAAAATTTAATGGATACTTAATCATTTCACTTTATTTTATTGTGTAATACGCTATTTAGTAACTTTTTGATTATGCATCTGCAAATGTCTAATTCATATAAAGTTTTATGCTCACAATAATGTCCCATGGTTTAATGGTGGAATTGATAAAATTTAGTAGAGTGAAAAGATACAAGAAGTGGCATTTTACTATGTTTAACGCGGGTTTAATTCTATATTCGGTGTGTGTGTAATGCACACACACATACATTAATATAAGGACACTTTCGATAACATTTTTTTGTGAAATTTATTTCGTTTATTAACTTGCATCCATTGGAGTTTCATTAACTTTACTTTAACAAATAGGGTGTGATATGCCTGCTATAATATAAGTAAATGTTTACAAAAGATAACATGCATTGAATGAAATATTTGGTATGCATGAGCATTTAGATTATGTATCATTGGATTAAAACATTTAGATTTGTGAAATCCACATTCTATAAAATCATACTTAGTGGACAGAAGATCCTAAACTTATTCATGATTTTTCTGAATTTTGCAAGCCAAGTGTTGGTTTATAGTTAGATGAAATTGATGAGAATGCTTTCACTGAATCGAGTTTCATTTTTTTATTGAAATTTTTGTGTGGCATATCTTTCTGGCAATCCGTGAAATGAATTGTGGTTTGTAATGGTTTTGTTGAATACAGTTAGTAAATTTGGAGTCTGATGTCTCCGCCTCTGTTGGTTACTGAAGATGAAGGGCAGAGCAATGGCTCGATGGTAGCGTGTGCATCTTCACCATCCATGGAATGTTTCTCCCCACATGAGGCTAGATTGAAAGAACGCAATTACCTGGGATTGTCAGATTGCTCTTCGGTGGACAGTTCTACTGTCCCGAGCTTGCCTGGTGAGAAAAAGAACCTGAATTTGAAGGCTACTGAGTTGAGGCTGGGCCTTCCTGGATCCCAGTCACCTGAAAGGGATCCGGATCTTTTCCCGTTGTCCTCAACAAAGCTTGATGAGAAACCACTCTTCCCTTTGCTTCCTACAAAGGATGGAATCTTCACATTGTCCCAGAAAACTGTGGTCTCGGGCAACAAAAGAGGTTTTGCTGACACAATGGACACTGAGGTGAAAGGATGTCCTTTTAACAAGGTTAAATAAATGTTTCGTACTATTTCTGAGTCTGATTCTTCACAATCTATGTTTTTTGGGGAAGTTTCCTGGTAATGCAGGGATAAACATGATGCTATCACCTAAACCTTCTGGGATTCAGCCGGCCACAGTGAAAGAAGTACCAAGCAAGGTGTTACAGGAACGTCCTTGTGCAGCAAATGGAACTGGTCTTAACCATACAGGACCTTCTATCAGTGGCAGTGCACCTGCTTCTAAGTAAGTGGAACTTGCTAGATCAATGATCTATAATCTTCGGGAGAATCTTGAAGTTGGACAAAAGACCTCAAAAGGTTTATTCCATACATTTCTAATTATGCTAATTAGTTCATATTTGTGACAGGGCACAAGTTGTCGGTTGGCCTCCTATAAGATCATTTAGGAAGAACTCATTGGCTACCACTTCAAAGAACAATGATGAAGTAGATGGAAAACCAGGTCCAGCCGTGCTCTTTGTGAAGGTCAGCATGGATGGTGCTCCCTATCTGAGGAAGGTAGATCTCAGAAATTATACAACATACCAGGAACTGTCTTCTGCCCTCGAGAAGATGTTCAGCTGTTTCACTCTAGGTGATATGTTACAGACTTACAGCCTTGATTTGTTTGAGCGAATTATTTATTGCCAATTATTCTTGTGACATTTTATTGGTCATTTTTTTTCCATTCTATAATGTATCTTGTCAATGAATTTATCATTTATGACATGTGCCAGGTCAATGTGGTTCCCATGGAGTGCCAGGAAGAGAAATGCTGAGTGAGAGCAAGCTGAAGGACCTCCTGCATGGTTCAGAATATGTACTTACTTATGAAGATAAAGATGGTGACTGGATGCTTGTTGGAGATGTACCGTGGGAGTAAGTTTCTGAACCTTTTGTGGCTATAACAATCGTCATTTTCAACTTCTCGTTGTATTCTTTTGCTAATTATGGGAGATGTACCCTCGGAGTATGTTTCTGAACCTTGTCTGAGCTATAACAATCTTTGTGTTTTCAACTTCTCGAATTATTCTTTTGATGAGTTATATTTCTTTCTATAATAATCGGGCAAGGTGCTTTTGCAAATTTATGAAGTGATAAATTATTCTTGAATCAGGGGTATGTGCAATATGTTGCCAACAACTCCAATTGTTAAGGAATTATCCACCTGAAAAATTTAGTTTTATAAGTTTCTGCTTCCAAGTCATAAGATACTGTAAAATGTCTACGTGTTCACTTTTTTTCTCATGTTTTTCTTTAATTACAATTATTGTCTTTTTGTGGTATTTTCGTTAAACTTAATATCTAGAGTGATTTATGTAACCTCTTCCAACAGAAGTTTGACTCCCTTCTAAAATGACTGTTATCTTTCTATTAACGGACTCATGTTCCATTTTGTAATGTGCCTCAATTTGAAAAAATTTTGGGGGAGGGGTCATTTTATTTTTTCAGTCTAGAACACATAGCTTTAAAGTTTAATGTATGTTATAAGTTTGTTTCATAATTGCACACTAAGAACTTGATCGTGGTTAGTATTTTCTTGTATTGCAACTCGGTTATGCTTCCTATTGGAATGTGCTAATATTCACATTTGTACTGGTATCAACTCTAGCAATTAGTTGTATTTGTACCGAGAAATGGTCCACTTGAAGAATGATGGAGTAAAATCACTGAATTGTTGTTTCGCTTCACTCTAGCTTGCTCCTATGGTTAAATGTAATTTCTTTTTTGTTTGCAGTATGTTCATTGACACATGCAGAAGGCTTAAAATCATGAAGGGTTCTGATGCCATTGGCTTAGGTATGTATTCTGGGTGGTTATTCGTTTTGATAGACTGGGGGCTTCTGTTTTAAATCTAAGGGTAGCGATGCAGGGCCAGCCGGTAGTACATTGTGGTCCTGATGCATTTAAGTGAGGCTGTTGAATCTACAAGTTAATGGAGGGTTACTTTATATACACATGGGGCATAAGTGCTTGACTTTCTACAGATTTATTATGGAAAAAGCTAGAGATAATGATAATAATACTGGATTTTGTTATTTTCAGACAGTGCCAATTCATATATTTTTCCACTAAATGAAAAAGGGTTTATTTCAAGGACTAGCTGGATTCAGTTTGCATGAAACAATTTTAGTACAAGGAACCCATGATTGAAAGTATCATTAGTTTATATATGCAATTGTGGACTATGATTGCCTTCAGTTTAAATTGTAGTAACTCAATGATAAAACAAGTTTCCGTGTTCAAGCTTAAGTAGTTTTTGTTTTCTTTGCAGCTCCAAGGGCCATGGAAAAATCCAGGAGCAGGAGCTAGTTGGTATTGGAAGTGTTGACTGCGTTTTGTCTACTATACTAAAGTTGCTGGATATGAGAAAGGTGTGGAAAGAAAACTATGGTATAAACGGCCGAATGCCGGGTTTTGATGGTTAACTGCTATTAAAGATGTTGTCTATGATTACAAGTCCCAGAATAGTGTCTTGGTCTTTTGTTTGTGTTACATTTGTTTCACTATAATTCCTTGTGAAGAAGCTACCTTGAATATTAGTAATTGTGGAGTCTGTAATATTTATAGGAACGTGTTTGTTTGGATAAGCTGAATGTATGTTATAATCAATGTATTGTCGTTCTCCATGATTTGCTATTCTTAGTTTCGCGCCTATCACATTAAATCAAATGATTCATTAGGGACCCCAGTTTCGCATCGGCCTATTCTGGTTAAAAAAGATAAATTATGAAATTGAATAATTTTTGTGTTTCGTTGCTAACTGTATCTTTATTGCCTTAACTAACAGTTGTGTTTCAAACAAACTTGTGTATGTGGAAGTTTTTAGACAGAATTTATTAAAAGCTATAGTCAATTCTCTTTAGCTTGTTAATGTTTCGACTTTTGTTCATATTTTGAAAGATTTATGAATTGTTTTTAAGCACAATTAAATTATTTTAGTATTTTCTTGTATTCAACAACTTGCTCGATGTGTATGAAATCCTTTCATTGAGATAAAAAAAAAGTAAGGGTTGGTTGTCTGTGCGGGCAAGATGAGATGGGTGGATCTGTTCATTAAATGTATAGGCTAATCTCATCTATCTCCCATTAAAAAGGACATCATATTATCTCATTTGAATTTTTATTGTTAAAATTAGAATTTATAGATGCAATAGAACAGAGAAATATTAAAACTAGGGTTATTGTCTTAGCATTTTAACTGTGGTAGGCATTTATAGTCCATTTAAAAATTAAAATAAAAAAAGTTCAAAAAATTATTACGTTTTGTAAAAAATACAGATATCTGATGTTTTTGTAACTTGAATAATTAATAATTAAATTTCAATTATTGATTATAATAAAAAAATTTAACATCTAATGGTAATATATATATATATATATATTAAAAAGTATTGGTGAAACATGTCAAGATTTTAGACCTGATTAATCATGGTCAATCACCCTATCCTTTTTTGACGGGCCAGACCAAACAGGTCAACCCCACTGCAAAACCCAAAATTGTGCCAGATAAATCAGTTAAAATGTCTACAGTCCAATCCATTACTATTTATTTATTTATTTAGGAATCAAATGTGTGACAAAGCAAATTGGATTATCACTCTTATGTGAATGTATTTAATATATATTCATATATACACACATATATATATATATATATATATATATATATATATATTTTGTTAGGGAATTAACTCTTCACTTATTGTGACTGTTTCATGTAACTGTTTGATTTTTTTTTTAAACATTATTCTACTCAAACTTAGGGTTGATTTGAATACATTTTTATAAGCTCCTTTTGAGAGAGAAAAATAAAAAGGAAAAATCAAAATTAACTTCTTTTAATTAAAATTGATTTATGTATGAGTTAGTTTGTATAAATTTTTAATACAGTTTTTCTATTTTTTATTTTTGTATAAATTAAATATATAAATTAGATAAAAATTAAAATTTATTTATTTTCTAGAAAAACTTTATGAAGAAGCTCCTTGCTGTATATAGTATACCATAAACTCTTTTTTATTTTATTTTTTTGTCATTTATAGGAGTTGGTGTAGGTGGATCACCTTTGGTAATGCTTGACAAGATTCTTTTCCCAAGCTTACTCCAACACCCTTGAAAGGCTCAAGGAAGAAAAATATACTTCTTCCTCCTTCCTATGTTCAATTGGGCTGGGTAAGCACACTTTTAGATTTATATAGTAATGACTAGAAATAAACATCTTCCTTAGGACCTTTCCATGTTTTTAAAAGTCATTCATCATCTCTCCACCTATTGAGAACCAAATTATCCCTCTAAACAATGACATAACTACTAAAGTCAACCAAACTAGTTTCACCTTCTTTGTTTTATAATAGTTTAGGGTCATTTCTACCTTAGAAAAAAAAATTAAATTTTTTAATATTATGAAGGAGCCCATCTCTCCTATTTGTACCTCTAGGAGGACCTATCATCCCTCATATAGCTTAAAATACTAAATTTAGGTAGACCTCTAGGATTGAAGGTAAGAGCATATGATACCTAAGAAATGGAAGAAAAAGTGAAACTGAAAGTCTTGACACATATCATGGTTGTGAGATCCTCCCATACTTGTCAGACTCTAATATCTACATGGTCACAACCCAAAACGAATCTTCATAGCAAATGTACCCATCGTAACTCAAACATTGTGGTGTGAAATTTTAACCATTAGAAAACCATTGTGTGAATCGTTAATCCTTAAAGTTTTTCCATCATTATTTCTTTCCAATCTTAAAATTCTTGTATTCTTATTCTTCTTTTTTCATATATGATTTTATTCTCCTAACTCTCTCCCATCAGTTTTTTCTTGTTTTATCAATTTTTCATCACGATAAACTAGTAAGCATTAATCAGTAAATTCAATATTCTATTACTTTTATATAGGGTAGATTTACTTTTTAAAATAAAACATTCCCAAAAAATAAAGTTTTTTGACAATGATTGGTAGATGTTGTTCGCAAAATTTCTCTCGCGGCTTAGAATATAACTTTCTCAAGTTAAAAAATTACTTCAAAGCAAAAATATCATTTTACTCTTATGTCATTTACGAGGTAAATAATTGAAGTTTTTTTTAATAAAAATATCATGTTACATTTTAATTATCATAAAACTTATGCAAGTATTCTCATAAATATTTATAATCAATGACATAATTCTAGTCATTCCAAAAATTCCAATTTCCAAAATTCATAATTTCTAAACCATGATTTTTTTTTCCATTATCAGTTGATTGTCAAAATCTATTAGTTCTAATTAGGGACTTTAATTATCATATTAAAAGAAAGATAAAAATGAAGAACTATTATTGAAATAATTTGATTTTCCTTTATATATAATAGTATAACTTGTTTAATGCTACTAATTACAAATGATAAACACGTATATCTATAAGAATTAAACAGAATATTACATATTAATATATCGAAAAAATTGAATATCAGACATTCACTGGTGTTTGTTTACCTGCTGTTATGAATATGCTCCTGGTATACTGAACACCTTTGAGTAACTAGTTATTTGATGCACTGCTACCTCATCATATGATTTCATTAAGCATATTTTGATGCATTGTATGGTATTTATTCATAATTAACTTGAGAAAAATGTGCTACTTTAGAGTTCTCATTATAAATATTGAACTTTATGGTTGTCAATGTGCTATCAGAACTTTCGATGATTATTATTTGGTTAAGCATTTTTAGTGATGCACGATGGGTTCGTGCATTGGAATTATTCCTGGACTAGTGCAGGATTGATTGTTAACCAAAAGCATAGAATAATAATGATAAAGATACATTGATGGTGGTTTGCTGTTTCCTGTAGCTAGATTCAATGATGCTGATTTGAATTTAATTAAGAAAAGAACATATGATGATGTTGCGTCTGGAGGAAACACAACCTTTGCATAAACATAGCTTTTGATGCTAGTGCGTGTATCTTTTAAAGACTAAAATATAGAATCGCTACCAAAATGGTATATATTATACAAGAACAAGAAGTTTGTGTTATAATAGTGGTTGAAGAGCGTTTGATAAATGTGTCTGGGAGCAATAGATTAGAAGATTTGGTATTTATGCACAAACGTATTAAAAAAATGATGTATTTGTTCCTCCTCTTATAAAGGCATTGTATTCAGGTCCACGTTTTCTGATATAGTTTTATGACATGGGCTTGATAGCTTGTAAATATTCTTGCAATGAAAGGGGAATGACAGAAAAATGGCAATAGAATTTTGATGGTGCTTATGTGGGAAAAATAGTCACATTTAGAAAATAGGAATTCCAGAAAGTGGTCTTAGGGGGATATGAGAACCATAAAAAGTGGATGACTTGGTGGGAATCAATATTACGTTCTTCTTTTGAAATAGATAATAGGGTGGACTTACTAACAGAACACTTGATTGGTCCTTCCATTTATTCAAAAGCACCACAGTTTAACAGTGATTGGAAGTGACCTGTTTTTAACAGCAAAATTCTGCATGGAAGTACATTATAATCAACCAACTAACTTATTGCAAATGCCGATTGGTGAAAACTGAAAATTGTAGGGTGTCAATGTGCAAACTTGGAAGTTTAAACTTCCCCCTTTCCTCAATAACATCCCTTTCACTGATCCAAAATGGAATTGGTGATCCAAAATGAGAAGGTGAAAGTATAGAAGATAGAACACTGAGAAGTTAGTGGATGCTGGACACTTTCTGAGTCAAATACTAGAAGCAATTTTTTCATTTTCATACTTCAGTTTAAGTCCAAGCCTTCTACTTTCCTATTTATCCAAGCTTATTATCCATAAAATTTCATTTTCACTCTTGCTCAGAGCCACTAAAAGATTTAATCAATGGTGAGTTGATAGAAAAAAAAGTAGTTATAGACCAAGGTTTTTACTTACCAAAGCACCTTTCACTCTGGAAAATTAGAAATGGCCCTCTTGTTTGAAACGGCTGTTGCTGGTTTAGAAGTCACTTTCAAAGTAATTGGAGTTTACACAAGTGGTGAATAATTCGAACTATACAATTTATTTAAAGTCACTGAAATATGGTTTCAACCTTTCTATTATGAACACATTTTGGTCTTCAGAAAATTAGTAGCTACGATTGAATAGAATCAGATATTTATCTGATGCGTATCATTCTAACAATTAAATATTACTGTGTACGACACAAATCATCATTAAATGTTTAGCATGTTCAGTCTCAGTGCTGTCATAAAGCATATAGCAAGTCCATTTACTTAACAGAAGAGGAACAATCCAAACCACATCCAAGAATTAAAGCTGTTTGGTAGCCTCATCAATCTCTTTCAACCCATTACTCTAGAGTCTTCCAATTTTTGTCACAATTGAAGTACAAGTGAAGGAAAGAACGAACAGAACACTACTGGAAGCTGAAATTTTTAGATTTTCCCTCGTTTGTTGATAAGGATTTGCTCAGAACATTTTTTGGACGAAAATTTGACAACGCTGATGAAGAGGACAAAAAATCCAGCAAATTTTGTTGCTAAGATTTTCATCAAAGCATTTATATGAGATGATAATCAAAATTGAAACCACACACACGATGGGGGGGTTTCCCGATTCACGTGTCCTAAGTTGCCACATTGCCCATTGGAAAACCATAAACAGCAACCGTGGATTAAGCTAAGGCTACCAATGTTTCTCTGAATCATCTTTCGTGTTGTGAAACAATGAGTCCACGCGTTTGTTCTGAAACCACGGCATTAGGGAATGTCATGTTTTGGTAGTCAATGTCAGTGGTGAAACATTGTGGTACTGGGGGTCACTGTCTCAAATTAAAGACCTTTGATATCCTTAATTGTCTTGCTTTTTGAAAAACAATGTCACGAGAACATTCTGTGTGCACATATCGTTTTGCTGTGCCACAATTTATTGAGATTGAACCCGATGTGGTACACTCTCATGCCCAAAACTGTCCCATGCTTACACCTAGTTCTAGCATAAACTCCTTCTACAAAAATGAATACGACACTGGTTTTGAAAATGATTGCCTTAGAAATGTTATAATAGTGGTGATGAAGACTAAAAGCTACTCCTTAGGACCTGATTTCGACCTTTGCCCCTACCAATGCTTCTTGCAACCTTATGTGTACTTATATGTAAAAATACAACACATCTACCAACAACTTATTTAACAGAGTTAAGAACAACTCATTCTACTATGCTGCTATGAGAGACACATATAGTTTACCTATGAATTATAGTGTACAATGCTCTCTGCAATGTTTTATTACAGTCTACTATGTGAGATTAATTCATATTCATTGATGGGGCAAGACATGTGTCCCAATTATTGCAGATCCACAATCCCATTTCACCAACCTTCAAAAGCCCTTTCATTCTGCATAATATACAATAAAATGGTTGGCCCTCACTACACCACATTTGTGGAATTAATTATTGCTGCAATTTTATCTAGCTTGTCTATGTACTAAGTTAGGTGTATATATTTGTTGGCAGTTTGTAGGAATATCTCAATTTCTAACCATAGGCTCCATACAATGGGAACAGAATAAATGTCAAAGAGAAAAAGATATTTTTCATGTTAGTATTGGTGTTTTCTTTAATTTCTTCTATTTGATGTATATCAAGAAATAATTTAATTAATTGAAGTGTAAAAATGCAATAAATAAATGTTACAAAATTGAGAATTAAAAAATTATGAATTTTCTAAAGTAGGAATGTGAAAATTGCTAAAAAATGAAAATAAAAAATTTAAACAAATCGTTACTTTCATGGATTATTTTGGACTTTTCACTGTTAAAAATGAAGAGAAACTGTGAATATCATTTCTTTTCTATCTGTTATGAGAGAATACAAATAGGTATAAATAGAGTGCAACAGATGGGTATATCAGTCCATGCATGCAATTGTATTATTTATTATATTTAATATTCACATTAATTAATTGTAAAAATCATATAGATTTCATTCTAGTTAAATTCTCTTATCAATGTAAGAAATGATTATATAACATTGGTTATGCACTTAACTTATATGATATGGTCATACTTTAACAAAACACCCAGAAAAATCTCTTTTCAGATGAGTAGTGTTCTATAACCAATGTATAAAAAGTTGATATTACTTTTATTTTTTATTTTAAACAAAGTAGTATATATATATATTTTAAAAATATATATATATATATATATATATATATATATATATATATATATTCTTATTTCTTCTTCTCAATTAAATTATTTCTGATCAAAATTCTCTTAAAATAAAAAGTAAATTTTCTACATTAAATCCTAAAATTCCACTAACAAAAATCCATTTATCTTAGCTTAAATCCTAAAATAAATCTATAACAACTATAAGTTTCTAATGTGCATATTTTGTCAACTTGTAATAAATTTATTCAATTATTACTATATCTAATGACTCTTCTTGAAAAAAAAAAAAAGTCAAACTACAGTATCAGTTTTTTTTTTTTCTTTAAATTACAATTGAGTCGAATGATGAATTCTCTTCTTAAAGAATGTTAGGGGCAGTAGTTTGGTCACTCTCATTATTTAGGTATATGAACCTATTTAGATATATATAAAAAAATTAGATATCGCTTTTAGGATTTATCTGTTAAAGAACTTCGTATTTAGTAAAGAAAACTCAAAAAAAAAAAAACACTTCCAATTTATATCCAAACATATATTATATATTTGAAAGTATGCTTTAGAGTTAGGTTTTAGAAGGGGAGAATAATTTCTTTTTTCATTCTTTTTTTTTAATTTAATATTTTTAAAGCAAAAGAAATACAATAATATGGTAGCATTAACTTAATTAACATGATAATATATTTTTTAGAATATTACTAGTTCACTTACAAAATACAAGTGAATTTATTAGATTACTTACGAATGATAACGGTTAGACCTACTAGAAAGAAGTAAAGGAGAATTAAATAAAGATTGAGATATGGTGACGATAAAAAAAAAAAAAAAAAAAAAATAATTATTTTAAATATATTAAATAATAATTAAAAAATTATAAATTTTTTTTTTTTTTTTTTTTTTTTTTTTTTT
>Ga0099824_1010003_pt1 | contig 11417 bp, 7 predicted proteins | sample SiratrowhiteBW_FD_76837 | JGI IMG/M metagenome (GOLD analysis project Ga0099824, IMG submission 76837) | Root nodule microbial communities of legume samples collected from California, USA - Siratro white BW | ecosystem: Host-associated > Plants > Roots > Nodule | place: USA: California... | reverse complement strand
TCTACATCCTAGATTCAATTCTTCAAACTTCAAGAAGTCTTCACCCATCCATCACATGATCTAGAGCATCTTCACTTGGTTGAATTCATCAAATCACTGCAGCAGTCCACTGGTGCTAACAATTATAAAAAATCTAAATTTTAATGGCTTCGTGTACTCATCAATATATAACACCATTACTTAAAGTCAATTTTTTCATTGTAGAGTCATCTTGGACTCTAAATGTAAAGTTTAGAACATAAAAATAAGAAACATTTGGTTCACTAAAAAAAAAATTATTTAGAGACCAACTTTTAGTTATCAAAAGAAATAGTTACTAATTGTGACCAAAATAGTCACTAAATTAAATTTTGGTTGCTAAATAACTACAAAATATGAATTTAGTAGGCTCCTAAAACCTTGATAGCTAATGCTAGATACCAATTATCTTGACTTAATTGATCACTAAATTTAATCATTACTTCTATTTTGTAGTTATTTAGTAACCAAAATCTAATTTGATAGCTATTTTGGTCACAATTAGCAACCATTTCATTTGGTAGTTAAAAATTAGTCTCTAAACAACTTTTTTTCTTATAGTGCTTTAAATATTGAAAATTATTAATTATTAACAATTGTTAAATTGTTTCTAAAACATGGAATATGCAACAAATTTTAAATGGTTGAAAATTCTTTTGTGAACAATTATAAGATTATTTTTTAAACCATAAATATTGAAAATATTTTAAATATTAATTTTTCTATGTTAATGTTATAAAGTTGTTCCTAAAATATAGAATGAATATTTTCTTTTTCAGGTTTCGATATTTTTTTCCGTGGTTGTAAACATGTCATAAAATATTTAATAATAGATAATAATTATTTAAAAAATAAAGGCAACCGTCGTTAAAGATGTTGGGTTAACGGGAAAGTTTATATATTATTAATAAACAATGGTTAAAAACTATTGGCAAAAAGTTTATAGATAAATATTTTATCCAGTTATAATTTTCTTACTTTCATAGCACCAAGTGAAAAATCTATACCAATTTATTTGTCATAAACTACGAATAAAATTTATTCTGAATGATTTTAATGACGATTTTATAGGTATTGCATGTGTTACCATAAAAAATATATAGTTTTTTTTTCTAGACCAAAATTTTTAAATGCTAAAAGTGTTTATATGCATTATTTAATACATTTTCTAAAAAACCTAAAAATGTAAATTTATAATAAAATTTTAAGAGTGAAAAAAATATAAAAGTATTACAATTTTCGTATTTTTGTTATACTTTTCCTGCAGATATTTTATAAAAGAATTATAAAAAATAAGTTTCCTGAAAATTTTGATGTGGATTTTAAAACATTATAAAACATTTGAGTAATGAAAATATTTGTTGAAAATATTTGATGCATTATTATTGGTACACTAATTATTGTGGTATATAATAAAATAGGTTAGGCAATAGAATAGGTTAGGCAGATTAATGCAACTAGTTTTACTATACAACATGGTTTGAACAGCACTAACAAAATCATTTTCAATAACTATAATAGGTAATATTTAAGATTCTTTTAATTCGATGACAAAAGTCATAAAATGGTTGCCTATGTTACAAATTAGTCAATGGTATTTGACACTGGCCAAGAGTGGAGAGAGACCTTATACAATAGGTAATGACTACCTAGACTTGTCTACTTTTAACAACAATCTTCTAGCTTGTAAAAACCAAAAGCTAATAATAAATCATATTATTTACATGGACAATGTCTATATTATAATAGTTCCATTTTTTATTAAATAAAAGCTAAATCATTGGAGGCAATAACATAAGACTGACCACTAATAGTTGATTTTTTAACTTGATATAAGATATGAAGAAAAAAAGGCTTTGGTATACATACATGAACAAGTGCAGATGATAAAAGAAGCCTTTACAAACTTGAAGTGGCCTTAAAATGTTAGAATATTCTCTCTTAATAAATTAGTACCTTTTTCTTTACAAATGTCACGTGCACATTTCACCAAAAGCAAGTCTCTTGAAAGACAGTTCAGAATAATAAAATTATATCTCTTAATAAACTATTTGTCTGTTAAAGCGACAAAAAAAATTAAACTTATTAAAATTTTAAAATTATCTAATGTTAATTCTTATAAGCTTTCTCATCTAATTTCTCTGAAGTTTTATTTCTTTTAATCTGTGAAAAAAAATCATTTAATTTTTTAATTATTTTCATAAAAAATGTCAGGAAAACATGATTATTGAACTCCCAAACCTGATCTCACTGACTAAAACCTTGTACCAGTTAATATGCATGGAGTGATATTTAATCCCTCTTTTGTAGCATCAAATTCTGAATTGAAAGTTTATGAATTATTTTGGAGATGAAACAGGCATGAAGCAGCACTATGCCTCATCACTTTCCACTACAAGGGTAGAGTGTTGATGACTAGTGATTGCTGTTTGCATGAAAAGAAAACAATTTTGTAAACTGAAGTTCAATGAAATCCAATGAACATAGACTTTCTAGCTGTCTATGTGATCGTCAACAATTATCTGAATTCCCCTCTTTTGCTCCTTAAGAAAGGAATAGATGGGAAAAAGATAGACAACACAAGTCAAAGAAAGTTAGATATGTTTCCAACCGTGTACTAATGTTTCACTTTGGTTTGTTAATTCACCACCGCCACTTCCTTGTCTCTATTTCTATGACCATTTTAAGAATCAAAAGTAACATTCCATGTGGTCTTCATTATTTCTTCTTATATATTATTTATCATTATATTTATTAGCACCGCCTATATATATTGAGTGAGAAAAGCTATGGCAGCACTCACCATTGTTTAAATCAACTTCTGACTAATTTCTTCCAACCTTGTCAGAAGATATGTCATGTAAACTCAGTATTTTACTCACAAAACGTATTCAGATGCATGCCAAAGAACTTTTTTGAGAAATATATGCAAGATGCATTAATGACATGTGTGTTTGAGTCCAATCTGAAACGTAAGAATATGGCGTCACATCCCTATTCAACGGAGAAATCTCTCCTTTTATCTTCAAGAAATCATGTATCAAACGCAACTCTCCCTTGACAAAATATGCGTTACACAAGTTGATAATATAGAGTTTCTAAAAGCATGTTTGTGCTAAAACCAAGATAAGAAAGTACTGTATATATATATTTTTTTCTAAGGTACATATATAGGTATTGAATCCTATAATCACACAGTAGATTATATCTATTATTTGAGACGCATATATAAAATTACGACATTAGGAAAAGTTAAAAGGAAACAAGAGGAGCAGTCAAAGACAATCTGAGAAACTCGAAAAGGAAGCTTCCGTTGCTGCTGAGGCTGGTGTGTTCATACTTATGTTGGCTTTGATACCTGTAGAAAATAAAAGTTAATGAGTTAATTTGGAAAATAAATAAATAAAAAAAACAGAAAAAAGGGTTTTTCAGATATAGATATAAGAAAATCGGCAAAATTAGCTTATCCAAGATAAAAGAAAAAACATGAAATTAAAAGTGACAAAACATGATTTAGAATAGAAGCAATTTGATTTGAAGATTCTGCCAACCAGAAAGTAGCTTTCTCCATGCTGAAGGTTCTGCATCAAGAATCCAAATTCATTGGTGAGAATTGGCACTCCAGAGGAATGAACTAAGATAACATCTTCTCCAAACACTGTCTTCATGTCTATTGGTCCCTTTGGAAGTTCTGTTGCAATCCCATTGATAAAAACTGTGATGAATGCTGAAATATTGGTGCCCCCATATCCTACCCCACAAAATAAAACAAAAGTTATTAGAACCTCAACCATTGATCACGTAAAATAAATATGTATAGTATGTTTCATTTTAAAACTTTAATTTTCAGATGGTAAAGCAAAGCAAGATGATCCTATGAATGTTCAGCAAAGGCTTTGAACCTGAATACATTCCTCAAATTTTTAGGCCAATCATGTGAATTAAGGTGCAAAAAAGTCATTAAAACGCAGTATTATAAACTACATAAATGGTTACGCTGGCAATCTACTTTGATTACCATGTCATTAGTGATAGAAAAAGATAACGAAAAATTCTATTTGTGTATAAGCATTTGGATAATTGATGGACTCGGGAAATAGGGCAGAAATAAATGAGATGATATAAATGATGTAAAAGGAAAAGGATAAAGAAAAATAAATTAGATGAAAAGATTAAAAAAGAGTGAATAAAAATAGTGTCATTTCTTATGAATATGGTGAACATATTAGATTCCTTTCAACTAGTAACATGGCGTGAGAGATGCATATACAGGGAAGAAGAAACCAAATTACCAAAAGGGGGAAAAGAAACAAAGAACATGAAAATGAGGGTAAAAAACAACAATCTAGGGTTTGGAAATCTTTGTACAGAAGTTTTGAAGAAACCAGAAAAAGAAGTGAGAGAATAAAAAGGAAGGAGCAGAAACTGCAACCGGAAAGTAGCCTCATGTTTTTCCGGAAAGTGCAACTTTCATGCAATTCAAACACAGAACTGTCAAATCAGGGAAAAGGTTGCTACTTTATTCTGTAGCCCACCCAAAACCCAGTCAGCCGAAAAAGAAGAACTTTTACAAACAAAACTCTTTAAACTATACCATTAAGGTAATAAACACTTCAATTAATCATAACTTCTATTTCACAGCACCCATTTTAAGCCTCCTGTTACACTTAGAGAAAAGCTAATTTCTGGAACCAAATCTCTGCTGGTGAATTTAACATTCTCCAACAAAATCAAAATAGAAAAAAAAACATGCAATTTTTTAAAATCTGAAAAATTGAGTCATAATAACACACAAGCATGCGAAATAATCCGTACAAGATTTTCTCTGGTGAAATATATTTTAAAAAAATTAAATAAAATTGAGTAATAAATAACATACAAGCATAAGCATGCAATTTAATTACCAGTCTGGAAGCTCAAATTTGGATCAAAAGGAGGGAACAAAACTGATGGTGCAGCAGGTGAGGTGTGGTCAATTATTTCAGGAAAACCCATTTGAGGAGAAGAAACAGGAAAGAAACCACCCATGCCTTGTTGTCCAACACCACTACATGATGAAGAGGAACCACCTAGGAGATCATAGGAAACACAAGAACCAAGACCCATGTTTGAAGTAGCACTTTGACTTGCCACAAGGTTAACCTGATTATGATGATGATCATGCTGAATTGCACCACCACCAAGATAACCATGAGGCTGCGGCTGAGGCTGCGGCTGCGGCTGCGGCTGAGACTGGTTGACAGCAGCAGCGGTGGCGGCTGCCTGCTGCATCATCTGGCGCTGGCGGCGGCGGGATCTGGAGCGGCGGTTCTGGAACCAGTAGAAGACGTTGGCGTCACCCACAGCGCCGAATTTCTCAAGCAGCTTCCTTATTCTGACGGTTTCATCTTTGGGAGGGTTCACCATGCCACTGTTGAAGATGGATTCGAGTATGAGAATTTGTTCCGGCTTCGGAGTCCACCTTGACCGAACCGCTTCACTCTTCTCGGGGCCATTCCTTGGACTCTTTGCCTCTTTCTGCCTCTCATCTTCCATTCCAATGCACACACCAACAAATATCAAAATGATTCTTGAACCTGAAACCTAGGTAAAATAATAATACTATTACACATATCCTCTCTGCGTGACTCTCTCTATATATATAAATAAACGACACTGAACACAGTAAACTCCTTTAATGCACTCATCTTTTTTTCTTTTCTACATGGAAAAATAATATTTATTCTATATATTTCTTTTAATGTTTCATGGCTTAGAGTTAATTTTGACTGGTTGAACTAGCGTTTATTTGGACTTCGGACAAGCGTTTGTAACGCATGAAAATGTATTGAATTGGTCAAAAACATAAATACAGAAGCTATATATAATTAATAAGCTTTGTTTAGATGCAGAAATTCACGTCAAACATGCGTTTAACCTCGTAACCAAACATGCTGGTGATGGGAATGTGTGTCCAATTGTAATGTGTTGTGGAATTATAATGTGTACGTTGTGTGTGAAATTGATTCCCAGTATAAAACAAACAGGGTCTTAATTTATATAAGAGTTGAGATGGTGAAATGGTGAGAATCGAAATTACCTTTATAGGATCCTTCAGCCTCGTTATATAGTTCTACTAAATACCCTTCTTTTGGAAAACCACATTATAGTTTTTGTTGGATTAGCTCTGTGGTGAGAAATAATTAATTTTTTATGATAAAGGTAACATAATAAACATTTTTTATAACTCGGGTTAAATTATAGGCTATGTTATTTGTGAAGCTAACTATGCTGCCATTTAGGATTTAATATACTTTCTTATAAATGTTAGGCCATATGAGTAAGGTATCATAATGACAAGTTAGGAAGACATTTTTTTTTATGGAATAAAACCTTTCTATGTAGAGAGACATGTTGCATGTGGATACTATTTTCATAATGCATATGAATCACAGTCAAATAACTGTTGGTTAAACCATGAACTCCTTCTAGATAGCAAGGAAGAGAGAATCTTGTGAAGGAAGGTAGAATTAATCCATTTAAAAAAAACATAAAGTTGATTAATTATTTTAAATCTATTTTAATTGTAAAGTTCAATTCGAATTTTGATTTAAACATAAAAACTTGAAGTGGAACAAAATCACGTATAATATACTTTGAGTTGATATATATATATATATATATATATATGAAAACATGTTAAAAAATATAAACGATTTTATATTATTACATATTTTATTGATAAATTCATTCTATTTTTTTAATAAGTTTACCCTATTTTAGTTATTCACGTTTTCGTATTCTTAGTTAATTTTGTGGTTCAATATTGGTTTTTTTTTTTAATTGACTTTATTTTCCAATTCCCTGAAAATATTAAGGATATTCTCTCACACTATTTGAGATAATACACTATCCACTAAAGTGATGCTTTTTTTTTTAGCTTGAATTTCTCTCGTAGAATATATCAGTTTCCTCTTCTACGGGTAATAAATATAATGATATTTTTTAAGATAGTAACGCAGAATTCCAGAAATTCCGTATTCAAAGCGAATTTCCGTAACATCATTAAGACAGTCTTCATAACAGGTCATAGGCTCATTACTTTTGAGAAGGTCGAAACTTTCCCTTTTCATACGGAAGTCCTTCTGCGCACAAGAGTACAAAATTTGAGAGATTATAGAATTAAATGAACTAATTAATTAAACTATCGCCTAATTCAAAATTACTATCATTAAATCGACTTATCATGATTAGATAATATTAATATAGAATTGTTATCGGCACACCACATATTACTTTTCTCTTCAGAATATATAGACACTTCTTCATTTGTTAACATATTTTTAGACATAGTAAAGGAATACAAATAATGTTTTTATTATTTATTCTTTTTAAATTGCATATATTCTTTACTAGAGATCATGTGTGGAAACTAAATGGAAGTATTATTGTTACTATTATCATTATTAACAATAAAAGTCGCCTCTTTTACAATCAATATGATATTATTCGTATTTATGTTAACTACTTAAAATATTATTTTCTTACTACGATATTAACAATAAGTGTTTTTATTTACTGATATTTTTAATTGATTGTCATAAAGTCAGGATGGTTTAATCCTAAAGATATAGAGAATGTTATATAAAAGAAAAATATAGTTTTATAGCAGAAAAATATTACATATATATATATATATATATATATATATAATATTATTTTATATACTTCACACTTGTTGTGACTTTTATTCATTTTATAATAATAATAATAATAATAATGTTAAAAAGTTATTTAAAAGATCGCTTGTACGTTTTTTCCTACCAATTTTTTTATTTTTATTTCTTTTTATTTAACATACTGTTAAGAAAATACTTTAATAATATCGTTTTAGTTAATGGTATATATCTGCCTATGAGCTGCACATATCATAACCTCAGAATAATTTTAGACATTAAAATTAAATAATCCTTATTTATCGAAATAATTTTTATTTGTTAAAATAACTTGCTAATTTACATTATATGTAGGTGCACACTTTTTTATCCTACACATTTTATCACATAAAATATTTCAATTAAAATATACTATTCCTTCTGTGTTTGGTAAGTGAGTAGTACATTTTAATCCAGTTTCACCTGTAAGTATTTAGGCATATCGTAAAAGAAATGTTGTTTAGTTTAGGGCCAGAAAAACAAAATTGGGACAGCCATTTTAAGGTCATAGGAAAATTTCCATAATAGATATTTTATCAATGTAACTTCTAATGAGTATTTCGTTTTACTACTTTAAAAAATAACTCTAAGATGAAAAAAAAATATGATGATAATCTGATTATTCATGAACATAGAACTCTTTTTCCTTAATTTGTGGGGTCTATCCTTATCTAAAGTATACTTGACATGTGTAAGTTAATGTCTTACGGTGTTAATAAATTCAAGGTCATATTTAATTAGATGTATGAGAAATTCATTGGAATATTGATAAAAACAAAAACAAAAACAAAAACAAAATCCTATGAATTTGTGATGTTTATATTTTGAAAATGATTAGTATTGAACTATTTATATTAAGAATATTTTTAATGCACATGAAAAAGTCAGTGTCTCCGATAAAGAGATTGATTTCCCGTTAAAGCGAGTCTAAATATTATTTATAACTATTATGATAAGATATTTTATTTTGGTGTTTATTTTAGTGGGACTTTTTTACTTTAATTTTAAGGTAATTACTATAAAACTAACTGCTGAATCCATGTTTTATTTAATTTCCCTTTTTTTCTTTGATTACATTTTAAAAAGTACAGCTCTTTTTCCGTAACATATACAAAAATAACATTTGCACAAGTTTTTATTTTTTCCAAAAAATTTTATAGTAAAGGAATATTAGAAACAAGATATAGAGAAAATTATATAAAATAGTTATTGATATAGAAAGAAAAAAATATATCTTTTTTTTTTATCAGTCAAGATGAATTAAATAAATGAAAAGCATTTGAAGAATGTTCTAACTCTTATATAGTGAAAGATAAAAAAAATATAATAGTAAAATATTATGTGTTGTAGAAATCGTAAAGTGAAATAAGGAGAAAAAACGGTATAAAGGTAGATGAGTTTTTTATAAGTATATAAAAACATTTTTCATTATCCAAGGGTGATTGTTCTTTTGTGGTGGTTTTCGGAGATTTATGTTTAGAATAGGACATATACCGTTTACATTTAATATACTCATGTTTTTCTCTTTATTTTGACTTTGTTTGTAAATAGGTTGGAGTAACCTTATTACTCCAGTTTATTTTTATTCATTATTGCATACTAAAAAAAAGAAAAAAACAGGAAAGGAAAAAAAATTAGCTTATGTATAAATTTAAAAAAGAAAAAACATTGAAGAATTACATGATAGAGTTTATATAAATTAACTTGTGTATTTTACAATTTACGAAAAAGATAATTTGAATATTTCTTTTATAAATGATAAAAATTAAAAAATTATTAACATGATGAGAAAAGATAAAATATATTATAATTTTTTTATGAATTTACAATATTCTTCTATTTTAATAACTTATTAATGACGATTTAACGTGTTATGTCTTTTATGCATAATTCACACTAAATGCATTTCTCTATCTTTGTCACATATTCCATTAGTATCCTTTAGCAATATAATTTATTTGGTGTGTAACTTTATTAAAGATCTCACATCTACTAGAGATAAAACCAATCTATTGTATATGAGTAGGAACAAATCCTCACCTTACTGAACCAGTTTTGTAAAAATGAGTTAGATTTAAACTTACTTCTTAATATAGTATCAGAACCTATCCTATTGAAGTTTGATGGGCCTATCGGGCCACCATCCACAAATATTTAATTTTCACGTACGAGTTGAATAGTATCAACATCAACTTAAAATAACGACAATTCATGATATATGAGTGAGACAATCCTCACCTTATTAAACCAGTTTTATAAGAATGAATTAAGCTTAAAACTCACTTCCTAATAAGCTCCAGGTCATCAACAAATAAAGCACAGTGATTTTATTATGAATAAAAATAATATGCCAAACATAAATTTTATGTTGAATGGTTGTGCATTATATCACTCGTCAAGTTCATATGATATAATGTCAAGAAGTTCACTATATAATATGTGTTGTTAAAATATAAACAAGATTTGATAATGAAGCATAAACTTCCAGCATACATTCCTCGTTAGACAAACCCATTAAATTTGAATCTTTGAATCTCGTTTAAATTGCAAGACAACTTTACAAGATATAAATAAATTTTGCAATTATTTATGTACGAGTATGATCATGGATGTTTTGTCTAATAATATTGTTCTGAGTCAGTAGATTTTTGGAAACTTGGCTTCACATTATTCAGCATGATTATTCATGAACATGCTTTATGTGGGCTACGTTTGAAAAATAAAAAGTCCTTCTATACAGAGTGCTTGTTTTCAGGAACACTATAATTAAGGGAAGGTCAGGGCCAAGAGAAAAAGGTGCATTTGACCATGTAACTCTTTTTCTGACCATCTTATGTAACTTTCTTGTATTCTAGCTTTTGATCGAGGCATACTTACCGTGTGCAAGCAAGTGTGGATCCGAGGAACATATGTATTCTGACCACGTTACTTGTTTCTGACCATCTTTGATTCACCCAAATAATATAAGCACTTGTATTCTGATCTGCCATATGCATGCCCTAGCTATAAATTATATTTACTCAGCTCATTCATGGTCATGTTTGGTGGGTGGAATATTGGGAAAGTTTACTAATGTAATCATCAAAATGGTAAAAGGATGGGGTTTTAATTATGTAATTTGACTGGTCATTTTGAATTGGAATTTTAGTCTAGAGTTAGTTAAATTAAATGCTTGAATCATTTTATAACCCCATAAATGAAAAATTAATCTTTCTAAGTCCTTATAATCTTTTAAAAAAAATTATATTACTAAAGACTTTCTTACTTGAATAATAATTTTTAATTTGATTAGAAGACACTTTGATTTTACATTTTTATTCTTAGACAATCCTATCAAATTTGGTTAAGTATACAATTTATATTAGATATAGCCATGCTTGAATCATTTTATGACCCCATAAATTAAAAATTAATCTTTTTAAGTATTTATAATCTTTAAAATAATTATCTTGTTAAAGAATTTCTAACTTGACTAATGAATTATAATTCGATTAAGAAATATATTGATTTTACATTTTTATCAAATTTTGTTAAGTATTTAATTTATATTATATATAATAATTATAATTTAGAAAATTTTTGTTAGGAAATGAGTTTATATCTAATTTCTTTTTATAAAATCTGTTTTTAAGTGTGTGAAATCAAATAAGTGTGAGTGATTTGAAAATGATTTAATAATATAGATGATAGACTCAACAAATTTTA
>Ga0099824_1010001_pt1 | contig 11417 bp, 6 predicted proteins | sample SiratrowhiteBW_FD_76837 | JGI IMG/M metagenome (GOLD analysis project Ga0099824, IMG submission 76837) | Root nodule microbial communities of legume samples collected from California, USA - Siratro white BW | ecosystem: Host-associated > Plants > Roots > Nodule | place: USA: California... | reverse complement strand
TACTTGTGGGTTTAAGTGATCTTTAAGATAATAATTACCTCCGAATTGAGAGTTTTTGGATTTACTTTGTTAATTTGAGTCATGAGTCAAAAGAAGGCATTTGATCTTAATTATTGTGAATTTTAGGTGTAAAGAATGAAGAAATTTAGAGATTGAAAGATGCATGAAGAAATAAAAGATTTAAAAGGAAGAGTCGCTCAAGTGAGAAAAGTTCGCCCAGACGAAAATAGTCCAGAATGCATATAAACTGCAGAGGAGTTTTCGTCCAGGCGACTATGGACCCAGTCAAGCGAAGGGGATCTCGCCCGAGCGAGGATGGTTTCGCCCAAGCGAGATCAGTCTAGAGAGCACATCAAATTTTCGCCTAAGCGAGGTATTTTTGTCCGAGCGAAAAGTCATTTAACCTAAGTCCGAAAACGCGTTTAAAAGAAGATTTTTAGGGTTTTGGGGAGGTAATTTGGATTGGGAGGAACGCAAGAGCCGTCAAGAACGAGAGCTATTCAGGATTCTTTGTCTTCTTTGCAATCTTTCTTCCTCGGAGTGTAATGGCTACCATGAGTAGCTAAATTCTTCATCTTTGGGATTGAATGTAATCTTTTGAACTCATATGTATTCTGGTAATTTTAAATATAATATTGAGTTTCTACTCCATTGGTATTTCAATCTTGCACTTAATGTTAGATTTTATCTTATCAATAGAGTCTTGATCTTGATTCTTGAATTTAACTGGAAAGTACTTTTGGGTTTCTGAATTAGATAAAAATACTCAATATATTGGAATACTAGGGATAGGTTTCAATGTATTGATTGTTATAACATCTATTCTTAATGTTGGGTAATTTATTAAATAGCTGAGGGATGAGTGTTTAGGAAATTACCTTATGAATTTCATATCAAAGGAATCAGTGTGAATGATTATTATATGTGCATCAATAGTGAGTAGTTACTAATATTGTATTTTATTATCAAATCTAAAATATGAATGAGGAAGATAGATGAAGTTCATTCCCAGAGTCTTTTTAGATCTTGAAAACTTCTTTTTATAATTGTTATTTATTATTTAATTGTCTTTATTGCTCATTAATTCAAATTAGACTCAAATCATCATCTTGAAACATTTATTTGCTTAGTGAGTTGTGAATTTGAGATTTAATAACAAAATTGTTCTATGTGGGATCGACATCCTTACTTTATAAATCTATATTACTTAGGACAACAACTGTAGTAATTGTCACAAACATTTGGTGGCTTCACAGGTGAAGGGGGTGATGGTCCAGGATTGGGTGGGTTTGGACCACTCTTAACAGGATAAGATGAGTCCATTGTAATTTCACATTTTACTTAGATTTCTTTTCAATCAGATGTATCATTCCTCTCCCTAGTTAGAACACCATAATTTCTCACAATCCAATAAACATGAACGTTTTTGGTACCATACCCAACAACTATAACACCATGATCTAGTGTTGTTCCACGTCTTTCATAGAACACACTAGATGAATACAGTTGAAATTCCATGCCTCCTCCTTCAATAGCTATGCTCATGAGCTGATTTGCAATGACCTTTTTCAACCAATGCTAGCTCATCATAGACATTAACATCACCATCAATAGAAATAACTTTAGCATTTTTCCTATACTAGACACATATACCATCAACACCATTGTAAGGGTAATCCTCCTCGGGATCAATGCCTCAATTGTTGATGATGAACTTAAATGCATAGTTCATAAGTTATCCGTTGCACCAATGTTATATCTTGTATCACAATCCACCAATTATTGCTCTGATAATGAGATCAAATTGTCAGTCACTATCTTATTAATTTCGTCCACTGCACCAATTGCTGAGAATGCCCAATAGCTCCCGTAGCTTCCTTGGTTTCTGATCGGGACAAAAGTTGTAGTAATTGTCACAAATATATGATGCCCAATACATATTTCTTTTCAGTATGATGTATTCTTGCTCTCCTCATTTAGGACCTTACGAATTCCCCTCACAAACTAATAATCATGACCGTTTTCTGTATCATACCCAATAGCCACAACACCGTGATCTAGTGTTGTTCCATGTCTTCTAGAAAATACACCAGATAAATATAATTGAAATTTCCCTGTCGCCTCTTTCAACAGATATGCTCACGAGCTGATTTACACTAACCCTTATCAATACTAACTAATCTTAGGCATTAACATCCTCATAACCATCAATAGAAACAACTTTAGCATTTTTTGTATACTGGTCACATCTATCATCAACACCCTTGAAAGGATAATCCTCCTCGGAATCAATACCTCAATTGTTGATGATAAACTCAAATGCATACTCCATAAGTCCTCCGTAGCATCCCATGTTATATCTTGTATCACAATCTACCAATTCTTGTTCTAATAATGAAATCAGATCAATGGTCACTATCTTATTAATGCCTTCCATTGCACCAATTATTGAGAATGCCCAACAGCTCCCATAGCTTCCTTAGTCTTTGACTGGGACAACAACTATAGTAATTGTCACAAACATTTGGTGGCTTCACGGGTGAAGGGGGTGATGGTCCAGGATTGGGTGGGTTTAGACCACTCTTAACAGGATAAGATGACTCCATCATAAATTCACACTTTCCAAATATGTTGCTATCCATTTCTTTCCACTCTGATGTATCCTTCCTCTCCGCAGTTAGGACCCTGTGAATTTCTCACATTCCAATAATCATAACCATTTTTTGTACCCTACCCAACAACCACAATAGCATGACCTAGTGTAGTTCCACTTCTTTCAAAGAACACATTAGATGAATATAATTGAAATTTCCTGTCATCTCCTTCAACAACTACGCTCAAGGGCTAATTTGCAATGACCCTTTTCAATGCTAACTCATCACAGGCATTAACATCTTCGTAACCATCAATAAAAATAAAGATAACCAATGATCATTGAACTAGTTGTACATATTTGTTGCTGTTGAAATCTGTCATTCTTGTTCCTTGAAATGCCCTTCTGGATAGCACACACTCACTATTTTTTCTCACACAATACACTCACTGTTTTCTTCTCACACTCATGGTAATCAAACTCGTGAGTTAACTCGCTAACTCGTCCGAGTTTGAGAGTTTGCTCACCCTCACCGAGTTGCTCGGAAGCAAACTCGTTTCTGAAGTAGACTCGGTAAACTCGTTTCCAAACTCGGTTGACTCGGTCAAACTTGCTAGTTGACAAGCGAGTGAGCAAGTTTAGGTTTTCGCATAGGATTTTCGTCCGTTCTCACAATTTACTGGCGTCGAACGTCGCCGAACATCCTGCTCGTTGTCGAACGTCGCCGCGCCACGCATCCCGGTCGCCCTCGCGTTGCTCCTCCTGCTTACAAACGCTGCCGCACCTCCGCTCGCCGTCGTTGCTCGCCCTTGCATCGTTCGTCGTCATCACTTGTCCTCGCCGGTCGCGTGCTACAGTGGAAAGTCCTCCTGTTCGTGACTCGTGTGAGGTACGGGAGAGTTTGGTTCTAATATTTTAAATCTTGAACAATAGTCGTGAGTGCTTTTAATCTTATTTCAAATTTTGAACAATACCTTGAGTGATTTTAATGTTAGTTGTAATTTGTTGCAAAATCTATAAATTTTTATAATCTGAGAGTGAGTCAAATATTGTTATCAGCCCTTCGTCCACCTAGGAGTAAAAATTCTACAGGAAATATAACAGATAATGGATGGAAGTATGGGAGGATGGAAGAATAGGACTGATGTTTTAGGAAATAGAAAGAAAAAGTAAAATGTAACTACTGCTCAAAAATCAGTAATAGAAGCATTTTTATCTTGCTGAACCTTGCTATCATGAAAATTTGGCTTGTTTATTTAATTTTTTTTATTGAAATAGACTCTTACGAGTCTACGAGTCGGGTTTACGAGTCGAGTCTATTGACCTCTCACGAGTCTACATAGACTCTCGAATTTGATTACCTTGCTCACACTCATATAGTTTGTACTCACAATTGTTTCACTCATAGATCTTGGATCAGACCCCTTTTGAAGGAGCTTTGGTACCAATTGTTAAACATAATAGTAAGTTTTCACTATAATTTATTTCTGTGTATGTTATTCAATTCAAAACATTGAATAGGCTAAATAGTCGTATATCAAACCCTAAAATCTGCACTCACAATAAAGTCCTAACAAATTTACCAACATATAGAATAGTAGACGGTTTCTTCAAACAGCCAAAATCCTAATACCAAATACCTAACAAATAGGTCAACAATTGAGCACTTATTCAAAATAGAAAAACTGCAAATTTATTTAAAAACAAAAACTGAAATATCCTAACTTACTAACACCCTAAACTAGACCAGTCACTGAATGGTGCGTCCATAAGGTAAACGGACCACCGAATGGTGCATCCTTAAACTAAATGGACCAATGAATACTGCATCCCTGAAGTGATCATCGAAAGTTGTGTCTCTAAACTAAACGGGTCACAAAATGGTGCATTATTAAACTAAACAGGTCATCAAATGGTGCATCACTAAAGTGACCATGAAAGGTGCGTCCCTAAACCAAATGAACAACTGAATGGTGCATCCTTAAACCAAATGGGCCACAGAATGGTGGCTCCCGTCATCGAATGGTGTGTTTCTGAACTAGCCACTAAAAGGTGTGTCACTAAACTAAACAAGTCATCGAATGGTACATTCCTAAAGTGACCACCAAAAGTTGTGTTCCTAAACCAAATGGGTCATCGAATCGTGCGTTTCTAAACGGGCCACCGAATGGTGCATCCTTAAAGTGGCCACTGGAAGGTGCGTCTCTAAATTAAACGGACCACCGAATGATGCGTCTCTAAAGTGGTTACCAAAATGTGTGTCCCTAAACTAAACGGGTCACCGAATGGTGCTTCCCTAAGGTGGGCATCAAAAGGTGTGTTCCTAAACTGAATAGGCCACCGAATAGTACCTTTCTAAAGTGGTCACCAAATGGTTCATTCCTAAAGTGGCCACCGAAAGGCACTTTCCTAAAGTTGTCACCGAAAGGTGTGTCCCTAAACTAAATGGGTCATCAAATTGTACATTCTTAAACTGGCTACCGAGAGATGTGTCCCTAAACTAAACTAGTCACCAAAAAGTGCACCCCTAAACTAAACTGGTCACCGAAAGTGTATCCCTAAACGAGTCACCGAAAGGTGCATCCCTAAATGAGTCACCGAATGGTGCGTCCCTAAATGAGTCACCGAATGATGCGTCCCGGAAGTTGCCCCCAAATGGTTGGTCAATAAACAGGTCGTCTCAACACGAAGGCTAAGAGACTTGTGACCCGTCTTGGATTTGAGAAGTGTTGTTAGTAGAAAAAACGTATAAATAAGAAGTTTTATATGTTCGTACAAAATAGGCCGAAAGGTGGGCTCAATAGTTCCATCAATGATAATAATCTATTAAGATTATTATAACTGAAGTAGTGAATCAAATATTTCAAGTAATTAATACTCAAATACTTGAATGAATATGTGTTAACGAAAGTAAAATATTGGACTATTATTTCTTAACTTGGATACCAAAATCAATTTTGTTTTCTAAGACCTATCAAAAGGAAGGAAAACTCAAAATTTCTATTTGGACTAGCCTAGAAAGCGATAAAAGACCTCTATGTCTAGACCACTTATAAATTAAATTTCAGATATCAATTATAATAGAATAATTTAATATGTAAAATTAATAATTATTTTAATTTATATTATTAGAGATATTAATTAATCAATTAAGAGCTTAAAAAATATTTATATAATAAAATGCGTTTTTAATATATATATATATATATATATATATATATATATATAAATTTAAATTATAAAATTTTAAAAAATAAAATTAGTGAATCAGTACACCTTCTAATAGGACAGGTTAAGATTTCTTATCCTCTTTAATAGGACAGATTAAGATTTTTTATCCTCTTTAATAGGATAGATTAAGATTTTTTATCCCATTATTAGTGGACCAATGGTAAATAAAGTGAATCGATTGACATCCTACTTATTATTAACAAATAAAAAAATTAATGTCTTAAAATCAAACAACCAATAAATCGATACAAAATGTTATTATACTTTAATCTTTTTATTAAATTAAATAATATTTTACAAAATTGTTTTGTTCTTTTTTTTTCCTTTCTATACATTAGTATGTGAAACTAGTATTATTACTGACGTAATAATTCTATTCTGTAGAAATATAAGTATACTATATAATCCATTTTATATAATAATGTTTTCACTTTATAGCTAAAGTTATACATATAGTCATATATATATATATATGCCAAAATTAAAAAGATTGTTCCAGGGACTGGAATAAGTTATAATTATTGTAATACTTTTTAGTTAAATAAGGAAACTAAAAGGTTTATTTTATTTTTAAATATATAATAAAAAACGTTTTTTAATTTTAATTTTTTAGAATATAAAAAAATATTACATCAATAATAATATTTTTATTCGAACACTAAAATATATAATATGTATTTTGATTCTAAATGAACAAAACTTCTAATTTAATTCATTTTTTCAGTTACAAGGGATTTAAATTAAGTGGTACGAATCACTAGCACTTTTAAATTTTAATTAAATTTATTTAATTTTTTTATTATAATTATCATATAGTCATTTTATGATTTTACATCAAATTCACTCAACAATTTACCGTGGATTTTTTTTATCATAACTATAAAATAATATTTTTGAAGAAAAAGTAAGAGTTTAATTAAAAATTCAGTCATGGTTATTTTCAATTAGTGTAAAAGATAAAATCCAATAATCTATTACTCATTACTGATTTTTATTTCTTGAATTATATGTCTATTAATTACTTTTTTAATGGAAAAATAAAAAATGATAAAGTAGTGCAGTAAAATGACAAAAAAAAAAAAAAATACAATTTTATACTTAATACGAGATTTTTTTTTCATTATATGTCTATAAAAATAATGCCAGCATCCAGTTAGAAATTACTCTAAATCAAACTTTCAAAATAATTATTAGAACGGTCTACTTCTTTACCATGGTAATAATCTATAAATAATAAAATAAAAACCTCTATTGTATTATTATTAATGCATTAAAATGAAATTTATTTGATAAATATTTTGTCCACGCCCTATGAAAATAAACTATGCATTTTCAATGTAACCATGAACCGTATTATTACGTTATTATTATTTTTAGACTAATGTTTGTTGAAAAATGAATTATTTAACGTTATTAATACTCACGACTACAAATTGTATTTATGATTTTTACAACTTAGGTAGATATTAATGTAATAAAAATTTTTAAGGTTGTATTATTTAATAAAATTATTTTATATTTGTAGACGTCGTCTCTTAAGAAGTTGTCTAATAATTTAATTCCTAATAATTGTATTTCTAGCTAACTTGTAATTTTGTACCTCTTAAGAAATATTTGTATACATTTATATTTATGATTCAAAGATATATATATATATATATATATATATATATATATATATATATATGAAATGATACTTATTGATTAATATATGAGATAATTAAGTCAATTTGAACTTTTTTTTTTTTGTTAATCTTTGTTCAATATTTTTGCGTTTCACTTTGAACACATTCATTGTGTTAAGTTTGTTTGCATTGTGATCAAAACAAAATAAAAACATCAAAACCAGTTTTGAATCTCATTCTGCATTAGTAAAAGTTCTTCCAATAATATGTATCATTTCTAAAATTGAGAAGTTCAATGAAAAACATAGTTTCAACTTCTATACTATCAAGATGAGATTTTTGTTTTAGGAACAAGGCGTGTTTTGAAGTAGATGAAAGAAAATGTTCATTGTCCTTTTTACCATTATCAAGGTCTTATATAAGATGATTAATGAAGTTTGATAACATTGTTTTTGAACACTGACTAGTATGATATGTCTTAGAGTTGACAACGAATCTTATATCCATTAAAGCCTTAAATATGAAGGGGGTTCATGTACTTTGTTAAGGGTAGTACGATGCAGATTAGGGTGAGGAGTGACACTATTGAGATGGAATAAGTTAGGAAGGAAATCTTTATTTCCTCTAAAGGTCACCTATAGTTATGTCACAAACATCAATTATTATGTTGTTTAACACCTCGTTTGATACTGTGTGGTGTGTGTGTTTTGGCTGTATTAGTATTCTAGGTTTGAAAATCTTATCAAAATAGTTACTAGGTAAAAAAAAGGTTAATACTGTCATTTATGAACATTGTACATTTGGGAAGCAATAGAAATAAGGTTTTCCTACAACATTACACTAGATGAAGGTGTGAGATTATATTCATTTTGATTGTCGGGACATTAAAAGTTATATCTTTAAAAGATGCTAGATATTTTCTCTCTATTATCAAATATTATTCGAGGTTCACTTGAGAATTCATGATAAAATAGAAATCATTTGAATAAGTGTAAGCATTGGATGTTTCTAATGATAACCATACGTGGAAGATGATTAAATGTCTAAGGACAAATGATGGTCTAGACTTTTGCTCTAAGGACTTTAAAAACTTTTGTGGAGATAATAACATTGTGAGTCACTTGAATGTACATCCTACTTTGGAGCATAATGGAGTCCCAAAGAGGATAAACAAGACTCTAAACATTTATGTCGAATCATTCTCTATCTACAACCATTTTTTTCAAGACTCTAGTTGAGATGTGGTCAAACAAGTTGACAAACTATTCAACGTGGAAAGTGTTAGGATGTCCAACTTACTATCGTGTAAATGACAGTAAACTTACTATCATTTACTATCATGTAAATGAGGATAGACTTACTATCATGTAAATGATTGTAATATGTATAAACATGACACCTGAGCGTTTGGTGGTATTGCAACAATAATTTAACCCTCAGACCTTTGGTCTCAGAGTCAACAAAAAAAAAACACTAAAATATATAGGTTTGATATGTTCTTACTTATGAGCTAGTCACAACAGAAGAGTTGAATTTGTTTGAGTCAGCTAGTTTTCATGATGTAGTCACTTATGTTGAGGGTAATAAGGGGGTTGTGGCTGTGCATGAAGAGATGAATTCATTTAATAAGAATGAGACTTGGGAGGGATTTGGTAAAGCCGCTTGGAGGTAGAAGTATGTTTGTGTGAACATGGATTTTTTAAAAAATGACATTTAAGCGTCTGATACTAAGTCATCTAATGAAGCGCATTTGATGTAAGAGAATTCGGTGTAGTATTACCATTAACATTTAGTGCTAAAGCATGTAATGTTAAGTCATCTAGTGAAATGCACGCAACGAAATCTAGTGGTTGGATGTTTGATGGTGAAGTGTCTACATCAGAATCAATCTGGTTCAAGGCTCTTATTATACCCAATGGCTACAATCAAAAGGAATTAACAAACTAGAATGAGATCTTCTATCTAGTATTAGATCACTCATCCTTTAAAGCCTTACTTCCTCTTGTGGCAAGTTAATATATAGATGTTGAACAACTAGATGTTAATATGACCTTCCTCTATTGTCACTTGAAGGAAGACATTATGATACATTAGTTGAAAGATTTCAACATGATGGGTAAAAAAGGGATACGTGTGTAAACTAAAATGATTTACAGATTAAAATAATCTCATAGACGATGCTATAAGAGGTTTGATTAATTTATAGTTTTTCACTAAACAATAAAAGTCTTTATGATCTATGTGTCTATCTTAAGAAGATGGAGAATGGTGACTATGTCTACATATTACTCTATGTAGACATCATGTCTTGATTGCATATTAATATGAGACTAAGATCAGAAGATTGAAGTTATTACCTGGTAATGAGTTTGAGATGAAAGATAAGGTTGCAATTGAGAATATTATAGTGATGAAGATCAAGAGGGATTGTGTCTAAAAAAAGATTTTTTTTTTCAAAAGCAATATATCTAGAAAATGTTGAGACAATTTTTTGATGGCATATGTAAAAGATGTGAGTACAACTCTTCGTAAAGCTCATTCATAGAAGCAAATTTATGTATTGATTGGAGTTGTTGAACTTGATTTCTTGTAGTGATTTCAAAACAAAGTAGTTATACTACAAGGTATAGTTTTGTAAATATTGGTATATTGATATCTTTCTAAGACCTAATGGTTGTTATTGTCATCCAGTAGATCTGTTTTATAATTATAAATTCTTATGACTAAATGTTTGATTTTTCGATGAAATAGTAATCATATTTTTATGTTTGTTCAGTTAAAAAAATTTATTTTGTATTTATAAGTATTTTGTAACCATTTTATAGTTTCTTTCTAGAAGATATGTCTTGTAATGCAAAGAACCACATATATGATATAACTAATAATGCTTAATACTATATAAGACAATTTTTTTCATTTTGAACTTAATGTAATTTGTTTTCCATTATTTTTATTATTTGGACTTATTTATTTCTAATCTCAACAATTTAAACTGAAATTTAAATTATTGTGTGAGAATCAAGTTACTTTTCCATTTTTTTCTCCGTTTTAAAATAAATGTCTTATTCTTTTTTAGTTTTTTTTTCCTTAATTTTTCTGTATTCTAATTATCTTTTATTTCTTCTTTTTATGATTTCGCCTCCTATTTTGTTTTTTCTTGGACTACTTTGCAGTGTGGATCACCTTGGGCAAACCCAAAATAGCTACGTTTTTGTCTATACGAATTAACGATTTGGGCTTTTTTGTTTTGGTTCATACCAGTTGTTCATCTTTAGTGTCCAATTAAAACTGCACCGTTGCCATTCACCTTCATGGACTTCATGAAGAACAATGATTACGATACGAGGATTCAACATCAGTTGTAAACTGCAAGATTAAAAAACATTAAGATGGTTAGGTTTTTATCACCACGATTTTGTTGTTACTGAATTAGGCACTGTTTTCCAGTTGTTTTCTGCACCGTCCAGTTCTGTAGACAGTAGAATTATCCTCTTTCAATTTGTTACTAAGTCATAGCTTGCAAGCACAAACAAGGTGTATATATATATATATATATATATATCTTCTTTCTTGAGGTATGATTCTCTCCTTGCAGGTTTTTTCTTATTATCAGGAATATTCCTAGTAATATAGCAATTTTCAGAAGCTGTTATTTCTTGTTTACGTTTTAACCAAGAAGTGTAGATAATGTTGGGAACAACGGGGAATTTACCACATACACATATCTTCACATTGGTAAGATATTGTCCACTTTGGGCTTAAGCCCTCATGGTTTTGCTCTTGGGCACCTCCCAAAAAGGCCTCTCACCAATGAAGACTACCCATGTGTATATAAACCCATGTCTAACCTCTTGTTTGAGTGATGTGGGACTTTGTTTGCACCCCAACAAACCTCCCCTCAAACCAAGGACCACAACTTTTTACACCCCGTTACAGCAGAAGCAACCGACCCCTTTTCCGTACCGCCG
>Ga0099824_1009996_pt1 | contig 11422 bp, 4 predicted proteins | sample SiratrowhiteBW_FD_76837 | JGI IMG/M metagenome (GOLD analysis project Ga0099824, IMG submission 76837) | Root nodule microbial communities of legume samples collected from California, USA - Siratro white BW | ecosystem: Host-associated > Plants > Roots > Nodule | place: USA: California... | reverse complement strand
TATATATATATATATATATATAAGCCTCAAACATAGTAAGTTCTATACTAAAAATTACTCAGTTAGTGTGGGTGTTTTGCCTAAGGTTCAAAACCTAGCTAATGATCGACCTTCCTTCTTTCCTAAAAGCAAAATCTTAGTTGATGGAAAGAAAATATTGTATCACATAGGTTAAAATGTTATGGAGATTATGGATATAATGAAGAATCCATATTCAATTCTTACCGTGTACAAAAATGTATGGAATTAGTTGTAGAAGTAATATTATAAACGGAATTAGTTTCTGATAATGATATGAGAAAAAAAAATTATATAATGTTAAGACCATATTTATTTTCCTAAATAATTAAAGGGCTATTTATCACATTTTATTCTTATTCTCACTGATGGTATTATTTTTTTACCCATAATGCATGAGTTAGTTGGAATTAATATATTAGATTTTGATAGAAATGAATAATTTTTTTAAAATAAAATTAATTATTACAATTCGATATAATAATATAAATTATAACTGTAAACCTATGCAATATTGAAAAACTATTATGGGATTTATAACTTTAGTTAGATAATCTACTATGTCTATGATCTTTATCGTGGTAAACTAATACTAATAAATCAAAAAATATTTTTTATTATTATACACATGTGGGAAAATAAAGGTGCAGCAAAGTAAATCATGGAAAGTGAATACTTCAAACAAAAGGAAAATAATGAAAACATTTTCAGGTGGTTTGCATTGTTTAATTAACATATATACTTGTTATATTTAATATAAAATAATATCGGTTATATTTTTTTATAGAAAAATTGATAGTTTTTCATATTATTATTATAATTGCAATTTTTTTTTAGCATAGATATATCTATAAACTTAACACATTTTGTTTGCTTATTTTTGAACTGACAAAACTAGATTTTTGGTTTTTCAGTTGCGTGAAAGAAAATAGAAGAAAACTTGGGATGGAATACAATTTGTACACAACATTAATTATTCAGAAAATCTCAAGTCTCAACTATGCACCCAATCTTTGTTTTTGATTTATGAACCAAATCATTTATTGTAGGGAAATAAAGTGCACGAAATCCCTTTCTTCATTGAATCCTATTATAGTTTCTATCATGAGTTGTGTAGAATCCACATCCTACCAACGCCTAGACAGAAGAAAGAAGATTTAAATTTCATAATAAATCTTCTACCTACGATATCTGTTTCTAAGAAGGCATTAAAAGAAGTGTGAAGCATAAATTTAAGATCATTCCATTAATGTTCAATGCAAAGACTTAGTTCTATTAAAGAAGCTTTGAAATATCAAACTTACGTTGACATTTTGTTATTTCTCACGTTGTATTTCTTCAACATACATAATAGATATATAACATCATGAAAGAAAGATGTGAAAAAAAAAAGTACATTATTCTTAACCCACGGATCGAGCTATTAAAAAAAAAAAAAAAATAAGTGTGTGTAGAGTTTGACAATCTTTTACTTAAGGTTGATTTTTGAGTGGAATAGTTTTTATTTTAAAGTTAAAAATGACTTTTTACAATTAATTATTGTATTGATGCACATATTAAAAATTGTTTTTTTATTATATATTTCATATTAATTTTTAGAGAATCAATAGGCATATTTTAAATTAATGGTTGGAAAATTAATGTAGTGTAATTTTTTTCTAACCTAAATGAAAAAAGTAAGAGAGAGCCAACAAAGGAAAGAAGGCGATGATGATTACAGAGAGCAAACAAAGATGTCTCACCACGAAGTGATAAAGTTGAAGGATTTCTTACAATAAAAATAAGAGTTGGGTGACAAGAACAATGGTAGTGTTGTCTATGAAAATAATGTTGGTAGTGTTGTAATGGAAAAAGAGATGGCCATAAAAGATAAAAGAAAAATGAGTTTGTGCCAGAAGCAACTCTATTTTAATAACTTTCTACATTAATTGACTTTTGAGCTGATATAAAAAGTAGATAATACATTATTAATAGAAGAAACTGATGTTGTACTCACTTTCTATATTAATTAGTCATTCAACTTACATTGAAAACTCCTCACCTTTTACATTGGTTAAATGATCAACGTAGAAAGTAAATATTATAAGGATTCCTTCTATGCCCAATGTAGTATCTACTTTTTATACAAGTTTAGAGACTAACAAAGGTAGAAAATTGATTCAATATTTACAAAAATATCACTGTATTATAAATCAATATATATAAGTGATAAAAATCATATTTTTGTATATAATAAAAAAAGAAATAAAAATCATAGCTAATGTCAACAGAAGAGTATTGTATACTAATGAACTCATAAGTAAAATGAGTTATATATTTTTTTTATATTTTTCATTAAACAATTTATTATTGTTTTAAGATTTTATATTAGACAAATCTAACTTAATTGAAAAGCAGGTCTTAAAGGTGATCTTGGTTTTGTAGCTTATGGAGGTACTTTTAGGGCCATGAAAAATACGTAGGTAATTTTTGTCAAGCTTTTGATTCGACTCTTATTATTTATTAGATCATTAAAGGCAGATGGTACAGATGGTATAAGTGGATGTAAATTTGTGTTACTATGACTTTTAGAGTAACTTGTCTTTTTAAGGAGGATAATAACTATGTTGATAGATTGATTAATTTAGTTGTGAAAAATAGAGTTGATTTTGTCTTATATTAACTTTTTTTATTTTGTTTGTAAAAAGTTTATTCCTTTTTGCACGGGTTTGGTGTGATCCTGTGTTTTTTGTTATTTGTTTTTTTTATTTTTTCTTAATAATACTTTTTCATGTGATGACAAATGATTAATAAATTTTGGAACGTCAATCTAACTGAGGTATCAAAATGCATAATGATGTTTAACATGAATCTTTCATTAAAAAATATATATTTTTATTTCAATGATAATAATTATTTTCCTGAATATTTGTTATGTAAATAAACAAAAATTTTACGTAAATCATTTAATTAAACTAAAAATAACATTTGCTTTTTCATATGGTTTATTTCACATAATAAATGTGTTTCTCTACCTTCACATTGACAAAAAAAAAATATTTTTTTTCGACAAAATCAAATTCATTGATAAACATACAAAATTTGTTGATTAATAGGTATTAGGTATCACCCACAAATTACCCAAAATTTGTTTATAAATAGGACATCGGTATAATTATTTGTGGAAATCTATCATTGCTTAAATTTACATGTGAAAATATTGGTCAATAACTCCTATAAGTAACTTGTACTAGAAATTGATAAATATGTAATTAATTAATATACGTGGGTTCTTGTAGCAATTGATGCAGGTAATGAATATATGGATCATTTTAATTAAAAAAATTATCAATAAATTCATCAATAATCTATATTTATATACTTATATTAAAAACATAATTTTTTTATTAGATATATGTTTTTTTAAAGTATCAAGATAACACAAGTACAATGTAAATAATGAGGTCATACTTGAGACAAAGTCAATGTATTTCTTTACTTCAAAATATCATAGGTTAATTGTTGGATTACTATGTATTATAATGTTATTGAAGAGACACGAGAAGTTGATTACACCAAGTTTTATGTAAGTATTTTCAAATATAAGTAGGTTGACAATAAAACTGGTGTGAAATTTGATGAATAAGAAATGATAAAACTGGTCTTTTATATCAAAATACCTAGGTCTTTTATATATGTTGTTCTTCATAGTAAAAAAATAAAATTATACTCGTGAAGACTAATAGATCTAATCTTGATACTTGTTATGCTAAATCATTTATTCCACTAACAATTAATAAAGATCTTGAAAACATTGTAGACTATATATATCGCTTGAAAAGATTATAATAAAGAAATATATGATAATTATTTATTTTTTTAAAATTATCCTTAATTTCATGATAATGAGACGATATATTATTTTGATTTGTTATCGGAAACATGGTAGATGATGTCAGATTCCTTTTTACGTCTAGCATGATCTTTATAAAATCTAGTAAAAGGATTATTAGATTGAGGTCCTGGTCAATAAGAAGAGGTAATAGTAAATGGTCTCTCCAATACCTAGTTAAATGCATGCTTAAAATGCAAGTTTAGTTACCATAAGCATAGTTGAATGTAACTTTCAATAATAATTTTAATAGAAGCCATCATTAAAAATTAATCAAACCTTTAAAAAAAATTCAAAAATAAAGATACGTAATAATAAATACAACTATAATCATCATCATATTTTACACATAGAAAGATAGTTGAGCATTGTGGACATCCTCTTCCTTTAAGTATATTTATTTTAATGATAATTATAAAATCATTGTTCAAAGTTAATCTTAATCGGTATTAGTAAATGTGGAGTTATGCCAAGAGTCTCTTTATAATTTATTTCTACCATTCATAATAATTGAAGATGTTACATATTTAGTTAAATAAAATAATCGACAATGACATGTAAACAAATATCTATATAAATGACTAACAACGTATTCCAATGACATGTAAACTCAAAAGCCAAACACATTTGGCTAACAATGCCCACACAATAACTGATAAAGAAATCACAAACGACACTTGTTTATAAGAGGAAGAGTGTCCAAAAATAGCTACTAGAATGACAACTAAACAATAATGGCCAAGCAAACCACGGTGAAAATAGGAAGCAATACTAGTGAAAAAGGTAATTAAGAGCAAGAAAGCCAAGAAATAAGATATTCTATTTGTTTGAGAGTGAAAAGGTTTTTAAAGGACGTAAAAAGAGATCTAGTTTATTTATATACTAGTGATTTTTTTTAATATATATTGCCTTTTAGAAAAAAAGGTATAGCAAGACTTTCTAAATCTACTATTGTATTCAGGGTGTATCCTTTTATAATATTAATAGATATAGAAAATATATTATTCCAAAAAGTAAAAAATTATCAACATTTTAAATTGATTGTTAAATAACAAATTGAAAATTAAATATTTTATTTTATTTTTTATCAGCAAATAAATTTATAGTAAAAGTACTCTAACCCTTTTACAATTATACCTTCTTATAATTATACAAAGATTTAGGGTAAAAACTCAAAAGTCTGTAAACCCTTTCTAAAAACTGAGTTTTCAAACCCTACGTTATAAACAATTAGTATTGTACACTCAACTGCATAACAATATGGATTACAAATACAGAATTATCAATCCTCTCCAAAAGTAATACTAAATTATATACAATAGTTCTTTCGTTTCGTTGGACTTTTCTATTTTGTTAATCTTGTTACGATAGACAGCTGTTAGATAAACATACCGTTATTTTGTTATTTTTTGGTTTTTTGTGTTAATATAAGGCTTATTTGTTTGAGATGAGAGTTATTAATAGAAATAAATTTTTTACTTCATTGTTTATAAATTTTTTATTACTGATAGAAAAACTCTGCAAGTCTATACTCGATAGCCTGTATGATAAACAATATCAATATTAATATTTAAATATTTTACAATGTAATTGTTTTGAATAAAATCATTAAGTTGTTATGTAAGAGAATTGGATATACTGTTGGTCGACTTCAAATACTCGAAATGATTTCTATAATTTGATTTAAAAAAATTTCTTTTGGATAAATTATCTTTTTGAATTCGGTTTACATATTCGATTCCGGTCTCGATATTTAAGGGTTTAACACGATAAAAAATAAGTTTTTGGTGTTTTATTTTTTATTGAGATCTCGATCTTCAATCTTCTATTGTGAGATCTCGACGGCCCTTTCTTGAGAAAATAGAGATATCGGTAAAAAGCTTTCTGACACTCAAGTTAGTATTCGATACTTGGAGAGTTTTAGAATGTGTTAGAAAATTTACCTTTCTCCTGATACTTTAGTATTTATACACAACTCCATACACTAATCATAGTAGACTTGGATCAACACAACCTTCTATCATTAGTACAAAAAACGCATTTTATGACAAGATAGAATGTTGATTAAACGCAGTAACATTTTTGTAAATATTTGAAGAGATATTACATCAGTTCACACAAACCCGACGTAATATATCATATTCTACATCGGTTCAATAAATAACCGACATATAAAAAGACTGAAAAAATAAAAATTCAAAATCTGAAAATTTTGAAACGGCGGTAGAGATACTACGTCGATTGGGATCACCCAACCGAAGTAATATGTAGCCATATTATGTCGGTTGGGAGATCCCAACCGACATAGTATTTCCCTCACAACGAGCGAGTGAATTTTGGGGAAAAATTATTAAAATTTGGTCATATACTACATCGGTTGGGGTCTCGACCGACGTAGTATTTCCCTCGAGTTAAAATTAGAGATTTATAATACCCTTATGCTTCATTCTCTTTCACTTAGTCTTGTCACTTTGCCTTCTCCTTCATTGTTGTGCTTGCCATTGTGTCATTGCTTTAATCACTCTCCCAATTTCATTCACTCTTCAAGTTTGGTTTGGAGCACTCCTTAACTTGACATTTTCGGTTCGCGTTTTAGGTATCATTGGTTTGGCTTTCAGTTTCACTTTCACTGGTGTGTTGTGTGTTGTTCTCCCCCATTTTTCTTTGCTCTCACTTTCTTTGTGGTTTCATTCACTTCATTCCCTCCATTTATGCATTAAGTGGTTTTGGTAGATTTTGTTGCGTTTACTGGTTTTGCTCTTACTGTCTACAAGAGATATGTTTTCTTATCTTTGAAACGTTATTGTATTATTTGTATCATAGATCTTGGGTTTCAAAAATTTTAGGACCAAAAAACTTCAAATGGCCATAACTTTTGATAGAGAGCTCGAATTGAGACGCTCCAAAAATGAAAGTGTTCGAAATGGGATAACGAAGCCCCTAGCTAATGGCCGAAAGCAATTGGGCCTCCGAAAATTCCAAAATTTCATCGTTTAGGGTTTCTTTTTTATTTTTTTGTTATTTTTCATCCACTTTTTTAGATTGTAACCTTTGATTTCACATATCTATACTTGCTAGAAAATTCTAAAATGTTTTTGTAGTGTTTTCTTATATCGATTAGAGATTTATCAACCCATTAGTTTCTTTTTAAAAAAGACTTTTTACATTGGTTTTATTACAACCGATGTAATAGAACACTTTTTACGTCGGTTGTATCTCAAAACCGAAGTAAAAAGAGCTCTATTATGTCGATTATAGCTTACAACTGACGTAATATCCACTTCTTATAAGTTAGTTATTTTAGTTTGGTATATGATGTTCGTTTCTATTTTTAACCGATGTAGTAGGCGTGTATATTACGTCGATTGCAATCGCCGTTATACGTCAAAGACTTTCTACATCTCCTACACTTACGTCTATTTGAAAACTGACATAGAACTGATATAGAAAGCCATTTTTTCTATTAGTGTATGTTAACTTAGCTTTAGTTAAGTACAATAATTATTTTAAAATAAAAACATTCTAATATTACAAAAATGTCTCCATTTTATTTATTCTCCAAGCGTTAATATGAAATGTAGAAAGTTGACTTTTATTAAACTAAAAAGCGACGGTAAGAAGTACTAGAGTAAGAATATCATTTCAATTTAAAGGAGACTTGAGCCAATTAGAATTTAAAGCACACCTATGTCCTAGGGGGTATGATCTAATATAAAGTTTCAATTACTAAAAGAAAAACATAAAGTATAACAATAAATAAAACAGCATATGCACACTTACTCTTTAGTTCTATCATATTAAATGCATGATTAGAACTACTCCTGCATTGAAATAACTTCCAAATCGAAGAATCATGTATAGGAATGAGTCGTGATGTTGTTGCCATTCGACAATATTTTAATTTCGTTTGTCAATATACAAATCTTAATATAAGGTCATTTATAACCAATAATTTCAGTAGCTAGGTCAAGGTCGAATATTAACTAGTGATATAACATATATTGCTAGCTTTTAGAGAAGGAAAAAAAGAAAGTGAATGTTCAAACTGGTTCTCGTAAAACACATGAGCATAAAGTTGACCTTCTAAAAAACTTCACCGATTTATTGTTTTTATATAAACAATCATCAAAATAAGAATCATACTAATACTAATTTCGTAATATCGTCAAAAGGCAATATTATATAACTAATATTCTTTAAATATTGATTTTCTAAATCATTCCTCCAGTTTTCTTAATAAGAAACGAGTGATTATCTTTTCTATCCTAATTACTCCCTTTATTTATATTTATAATATTCAATTATCTAATCTATAGGATTAATGAAAGTCATATAATAATAAATTTGTCTTAATTTCTTTCTTTTAAGTTATTCATTATAATACTCTCTAGTCTAAATGTTTGTCCATTCAACGTCTCACTGGTTTTAATTAGAAATACTTTATTCTAAAAGTAATTAATAGAAGAGACGTTATGGATTGAACCTTATAAAATAAAACACTTCTAATTTGGTCTTATAAGTAGAAATACAAGGAATATAAAGAAACATAAACTTTCCTTTAAATTATTAATCATAAATTTTCTTTTATACCCTCTATTATTGTGAGATATATTAATATAAGACAATCATTTATCATGTAAGTGGATGTTCTCATTGGTTAATTAACAACATAATTCACCCTCTTTGATAAAAAAAAAAAATCTAATATTATATATTTTGGGCTATACAATTTTCAGTCTCTGGAAAGTGATACAAATAATAATATAATGGTCCAAAAATAAAAATTCGCACATTGCAAAAAAATTTAAGTTACGGACGAAATTTTATCAACGGAACTTTATTTATCAGTAAAATATCATTATTGACGATTTTATCGACAAATATCATCCGTCGCTAAATTTACCGACGAATTATCGACAGATTTATCCTAAATCTGTTAGTAATTACCGGCGAACTCAGAAATTAATCGGTAATTACCGATGGACTCAAAAATCCGTTGGTAAATTTATATACAATCATTTTACCGGCAGATTTTGAGTGTTTCCGATAGATTTATCTCGTCGGTAATTTTTATTTTTTTTGTAGTGACAGACCATGAAATAAATGAAAAGGAGTACTAGAATGGGCCAACGTCCCAAGTGACTAGAGAATTATACATGCTGAAGGGCAGGAGAAGACACAGTGTTTAGAGTGTGAGTAGTTCTCCTCTCCTCTGTTATTGAGCTCTTCATTCTCTCATTTGCTATTCTAATTTCTTCCAGCATCATTGCTTATTGTTGATTCTAATTTTCACGTGATATCAGAGAGTCAGAAGTAGGAGCAAATACTCTGGTTGCTATAATACTTTTCGTTATTCCTTAGTTGTTGTTATAAAACTGGTTTATTTTAAAGAACATACATGAACAATATTTCACACATATTGTATGTTGGTATTTCTTTTTTATTTTAGATACAAAAAGTATCATTGGTGCTTTCATCGAGTTACTTATGACTGACAACACAAGAATGAAAGAGATACAAGGAGAACAGAAACGCATTTCGGAGACTTTGGATTTACATCATGATCGATTTATGCAAATTGATCAACGATTTAAGGTTTATAATATAACTGATGACCTAAAAACTTGAAAAAATACGTAATCTTTGACCATTCAATATTAAATCTAAAGTATAAATATATTAATTATTCAAGTGTGAGTCTAATATCATATTTAGTAAAAATGAAAAAGTTAAGCAACATATAAGAAAGAAGATCCACAAATTTGGTATCTTAGAAAAAGGTAGTGTCATTCTCTTGTGTGTGTATCCGACTCTTATCTCATTATTGTTAGGTATCAAAGTGTGAATCTAATCTCACATTAAATATCAAAATGTAAGTCTAATTTCACATTGAATAGAAATGAAAAAACTTGAATAACATATAAAAAAAACTATAAACCTGCTCTTATTTTATTTTATCTTCATTATGTTTCCTCATCCATTTTCCTACCAATAATATCTAAAACCAATATATATATTACGAAATAATTTAATAAATTAATTGAAAAAAGAAACTTTAATTATTTTGAAATAACTTTGATATCATAATAATTTCACAACATAAAACTTTTAAACCAAAATTGACCTCTGTTTACGTCTATAAGCGACATATATAATAATTATGACAACTAAAAGCACATTATTAATATTGACAACTAACAGCACTTGTGTTTAGGTGTTTCACATTTTTCTGTATCGGCATTTAAGTGCTTCACCTTGACTTGGCCAATATTCTTAAGAACAATTTGTTTGCATGCACTTGAAAGAAAGAAAAAAAAAAAAAACACTTAGACACTGTTTTTACTTTCCAAGTCTTATCAAAGAAAACATTTTTTTTTTTCTTATCACCGAATTTTTCAGTCTATGGATCAGTTAAATTTTTTCGAAAAGAAAATTTTATAAAACTACATATAAAAACGAACTCATAATTTACTGAATGAACATACCTAATGGACCAGCCTGCATACCCGAGTCTCTATACCGAACCCTAATTAAAACAATATTTTACATTATTGTTGGGTGAATGAATTTTGAGGAAGAATAAAGATAAACACAAGTTATTTACTGTATAGATAGTTGTAAGATGTCTTAATTAAAGTAAAAACTGTGTCTTACTACAGATGACCACACACTTTCTTGCCTTTAATCTGAAGGCAATAATGACAAATATGGGAGGCAATTGTCCCAATTGCTGGGCCATGTACAGCTACAGCTACATGCAGATCCCCTCTGTATACCAATATGGTCTCACATCACCATGCCCTACAAATTATGGACGTGCAATTTTCACAGAACCTGCGGGTATAAATAAATAAATAGATATAATCATATATCAAACAAATTTCAAATCATAAATGAAACGCCCAACTACCCAAATAAATATATAGTATATAGATAAAAATAAAAGTTTTGAAAAGGATACGGGGATTATATATAAAAGAATACGTATATAGCAAATTTTTGCCCCTTTAAAACAAATTGTATATAGCAATTTATTATTGAAAATACTTAACAATTTAAATAACATCGACATAATTAACTTTATAATTAAAAAAATAAACATGGTGGTATCGTAAGATTTCTTTATTAATTAATAAATATAAATTGTATGATGTAAAAGAGTGGTAACATTTTAAATATTTTTATTTATTTATTTAATTTTTTAAAAAAGTGAGTTAGATCCTGTGCAAGAGGGCAGCTACTATATATAGTTGTTTATACATTTTCATTGCCACACGTATACTCCTACGTATTGTATATTATAGGTTAATGGCATTATAAAAATGTTTTATTATTGACTGAATTAATTGAAATGGCTCGTTAATTATATGGGTGGTTTAAACATAGCCACGTATAGAGGTTGCTATGTAATAATATCTTGTATAATGTATGTGGAGCTAGACAATATATATATATATATATATATATATATATATATATATATATATATATATATATATATATATATATATATATATATAATATTTTTTTTTA
>Ga0099824_1009992_pt1 | contig 11427 bp, 6 predicted proteins | sample SiratrowhiteBW_FD_76837 | JGI IMG/M metagenome (GOLD analysis project Ga0099824, IMG submission 76837) | Root nodule microbial communities of legume samples collected from California, USA - Siratro white BW | ecosystem: Host-associated > Plants > Roots > Nodule | place: USA: California... | reverse complement strand
CAACAGTTGTGGGCGAGTCTACATGTGGGGTTTGGTTGCATTCCTATCTTTTCTGTCTTTCTGCAGAGGCCTTTCTTTGAAGCTAGTACTTTGGGTATTTGAGATGGCATTTTCTACACTGCGGTTTGTTTTTTAATTTTTTTTTTTTTACATATGGGTTTTTTTTTTTTTTTTTTTTTTTTTTGTTAATTTTGAAATGAAATTGTTTGGTTTGGTGACAATATTGTTTTGGACATTGTAGATTATTTGGGAGTAGGAGATTACGGAGGAAGGGGGAATTGGAGATAGTGCGGGAAGCACTTCAGTCAGTTTGTGGTGGAGGTTTACCACAAAGTGAGGGTGGAAACATTTCATGCTCACATGATTGGGATGCCCTGATAGCATAACATCTTTCATGCAAAGCAAAGTTGATTTGAGTGATTTGTGCATTGCTTCTATTGAAGAAGAAATGTGTCTTTTGAGAGAACAAATGTTGAATGCTTGGAGGAAGGGACCCTAGTATGGCTCAGGAGGAACCTAGTATGGCTCAGGAGAGACCATATTTTGGAGTCCAACACCAACAGTCATTGGTGGGTATCTTCAGTACAATGTACACGAGGGACACAAATGTGGGTGATGAGGGACCATCTGGCCGGAGTCCAACACCAACTCCCATCTGTTCGTATGTTGACTATAATGTACAATTTGTCGGTGTTGATTTTGGGAAGTTGCATAGGTTGGTCAGCTCTAGAGACCGTTGGCAGGACTCAGTCAGGTAGTTTCATATTAAAAATAATTTTGTTATTTAGTTTTTGGGTTTTACAATAAACATATGGTTATGTGAAGTTTTTGTTCTTTACATAGGGTGGTAGTTGAGGTGAATAGACAAATGCTGACTACGACCGATCTGCACTCCTTTAGACCAAGGGCTAAAGTGGACAACATGGTAGATGTTATGTATTAGAATTATTTCAATGTGGTTAGTTGTATACATTTATTTGTTAAACTTGAATAGGTTATGTTGTTCGCAACAACCATCATGGTTGATGAGTTGAAGACCCTAGGAACTGTAAATAGACTTTACTTCAATCCTTTTTTTTTGTAGTATGTGAAATAGTTTTTGTCATAGAGGTAATGTACTTTTTTTTTATTTTTTGTAGACCCAAACCATTCGAGAGATGACTCTGGATAAGTCATAATGTCGAGCATGGTCGCATAATGATTATAAAATATTTTTCTCCAGTGGTTTATTAGAGTTGGAGCTTCTTTTGTTCTGTGAATTTGTAAATTCCTTTTACATAATATTTAAAGGAAGTTTAGTTAATCATTTTAATAATGTGTTAATTTTGTTTGGATTGTAGGTGTTCATCCCCGCACTTCATGCTGACCATTGGTGGTGCTATGTCCTGAAACGTCGGACTAGAGAGCTATTTGTCATAGATTCTATTGGTAACCATGATGGATCGCGTGAGGCAATCGACAATGCAATGGTAATTGAAGATGTTGTTAATTTTGTATTGTATATATACATTTTCTAAGTCAATTTCATGTTGGCAGGCAAGTCGACTTCACCATCTATTTTGTTTGCTCAAGGAAGGTCTGGAAGGTCCTGCCATTGAGGTCATGAATGAGGATGTCCCTCATCAACCAAGAGTTTTCATCTTTGTTAAATATAGGCAAATATGTGTATTTTACTGTGGCCTAATTGTTCATGACGTGATGATATGATTATTGGTTGATTGTCATCAAATGTATGGAAATTTGGGACGACATACCTTGGTTTGATGGCAAGAGCATGCCTGAGTACTCCTCGGTTTGTAGTTCAATTTTTCTGGTTGAAATACCTGTCTTCTATAGTTGTATGATTTCGTGGTGCAGAAAGTCACATTTTTGACAACCTATTCGCATACCGTTATGCGTGAAAGGTGTTTGACAAAATGTCAAGTCCATATTTACTTAGTTGTTGATATGAACTTTGTTCTTTAACTTGGTTAACTTATTACGAACCATATGTGCAGATGACTGCAAGAAATGACAAAGCGTCAAAATGTGGTGTAAGCGTCAAAAAGACAACCTGGACAACAATCTTCAATCATAAAGGCTTTTAGGGATGATGTTCCAGAGAAAGATACCAAAGGCTAAAAAATCGGTCCTTCATTATTGAAAGACGAGTTGAACTAGAGAATAGGGAGTTTTCTGAATTCATTGTTGAGATTTCTCGCAGAAAATGGACAAAACTTGCATAACCATTACCTAAGTATGACGAAGAGGTTGTTAGGGAATTCTACGCCAATGCTTGGCCACAAGAACGTCGAAGTAAGGAATTTCGGTCCAAGGTCTGGGGCACATGGATCCTATGATCGCAACGAATCAACGAATTTTTGGGTCATCCTTTGGACTTGGACGAAAGAGAGTTATGCATATACGAAAGAATTAAAAGATGACAGAATTTTACGTGCTTTAGTGATAATGAAACAGCAAAGGCAATGTGCATACTCGGGAAAACATTCGAGACAAATCAAGGAGGCAAACCACTTCATATACTCAAATGTAATATGAGTACATTGGCTCAGATATGGACATCTTTTTTGTTGGCAAATATTGTCCCACTAAAACACATTTCATATCTGAATATGCCAAGATGCCACATAATATACTGCTTACTTAACCAGTATGAGCTCGATGTTACAGGCTTGATAAGTGCTCAAATTCATCACTTTGTTACTCAAGATTCCACAAAGAATCCTTACCATAAGGTATTGGGCTTTCCTTCCCTAATAACAGCATTGTGTGGAGCAAATGAAGTGCAAGTCAACCCCTAGGTGAAGATAAGGCCACCAATTGATAGTAAGTTCATTTAAAAACACTACACTACCCCTAAACAGAGACAACCAGAACCCATTATTGAATGTGAACCTGCTCAGGACGCCCCAAGCCAGGTTTTAGGTTCAGCAGAGGCATCATCCTCGGGTAATCCACAGTGCCACTATGCTTTAACACAAGACATTCTGAATTTAAAACTTCATATCGTGCATCTTGAACGACAACAAGCAGCAAATCACAGGGGACAAATGAGCCTTAATGAAAGTTCATATCATGTGTCTGAACACCTTGGATTGTCTCCTATTTCAGTTTCTTCCAAATCTAAAGTTCATTCGTCGCTTAGTCCTTCTACTGCCATGCTAAAACAATTCACCTTTTAGTATCACACGAAACAACCATTCAAATTTTTTATCTCATCAATTAGTATCATATAAGAGTTGGCATAAGATTATTAAAAATACGCGATTGTCAAAATATTCTTTTCATTATAATTAATGTTATTATCATTGTTATTTTTACTATAATACAACTCAAACCATAAGTAAAAGTAGACTTTAAACACATTGAAAGTTAGTGTATTTTTATACCACTTTAATTTAGTTTTAAAAAAACCAAATAAATAATGTTAATAAATTACACAATGAAGTCTTTCTTAGACACTATTTATTTATTTTTATAATATTTTTAAATGTTACGTATTTTAGTAATTTAAAAATTGAATTACACTATTTTGATAAAAAAAAACACCAGAAAAGTGTATACAGTAATTATGTTATAAATTTTCAATAAGAGAACATATAACTAATCATTTGTGTATAATTAGTCATTATCATTCAAATATATCATAAACTTATAATTTAGACCTATTATAGTACGTGAGAAAAACTTATATAAATAAAATATATGATTTAATTTTATATAACTTTTAATGTGGGAATCATAAAAAAATACTTGTGCTTCTATTTCTATTTTCACCTAGATGGTGACTTTAGATATTATAAACCAACCAATAAATGAATAAATAACTATTGTGAAAGAAAAAAAAAAAGATAAATAAAAAAATAGAAATAAAAGATTTCAATATTTATCATCATCCAACATCATGCGAATTTCTTTTCCCAACCACCACGATTTAAAAAACATATTTAAAAAAACATATTGTACCAAATAATTATTCAATTATCACAATTTTCATAACTAGTCAAATTTAACTCCGATAAAATCAATTATAGCCTTCATACCTCATCCTCTCGCCAAAAACCAACCAAAATTTGGTCTGACTTAATTTTTTTCTAATTAAAAAATGAATAACTAAGAAAAAGTTTAAAAATTAAAATTAAATTAATTAATTAGCAATAATATTTTAATCAATAATCTTATATCAAAAATCCAAATAATTTAGTAACAATGAATATACTGTTAATAATTTTATGTAAAGGATTGAAATAATGTAATAATAATTTGAGACTTAATTAACTTTTAAATTTCTTATAAATTTAAATATTTTTAATAAAATCTTATATTTTTTTCATACATGAAAATAAGATAAATGACTGGACAAGATAATAACTACATTTTAATTAAAAAAATAAAAAAAAATTTAAATACTTAATAGATCACAAAAATTTAATAAGGACTCAAATAAAAATATATAAATTTATAACCGACTTAAAACTTAATTAAGCTTAATTTTAATTAATAAATTATTAGGACAGAAAAAAGTTAAGCATTACTTATATTAACAGTAATAAGTGAAATTATTTTTTTTAGTAAAACAGAAAAGAAGCCAATTGTACCCTTTTCAATAAATCCCACCTCGAGTAATAAGTGAAATTATATTTTAAAATAAATTAAAAAATCAAAGTATAATATAAATTAATATAAAATATTGTTAAATTGAAGTTATATTAAAAGTTAATATCCTTAATAATTATTTATACCAAATATCAATTTAAAATGAGCAAGTTAAATTTAATTTAATTTGGTGCAAATACTAAAAAAGCATTTATTATCTATTAATTCTTGAAAAAATTTATTCATAGAAAATACTTGCAACTTTTATTATGAAATATTTCCTGTAAAAAATATTCATGTATTTTTTGAGAGTTATTTTTTTTTTTCAAAAAAAAATCATTACAAAATTTTTGGTGCAAAATTATTTGCAGAAAATCGATATTAATGCTTTCAGATTTTCCTCAAATAATTATATGTTTGTTTTTGGGAATAAAAAAACTGCAGTAAATTTCTAGAAATGATTAATTATTTCTTAAATAAATGGTAGAGAAGAGATAGCTAATGTTTTCTGCAAATCTTTTTTGCAAATTATATTTGCAAGGAAACAAATAAAATTCTGTTTTAATTTATTATATTTAAAAAAGTTGTTAACTCTATATTTTTTCTTTGAATTTTTTTGCAATAATCATATATTATTATATTTATTACGTTATTTATGCAAAACAAATTTTCTAAATTTTTTTAAATGTTAATAATAATAATAAATAGAATAGAAATGGACAAAGAGAAAAAAAAAGTTTTGAGAATACTTTTATATAGTTGTCAAATTTCAAAATTTGAGAGGAAAAAAAAAAGTAAAGACAATAGTGTTATCATTTTTCATACAGTGAAGATTTCATTATCTCTACTTCTCCACATCATATTTATTCTCCTTCGTTTATAATTTCGTTCAGTAGACTTATAACAAGTTTTCATATTATTACAATAGTGATTCATGACTACCCATTGATCTTGCTTTAACAATTGTTATTTTGCTGTAAAATATAGCTAAACAAATAGAACCCAACTGTAATTTTGATTCAGAAAAGATTAGTAAAAAAGATATTGAACTTTATTTTTTATTTTATCAGTAATCAATACTTCTTGAATCAAATTTATGTAAGTCCTAAATCAAATTTATACGTGTCCAACAGTGAGCTTGTAGTTCTTATGTTAATTCATCACTGAGTGATAGTATAAAGTTCTCGTGGTTTCAAAATACATTGTTACAAATTGAAATCCTCTCTATAATTATAGATCGGTTACACTGTAGTAGACAATAGGTCATATTTGCTGAACTAATTATAAAAATAATGCATGATGGATTTGATAATGTTGTATGCAACTTGCGTAGCAACCATCTCTTTTATTGAAGTACGTTATGCATTTAAAACACTAACCTATTTAACTTAGGTATTTGTTTTTATATTAATAGCGTGCCCAGAATGTCAAATATGTTGACAATTTAATTGTCTTCTAACTATGATTTCTACTAATAATTGATCAAATTTAACTAACTGTCAGACAATTCATGTTAATGATTAGCTCTTAATTAATTCTTTCAGTGGAACTGAAACAAGTTTTATTTCAAGAGGGATAGTTTTTCTAAGTTATGAAGCTTTTCAAAAGTTAATTAACGATGTTTTGTTGTATAGTAAAATTTAACAATATATTCTAAAGTTAGTCATGCTGCCAATGAATATTATATGATAAAATTGTATAGAAATCATTCTTAGAAATAAAATAACCTTTTGCTTTAATTGTTTATCCAATCAAATGATTTTTCTTGTTAAAATTGCATCACAGCTATCCATTTCTATAATTTTCTTTTTCTGTCATTTTGTTTCCTTCCATGTATTTGGTAGCAAGCAAAGCTCTTGAACATTCCACTATTTTTCTTTTCTTAATTTATTGTTTTAAGAACATGTTGTTTTATAATTGACTTAATTACAAGATGACAATTGATTTTCTATTCCCTTTACATATTTTTTTACCTTACACTTTAATGTAAAACGAATCTTCCACACTTGATGGAGACGAGGGAAAAAAATATTGATTCCTTATATTTTATATTATATATAATATATAAGTACGCGCAGCCCAAAGGGGGAATATAATACTTTATATTAATTTTATTATTATCTAATGAAAGCATCTACAATTAATTTATTATAATATGATAAAATCATCTACATCAACTACAGTTACTAGGATCCAAGCTGGGAAATTCACAAAGGACTTCTCTTTTCCATGAATGATCTAAGCAGTAACAGATGTCTCCACAGCAAGGTTTCCAGGGTAAGCAGCTTCTGATTTTATGTCATCTTCCCATAGTTCTGGCACAGCCTCCCTAAGGTTGTGGATGCTCTCTAATGCATAATCTGCTCCTTTAATTCTCTGAGATTTTCCAACCTGAATGTTGTAATCAACAATTAGAGCCTCATATCAGTTTCCTACACATTAAGGATTGCCTTGTGGGGGCAACAACACACAAACATTCTTGTTTTTATGTGTTGGACCACTAATATAAGATTATGTGTGTCATGTACTCTGCATAAAATTGTTTGGCAGTGTTCCTACTACTGAACAAAATTACCAGTGACTTACCAGCACAGTGTGAAGACCCACACGTTTTCCAGCTTGTATGTTGCGGACACTATCCTCAAAGAACAACTGAAAGTGACATGGGAAAAACCAAAATGTGAGAAAATAAGAGTCAATGAAACTAAGAATCTAAGGGAAATAGGATGTTTTTTCTTACAGTTCTTTGGGGGTTAAGGTTGGCTATCTTGAGAGCCAGTTCAATGGCATTTTCTGATGGTTTGCAAATAATTGGTGTTTTAGGCAAAACTGTGTTGGGATTGGGTTGAGAAAAATGGGCAATGATGTCAAAGATTTGTATGCCACTAGCCTCCTTTTTTGTGGTTGGATTGGTTGTGCTTGAACCCCCCATAAACTCAATGTCATCTTCATCATCAGAGACAGTGCTTTTGTGGATGGGATTAAGGGTCTCAAAGCATATGATTCCTTCAAAGCAGTCCTCTAATCCAAGCCTGCTAAGTGCCTTAACTGCATGGACTTTGTCTGAGTTTGTGAAGATCTAAAATGGAAAAAACAAAAAGAGGTCTCATCAGATTATTCTCATTTTTTTCTCAGAGCAATTTCTATTTGGTTAAATATAAACAACTTACTAGTTTCCTATAGGGCAGGCTCAGCAAAAGGTTCCTCAGAACTGGATCTGGTTTCAAGTTCTCATAAGGTAATCTTCCATGAACAAAACTGTAACACCAGAGTTCAAAAATCAGTATACCACTACAAAACAAGCATAAGAATATCAAATGGGGTAAAAACAATCAGAAAAAAGGTCTTGTACCTGTGATATTCGTCATAGTCAAAGTCATATCCAATTGCCTGCATTGACAATGAAACAAAAACAAGCATAAGTTATCAAAATTCAACAGTTAATTCCAATTTTGAGCAAGGAATTGAAAACATTGAAAATCTTAATCATACATACCCTTAAACCAGCCATAGTTGTTCCATAGTTCTTGTAGAGGAGGTTGGACAAGTCCTCAATTTTGCTTTTCTCTATGCCAAGCTTTTCCACCATATAGTCTACAACAATGGTACCACTCGTGTCAACGATATCCATAAAGAGCAAACACATTACCCAGAACAATATTCGCAAAGAGACACTCACCTTTAATATTTTGGCCACATGCTTTTGCAATACCAGTGCTTAGTGGATACAAAGTATCATCTAAATCTGCAACAGTGTAAGAGTTACAATCTTAATCATACCAAAATAATGAGATTTCAGAATTTGCAATTAACCATGAACTGTCTCTATAGAAACTCACCAAAAAGAAGGCAATCATATTTTGGTCTCTGGTTCTGTCTGAAGCGGTCCTCGTACTCCATTTCAGGCAGACAACCTTAAGAAATAACAAAAGGAAGTGAAAACTTTGTTGCATGACAACATGAACCAACCAAAATTTATATAAGGATTCCTTGTGATTCTCTCAGCCTACTAATGTTGATGTCTTTTCTTATTTAAAAAAAAAAAAATGTTCTTGTTTACTCAGATTAGCACTGATATAAGCTAAAGCATCATAAAGGAAAACAATCATAGTGTTGATCCAATCCATTGGAGATAAAGCTTTGGTAAGATTCTGAGTGGACAATCCACAACCAAGGGAAATAGATTAATTTAAAACTAAATGTTGCAACAGTACCCCTTTTGGGGGCACAGAATTTGAAGAAACATGAGAGGGTTCATAAGCTTCCTTCAATTATTATAACTATAAAATAAGAAAATAAAAAAGGACCCTCCAGAAAAGAGGTCAATCATGAACGGTTCAAAGCCAAAAACCCATTATTATAATCGTTAGAACAGAGTTTTGAAACACAGAAAATTTCTTTCCAAAGTGCTTAAACTTTTGGAGTCACACAATCACTCATTCATCAAACTTTCTGGACTCAACGGAATATACAAAACAAATCACAACACTCAGCAACAAAGTAATTTTTTATGTCTGGTCATAAAAGAAAAAAAAAAGGTTAACACGTGTCTACATATTAATATCGGTGTGTTCACAAAAACAGAGGTACGGTTCTGAATTCTGAACATTTGTTCATATCATAATGAGTTTTGAGAATTCAAAAGGTCAAACCGCAGGCATGCACTCATGGTAATAAAGGGTCTTTGGTAGAATCATTAAGAAGCCATGTTTTGGATGGAATATTGGCAATGACTGAAGACTGAAACAGAGAACTTTAGTGTTCTAAGAAAATATGAATGAGAAGAATTGAAGTAATTGGCTTACCAGAAACAGAAAAATGAATGAGGGGTGGGAAAGGGTGTGGATTAGGAAGAAGCAAAGCTTAGAGAGCAATATTGTAGTAGAATGGTATTGAAGGATGCAAGGAGGAGGGGGAGGAAAAAGCAAAGGCAAAGACCAGTATTTATAGGAAGCCAAGTGCAGGGGATCATTGGCTATAATATTATATAATTTATTATTTATTATTCATGGAGAAAACTTATAGTAAATTGTACGTCTATTTCTAAATTTCAGTCAAATGCAAGGAATTGAGATTTGGCTTATTTAAACGGAGTAAAGTTTACAAAATAAAGTTCAATAATAATAGTTAATTAAAATTTAGTACTTTAAAATTGCGATAAAATTAAATATATAATTAACAAAATCTAAAATTAATTATAAAATTCAATTTGCAATATTTCTTATTTTGGTTAAAATAGACAAATTATATAGATAAACAACCATACAAAAATTGATAACACTCATTGTTAAAAAAAGTATATATATATATATATATATATATATATATATGAAATAAATTTATTAATACTAATTTGACCCGTTTAAATACCTCCAAAGACATTGATCCAAGTTTTGTTCCTCAAATTTCGAGTAGAGATCAATCTTGAGAAGGTAGTATTCATCCAAACTTTCTTTAAGAAGTTTTGAGTAATTTTGAAAGACATTGATTCAAGTTGCTAATGAATCGTCTAAAAAAATTCTCAAGTAACTAAAAGTAGTCTTGTGTGAAAATATAAGATTGAATGAATATTTAAGTAAATGAGACTCTATTTATAGATGTAAAATGATAACTGATTATTATATTACGGACTATTAAATCTAATAAGATAAATTAGTTATATATATATATATATATATATATATATATATATGATAATTCTATAATATTATATTAGATTTTATATCTATATTTTATAATATACTTATATTAGATATTATATTAGATAAGATATTAGATATTATATTAATATTCGGTTGAATATTATTTTATCTATATCTTTGGCTAATGGATATATAATTCTAACTAAATTGATTATTTTTTTCATATTAATAAATTAAATAGTTGAATCTTATAAATAAAATCGGAGAGAGTAAGAATGAAGAAAATATAATTTGTATGCATTATAGTCTAATTATATCTAATTATATATAAGGCATGCATGCTTCAAAAGTGAATCTATCGTCACCGTGTTTTTTTTTTTTTTTGTTAATCGTCACTGATGTTCATCGCACATTAGTATGACTCATGGCGAAAGATGCTGTACTATATGCAATTTCTTTTTAAAATATCACTTTCAAAAGCCATTTTACTTTTTAAATTTATTTATTTTTATTGCATGTAGTGTTTTTAAATTAATCTCATCCACGTTTAAAACGAATAATAATACACTAGATCATTTAAAGATTGACATAAAATACAGATATACGACAAAAAATTATTAAAAATTTAAAATTTTAACTGTTTCTATTCTGGTAAAAAAAACTAAAACTCTGTTAATGATTTCTAATTAATTTTTTATTTTAAAAAGACTAAGGAAAAACTAAACGGATAAGTATAGAAGAAAATAATTTTAAAATAAAAAAGAGTTTACCTTTTTTCGTTTTTTGTTTACTTTTAATTTTTCAATTTTTCAATTTTGTTATTATTGTACTTTTCTTCTACATTTAGTATGTACACACCTGTGTACACTCTCTCCTCTTTATTCTTTTCTATATTCAATGTGTACATAACTGTTTAATAATATATATATATATATATATATATATATATATATATATATATATACACACACGTGCTAATATAAAAAAAAAAAACTCTGATAAAGCATTATAGTACTATTTTTTTATACAATTTTTATTTAATTATATATATTTAATAAAAAAAAATAATAATATAGTTTTATATTATATTTTTTTTTTTATATATTTATATGTATGTATATATATATATATATATATATATATATATATATATATATATATATATATATATATATATATATATATATAT
>Ga0099824_1009991_pt1 | contig 11427 bp, 11 predicted proteins | sample SiratrowhiteBW_FD_76837 | JGI IMG/M metagenome (GOLD analysis project Ga0099824, IMG submission 76837) | Root nodule microbial communities of legume samples collected from California, USA - Siratro white BW | ecosystem: Host-associated > Plants > Roots > Nodule | place: USA: California... | reverse complement strand
GCCTTAAATGTCTAAATTCAGGAATAAAATAATTTAATCGTATTACCATAAATAGCGCAATCAGACCAATGGCAAATGCGCCGTACAGCCAATATTTTTTTTGCAGCAGATAATTTGGAACCAAATAAAAATAGTTCAGATAAAACAAGAAAATCCCTGAAAGCCATTGGGCATAAAAATCATTGTCGAGCTTAAACGGACTTTCATAAAACTGAATTAATGAAGTCAGAATAAAGAAAATCCAAATCATGAAATGGAATAATATTTTGTTATAGCCTGTATTTTTAATGGTATCGATCTGCATTTATAATTTTATTTTTAATAAAATTAGTTCATTTTTGGTTACCGTTGGAGATAAGTTTTGTTTGAGTTTTTGCTTTACAAGCTCTGCAACTTTTAGAGCATCACTTTCTGTTTCAAAACTTTTAGTATCGCTTATTACGGGAATAATGGATTGTTTAATTAAAACTTTTTCTTTGTAGGCAATTGAATATCCCCATCCAGAATTTGTTTTAAAAGATGTGGCAGTTAAAGCTTCTTTTTTTGCACACGCAGCAAAAAGCAAAAGAACTGTAAAAACCATTAAATTCTTCTGGATATTACTCCAGAAGAATTGTTTAATATTAGTTATCGTCATCACTTTGTTCTTCTAATGGCTTAAATTCCCAAGCATCATCAAAGTACGTAGAACCAACTCTTCCTAGCATATAGAATCCGCGATTATTTATTGAGAAACCAACAGCATCTGTTCGTGTAGCACCTTCCATTGGAGTTCTTTCTGTCCATAAATCTGTTGACGGATTGTAGTCCCAAACTGTTTTGATGTTTTCACCTCCTACAACATATCCTAAACCATTCATAGAAAAACTTGAAGCATTAGAACGTACAATCGCATAATCGTCGTTGTAGCTGTAATCGTCATCAGTATCTTTATCAATATCACGTTTTCTTGTCCAAACATCTGTTGATGGATCAAACTCCCAGAAATCTTCTTGATAAACACCATTATTTACACCAGTTACTAAATATGCTTTGTCTGCAATTGTAAATACAGTTGCATTACGTCTTTTGTTACCGCTAAAGCCATTTACAAGAGTCCAAGTATTAGCTTGATCATCGTATTGATAAAAATCTTTCAGATAATTCCCGTCATAGCCTGTTCCAAAATACGCTTTACCGCCAACCTGAAAACCTACAGCAGCATAACGTGCCGTTCCTGCAAAGTCTGTTTTTTGCGTCCAGCTGTTTGCAGTAGGGTCGTATTGATAAAAGTCTTTCAGCTTGTTTGTTCCGTCATAACCAAGACCTACATAACCTTTTTCGTTTAATGCAAAACTAGAAGCAGAACTTCTTCCGATGCCACCAAAATCAGCTTTCTGTTCCCAATAATCTCCATTTGAATTGTAAACCCAAAGATCTTTTAAATAAACGTCGCCAGTATAACCACCTACTACGTAAGCATAATCTCCGATAACAAAACTTGTAGCACTAGATCTTGCAGGGCCATCAAAGGCTGATTTTTTAATCCAGTTTCCTATCAAATCATCATCGTCATCATCATTGCTGCAGCTTATAAAAAAGAGGCTTGAAAAAAGCGCTGTGAATAAAATTCCTTTTTTTAGATTAATCATAGTGTATTTAATTTATTGTTTGTATTTGATCCCTATTCCTAAAACGTAGCCGTTTCCGGTATTATAGTCGTAAACCTTATGGTCATGACTATCTAGTAAATTGTATTTTTTGTTGAAATCATAACCAGCTTTAAAATTTAAAAACCAATTGCCGGCAACATTCCTTTCGTATTCTAAAGCCGAAGTCATTTGCGATAAAACAGCTTTTTCAGAATTGTTTCCTGTACTAGATGTTTTATCCAAATGATAAAAATTTCCATTAAAACTATTCGTCAGACTGAATTTGTTTCGATCATTATTAGAATAAGAAATCTTTGAGTCGGGGAATCCGATTTTAAAATCGGTTTTCTGATTCACTTTATAATCAAAAGCAACAATTGGTGTAATCTTGGGCGCTCCAAAAATTGATGTTCTGCCAGCTCCCGCAATTACACTCAGTTTTGAACTAATTTGCTGAATGATTTCTAAACTTCCTAAAACAGTAACGTCTGAAAAATCCAATTTGCTTTGAAAATTTACCGTCGGAATAACAGAAATTTGCCATTTTGTTTCTTCTGCTATTTCAGATGAATATTCAAATTTGTTTTGAACTTGGTTGAATTTGTCCTGATCCGCATAAAAATTATAAGGATTCAATTCGTAATTCACCTTCAAATTAGAATATTCTAAAGTGTTCGCTATTTTGCTTTTTGCTCCTAATTTTTTCTGATAAAAAATAGCAAGGCCTGTTTCGCTAAAATTTATCTTTTCTGTTGGCTCGGTTCTAAAATTAAAAGCGGCGCCAAAATTTTCCTGAGCTTTTAAACCTAAAAATGAAATCAAAAAAAGAGAACAAACTAAAAACCTTACTTTCATTACTTATTTTATTGGCTCAAAATTAGACGGATGAAGTCCTTAAAAAAAAGAAGATATATATATGACGTGTTTTGATAGACAAAATCGCCGTTTTTAGGGTCGAATTAAATTTTGAGAATAGAATTCAGATTATAGATTGTTTTGTACATTTTGTAGCCGTAAAAAGCGCAGTAGTATATGTTATAGTGTGTCGCCAAAGCGTGCAATTTATATTTGCTCAAAAATTAAATTATGCACAAGTTTATTTTGATACTGCTTTTTGTACTTAGCTTATTTTCGTGCGGTACAGATACAGATACTGGAGAATTTACTGTTGGGTCAGATTATTTGGCTTTAAGCAATAAAGTGATCATGATAGATACCGTTACGGTAGAAATGTCAACCATCAATTTTGATTCGCTCGTAACTTCGAACATGAGTAGAATCTTGATAGGAAATTACGATGATCCTATTTTCGGAAAAGTAAAATCAGACAGTTATTTTCAGCTTTCAGGTACTAATTATGCTTTAAATAGTTCGGGTTCCGATACTGAATCGATAAATTATGTTTTCGATTCGATTTCTATGATTCTTAAATATGATAAATATTATTATGGAGATACAACCAAAGTGCAAACGTTTGATATTCATCGCTTAATTCAGAAGGTGAAGCCTAATACTGACGACAGCAGTTTTTACAATAATTCTACATTAAGTTATAGTCCCGAAAGCTTGGGAAAAATATCTTTTATACCAAGGCCAACCGAAAAGGACTCTATAAATATTAAAATGAGCAATGAATTTGGAGATGCTCTTTTTCAGAAAATAAAAAAAAGAGAAATTACAGATTTTGACAGCTTTACCGAATATTTGAAAGGGCTGGTTTTAGTTCCAGAAACCTCCAATTCTTCAAGCGTAATTGGATTTAGTGCGGGAAATAGCAAAGTAAGATTGTATTACTCAAAATATATGGGAGATTCAGATCAGGATTCTTTTTTTCTCGATTTTACGATCATAGATCATGCAAAGCAGTTTAATTCTATTTCTTTGAATAAAACGGGAACCTTGTTGCAAAATCTTCCCGTCTCGAGCAGTAATTTATCAAGTAACCTCACAAATAACCAAGGGTTTATTCAATCTGGAACTGGAGTAGCCTGCAGAGTTGAATTTCCGAATATTAAGCAGTTTAAAAATATTTCAACTAATGGAGCTATTGTAAATGCTGAACTGATTTTGAAGCCAGTAAATAATTCTTATTCTGAGAAATATCCGTTGGCAGATTCGCTGGCTGTGTATGTGGGTGATAATTTAAATCGAATAAGCGGAACATTGGTAAATTCTGCTGGAAGCACTGTTTACGGAATATTGAATAAAAAAAGTGATGAGTTTAATGAAAATGTTGGTTATACCATTCCAATTGGGAATTTCCTTCAGAAAGAAATGCTCAAACAATCCGATTCAAGATCATCTCTCATCTTGACATTACCTGGAATTTCTAAATCTGTTGACCGAATTGTTTTGGGTAACCAAAAACATGCAAACAACAAAATTCAGCTGAAAATTTATTACATCTCTTACTAAATGAAAAATAGAATTGTTTTATGGAGTTGCTTCTTACTAATGTCGCTGACTTCATTTTCTCAAAGTATTTCAAGTTCTCCATATTCGCTTTACGGTGTTGGAAGTTTGTATGATTCAGATTTTGGTTATCTGCCTTCCATAGGCGGTTCTGGAATTGCTTTGCCTTCAGATACTTTTATCAATAATCTGAATCCAGCTTCTTTAGGATTTATGTATCAGAATCACTTTCTTTTTGATATTGGCGGAAAAGCTATCGCAACCACATATCAGAGTAGTAATCGCACAGAAAAGCGAAATAATTTTCAATTTTCTCATTTGGCTTTTGCTTTTCCGGTTTCTAAAAATTCTGGTTTTAGTTTAGCGCTTCGTCCATATTCTAGTTCTGTATTTAAAATTTCTAATTTAAAACTTCCAATTGCTGACAGTCAGGAATATTACTATGTAACAGCACAAGGATCAGGAGGTTTAAACAATCTGGATTTTTCATACGGATATCGATTTGGAAAAAAATTAACGGTAGGGGCGACTGGAACAGTGCTTTTTGGAAACACGGTTGATGATCGCGCTTTTTTAATTTCAAATACAATTACTACGATACACAAAAAAACAGATTATAGAGGAGTTCGCGCAACTTTGGGTGCTCAATATAAAATAGATTCTACATTTACAATTGGAACTACGGTTAAAGTTCCAACAAGGATAAATGCTTCCAAAGTGCAAACGGTAACAAGTATTGCAGATGAAGTAGAGACTTCTATAGAAACGGACAAAGCTACAGACGTAGATGATTACTATATGCCTTTAGAAATAGGTTTTGGAGCTAGTAAGCGATTTAAAAATAATCTGAATGTAACTTTAGATTACGAAAGGAGTTTATGGAAAGATACCAACCAGTCTGAGCTTTATGGAAAGTTTGTAAATCAGGATCGTTTTGCGCTGGGGCTAACTTACAGTACCAAAAAGAATGTTAGAAGATATTGGGATAGAGTAGGATATGCAGCAGGTATAAACTTTGACAATGGTTATCTCGAAGTTGACAAACAGCGTGTTAACAGTGCGTCTATTTCTATTGGATTAAATCTGCCAATTGAAAATACGTTTTCGTCACTCAATATTTCTTATTCTTATGGACAGAAAGGGAGAATCGCAAATGATTTAATAAAAGAAAACTACCATAAAATATCACTCAATCTATCGTTAGACGGAATTTGGTTCGTCAAGCGAAAATTCGAATAATAATCTAAAAGTCTTTTTTGATTACTGGATATTTATATTCTAAAATTGATTCTAAAACTTTAGGGTCAGAATTGACATAAAACACTGGATCAATATCTGTACTTTCAGAAAATCCAACTTTATCTTTAAGCAGATTTTTAGTCTGGCGCGCAACAGCTTCTCCTGAATCTATTATTTTAATATGATCTGGGAGAATTTTTTTTATCTGAGGAATCAGATAAGGGTAGTGGCTGCATCCTAAAACCAAGTAATCAATATTAGCTTCAATCATGGGCTGAAGATATGATTCTAACAATTGAGTCATTTCTGGCGAATACAAATTGCCATCTTCAATAAGTTGTACAAGTCCATGCCCAACCTGCTCAATGATTTTTGTGTTATGAAACATCTCAGCAGTTTTATTAAACAGCTCACTATTAAGAGTTCCTTTTGTAGCTAAAATTCCGATAACCTGAGTTTGAGAATTGTTGGCCGCTGGTTTGATAGCAGGTTCAATTCCCACAAACGGAACATCATATTCTGCGCGAAGTTCTACTATAGCATTTGTGGTTGCGGTATTGCAAGCAACAACAATTAGCTTGCAATTATTCTCTAGTAAAAATTCTACATTTTTTTTGCTTAATGCAACAATTTCATCTTTGCTTCTTTGCCCATAAGGAGCATTTTTACTGTCAGCCAGATAAATGGTTTTTTCATTTGGAAGAAGGTCATGAATGGCGCTCCAAATGGAAGTTCCACCAATGCCAGAATCAAAAACACCTATAGGATTATTGTTTATCATAAAGCAAATTTAATATTTTTTAATAAAATTCGTTATTCTAAATTAAGCGAAATCTTGAAATAATACCAAAAATTAGGTTTAATTTTTTGTAAAAAAAAACTGCTCAAATTATATAAATTGAGCAGCTTAATTATCGGAATTTAATTTCTTAGAATCCTAAATCTTTTTTAACATCAGCAGTGATGTTTGGACCATCAGCTAATAATAAAGTAGAACCGTCTAAAACATATTGGAAACCTTTAGCTTTTCCAACTTTTTGGATAGAAGCTCTTACTTTTTCCATTAAAGGTTTTACGATATCTGTTTCTTTTTGTTGTAATTCTTTTTGAGCATTGTCTCTGTAATCAACAATTCTCTTTTGCATATCTTGAACTTCTTTAGAACGCTCACCGTTTACAGCATCTGTTACAGTTGCAGCTTCAGCTTCGTACTTTTTAATTTTCACTTGATATTCGTCAACCATTTTTTTGTATTCAGCATCATATGTACCACTTAATTTTTGCAGTTGATTTTGAGCATCTAGCATAGCAGGCATTTTCGACATGATCTCGCTTACATCAACATGAGCTACCTTCGCTTGTGCGTTCATTGTGTTACTTGCTCCTAAAATAAGAATTGCAGCAATTAGTAAAGTTTTGATTTGTTTCATCATTTTTAAAATATTAATTAATTATTGGTCGTATTTGTTTTTTGCGATTCGGCTTCTTTTGCTTTTTTAGCCGCTTCTCTTTCTTCTAAAATTTTCTTTCTTCTTTCTTCCAATTCCTTTTTACGCTGTTCGTACAGTAATTGTCTTTCCTCTGCTTTTGTCATTGCTGGCTGTTGAGCGGCAGGTGTTTCTCCAGTTGCTGTTGGCGTTGCAGTTTTAGCAGTTGAGTTTGTTTTGGCAGCATCTGCAGCTGAGGCAGGGACTGCTGCTGGAGCTGTTCCAGAAACCGTGCCATTTTTTTTAGCTTCTCTTTCTTCTTGCAGCGCTTTTCTTCTGTCGTCGTATTCTTTTCTCTTAGCTTCCTGCTCTAATTTTCTATCCTGAATTAGTTTTTCTCTGGCAGCTCTTTTCTCGTCAAGTGCTTTTTGGCGATCGGCCATTGCTGGATTTTCGTCAATAGCATTTTCCATATTTTCTTTAGCCTCTTGCTCCTTCAATTGCTTTTTGGTCAGCTGCTCACGTTTTTCAGTACGGTTTAAGATTCTTAAAACCTGATCGCTGATGTCAAATCTTTTATTGCTGAAAAGCATAGTTAGATCGGATGATTTATCAAAAACAAAATCATAATTTTTTGCTTCGGCTATATCTTGTACGGCAGTAAAAACCTGATCTTGTATTGGCTTTGCCAAAGCCGCTTTTTGTCTCATTAGATTTCCATCAGAACCAAATTGCTTCTGCTGATAATCCATCATTTCCTGCTCAAGAAACTTAATTTCTGTTTCTCTTTCTTCTATCAATTCTTTTGTTAGTAAAGCTTTTTCTGTTTTTAAGCTTTCTTTCAAATTATTTATGTTTAATTTTTTGGCTTCAACTTCTTGTTTCCACTTTTGAGCTTTTTGCTCTAATTGTGATTTAGCTTCTTTATAATCGGAAACATTTTCTAAAATATATTCCATGTCGATGTAGCCAATTCGAGTAGTCTTTCCTTGTGCCTGACTTGTATTTGCTACAATCAAGGCTAAAAATATAAATAAAAATTGTTTTCTCATAACATAACTTTATTTGATGATTTTTAACCAAACGTTATTTCACTAAAATTGTTGTCCAATGATAAAGTGTGTTTCCCAACCATTAGCTTTTGTTTGTCCTGGAAGAGCATCAAATCCGTAACCAAAGTCAATACCCAATAAACCAAATGCAGGCATGAATACACGTAAACCAGCACCAGCAGAACGGCTTAAGTCAAATGGGTTATAATCTTTGAACGTTGGATATGATGAACCTGCTTCTAAGAACGTTAAGGCATAAATCGAAGCAGATGCTTTTAACGTAATTGGGTAACGCAATTCCATCGAGAACTTGTTGTAAATCGTTGCTCCAATTGCATCTCCATTTGCATTTACAGGAGTCAAAGAGTTGTTTGGATAACCTCTCAACTGAATGGTTTCTCTACCGTCCATTGAGTAGTTTGCCATACCATCACCTCCTAAATAAAAACGCTCAAACGGAATTACACCTCTTTCTTGATTATACGCTCCTAAGAAACCAAACTCTGTTAAGGTTCTTAATACTAGTTTTCCATAAACTTTAGTATACCAGTCTCCTCTAAATTTAACTTTATAATATTCTAACCAGTTATATTTCTTCTGATCGACTTTTGCTACATCTGTATCAGCGCTTGCATAATCAGATCCAACGCTTACATATCCAGTTGTTCCATTTATAGTTTCTGTTTTAACGTAGTCACCATTATTAAGCGGTTTTCCGTCTATACCACTTCCAGATGTTCCTGTATATTGTGTTTTATATTCTTTTTGGTTTTGTAAATCACCATAATCAACTCCATTAAATAATGAATATGGAGGCGTAACTTTTGCTGTAATACTGAATTCAGAACCATATGTCGGGAATATTGGGTTTACCCCTTTATTGCTTCTTGAAAGTCCAATAGTATACGCTAAGTTTCTTGATGCACCATTACCAAAAGTAAACAAACCAGTATTATAATTGTTCAAGTCATAGTGCTGATAACTTACAGATTGTGATAATACGAAGTAGTCATCTGGCACTGTTAATCTTTTTGCTAAACCAACTTGTACTGTAAAAATATTAAAACTTTTGCTTTTATCAACAGTTCTAGTGATGTAATTGTTAAGAAATTGCTTACTGTATGAAATAGATGAACTAAACTGTACCGGTTTTTTTCCTCCAAACCAAGGTTCTGAGAAAGATAAACTATAGGTTTGGAAATAAGTACTTCCTTGTAAACGAAGCGCTACTTTTTGTCCATCTCCCATTGGTAAAGGCTTGTAAGCTTCTTTGTCAAATAATTTTCGAGCAGAGAAGTTGTTGAACGAAAGCCCTAAGGTTCCTATGAAACCTCCGCCGCCATAACCTCCTTGAAGCTCGACTTGGCTAGATCCTTTTTCTACTACGTTGTATTCAATATCAACAGTTCCAGCTCCAGCATCAACGTTTTTGAATTTAGGATCGATTGCCTCAGGATCAAAGAAACCTAATTGACCAATCTCACGAATCGTTCTCACTAATTGTTCTTTACTGTATTTTTCGCCTGGTTTTGTTCTTAACTCACGGTAAATAACGTGGTCATTTGTTTTGTCGTTTCCAACAACTGTAATTTTGTTGAAATAAGCAATAGGACCTTCTGTTACTCTAATCTCAAAATCGATAGTATCATTAACTGTTTTTACCTCTACAGCATTAATATTTGAGAACAAATAACCATTGTTTTGATATAAATTGGTAATGTCTTCTGCGTCTGGTTTTGTTTTATCAGCGATTCTTTTTTCTAATAAAACCCCATTATAAGTTTCACCTTTTTTGATTCCTAAATAACGGCTTAATAGCTGATCTGAATAAACTGTATTTCCTAAGAATTTAATATTTCCAAAGTAATATTTGTTACCTTCTTCTACATTAATCTTAATTGCAAGCGTATTTTTTTTCTTATTATATTGTACTGAATCGTAAATAATACGAGCGTCACGATACCCTTTTTCTTTGTAGGCCGCGATTACTTTTTCTAAGTCAGTTTTATATTTCTCAGGAATAAATTTAGAGGCTTTAAATACGCGAATGAAATTTTTCTGTTTCGTGTCTTTCATTGCAGCTCGCAATTGGTTGTCTGTAAGCTGTTTATTTCCTGTAAAATCAATGCTGCTGATTTTTACTTTGTCTCCTTTATCTATCCTGACAAGCATGTTTACCTGATGCCCGTTGATAGTATCTGGAGTATTGGTGATAGTAACTTTTGTGTTATAAAACCCTTCTTTTTTGTATTTGTTTTCGATGTAATTTTTGGTCGTTGTAATTAAGTTTTCGTTGACAATTTTGTTTTTTGTCAGGTTGTTATCTTTAATTAAGCCTTCGACTTTACTTTCTTAACACCAACAATTTTAACCTCGTTTAATTTAGGAAGCTCAACAATATCTAAATCTAAATAAATACTATCATTTTCTACTTTATTAACATAGAAAGCGATTTCGTCAAAAAGGCCCAGTTTACCTAATTTTTTAATTGCGCTACTGATTTCTTCTCCAGGAACAGTGATTTCCTGACCTTTTTGAAGCCCTGAAAAAGTGACAACAGTCTGTTCATTGAAGCTTATTTTACCAACAACAGAAACTTTAGCTAGAATATATTTTTTCCCTTGATCAAAAGGAACTCTTTCTTGTGCTTTAATTTGTGAAAAACTACCCAAAAGTAAAAGGGTAAAGACTATTTGTATTTTTTTTTGCAACACTAAAAAATTATTTAATTTGTTCACTGGTTTTTCCAAATCTACGTTCTCTTTTTTGATAACTAATAATAGCCTCATATAAATCTTGGTCTTTAAAGTCTGGCCACAAGACATTAGTAAAATACAATTCTGCGTAGGCAATCTGCCATAACAAAAAATTACTTATTCTATGTTCTCCACTTGTTCGTATTAATAAATCTACGTCAGGTAAATTTTGCGTGTAAAGATGCTCATTTATAATTGAATCGTCAATAGTGTCTATTGAAATTATATTATTTTTAACTTTATCACTAATTGCTTTTACAGCATTTACCAGTTCCTCTCTGGAGCCATAGCTTAAAGCGAGGGTAAGGGTTAAATGAGTATTATTTTTAGTTTTTTCCATAACATCCAAAAGTTCTTTTTGGGCTGTTTTTGGTAATTTATCAAGATTTCCAATTGCATTAAGTCTGATATTGTTTTCCTGAAGGGTAACAAGCTCTTTTTTTAATGAATTGATCAATATTTTCATTAATGCCTGTACCTCCAATTTAGGACGATTCCAATTTTCTGTCGAAAAAGCATACAGGGTTAAATACTCAATACCAAGTCTGGCTGAGGTTTTGATGATTTCTTTTACAGATTTTGTCCCATTTTCATGGCCAAACGCGCGTAAATAGCCTTGTTGTTTTGCCCAGCGTCCATTGCCGTCCATGATAATGGCAAGGTGTTTAGGTAAGTTTGTGTGATCTATTGATTCTATTAAATTCATTTTATTCTGGGCAATAGCAAGGTTTCTGTCCAAAGGTATACGTTAAAGTAACACCTGAAAAAACATACCAGTCATTATTATTTAAATTTCCAAATTTCATAATATTTGGATTACTTGTATTAGGATTGCTTCCGTCTATATTATCAGTAAAAGTGTAACGCGCCCCGACTTCAGCGGCCAAAATAAAACGTGGCGATATATTTG
>Ga0099824_1009987_pt1 | contig 11433 bp, 11 predicted proteins | sample SiratrowhiteBW_FD_76837 | JGI IMG/M metagenome (GOLD analysis project Ga0099824, IMG submission 76837) | Root nodule microbial communities of legume samples collected from California, USA - Siratro white BW | ecosystem: Host-associated > Plants > Roots > Nodule | place: USA: California... | reverse complement strand
GCGAGGCATCGGCCGCGGGCTCGTAGAAATCGTCGAACGTGCTCGACACGGTCCTGGCGTGATGATCGAGCGCGGTCAGGCGTCCTTCCCCGTCGGCACCGATGCGCAGGCGCTGACGCGTCGGCGCACGATGGCCAACCGGGCCGTACATCTGCTCACGGCGCAGCACCAGCTTCACCGGCCTGCCGACGAGTTTTGCCGCCATGATGCCGAGCGTTGGCGGCCCGGCCATCAATCCCTTGGAGCCGAAGCCGCCGCCGAGGAACGGGCTGCGGATGTGGATCTTGTCGTGCGCGATGCCGAACAATTCGGCGATGCGCGCCAGCGACAGCATCAAGCCCTGGGTCGGCATGTCGATCTGCAGACGGTCGCCATCCCAGGAGGCGACGATCGCATGCGGCTCCATCGCGTTGTGATATTGCGGCGGCGTCTCGTAGGTCGCGTCGATCCGCTTCTCGGCAGCGGCAAGACCCGCCTCGACGTCGCCGTGATGATGTTCGCTCGGATTGCCGACGCCAACGACGGGCGGCACGAAGGTCTCCCCGGCATCGAGCCCGACCAGCGGGGGCAGTTCATCATAGCGAGGCGCCAGCAAGGCAGCGCCTTCAGTCGCGGCTTCGAGCGTTTCCGCGATCACGACCGCGATCGGCTGATTGGCGTAGCGAACCTCATTGCTCTGCAACACCTCCATCCGGAACACAAACGGATTGGTCTTGATCTCGGGGTCGATCGCGAGCTGTGGCTTGTGGTCGGGCGTCATGACGTCGACGACGCCGGGATGGCGCTTGGCGGCCGCGACATCGAGCGAGGTCACGCGGCCGCGCGCGATGCTCGAAACGGCCATCACCGCAAACAGCATCCCGGGTGGATGATTGTCGGCGGCGTAGGTCGCCCGCCCCGTGACCTTGAGGATGCCGTCACGGCGGGTCAGCGGCTGGCCGATATTCGAGCCGTGCCGCAGATGGGCGGGAGCGCTGGTCAAATTGAGCTCAGGCATGGATGGCTCCGGAGATCGAGGCAAAGGGAGAGGCCGGCAGCGCGGGGATACGCGCAGGCGTACCGGCGGCGGCGAGTAGCAGCGCGCGCACGACGATGCGGCGCGCGAGCTCGATCTTGAAAGCGTTGTCGCCGGACGGTTTTGCGCCCTCGAGCGCACGCCAGGCCGCCTCCTGGAACGCGTCCGCCGAGGGCGCAGCATTCCCAAGCACGTCCTCTGCTGCGCGAGCGCGCCAGGGCTTTGCGGCAACACCGCCGAGCGCAAGCCGCGCCTCCGCGATTCTGCCGTTCTCGATCCGCAGCGCGGCGGCGGCCGAGACCAGGGCAAAGGCATAGGAGGTGCGCTCGCGGACCTTGAGATAACGCGCATGCGCGGCAACGCCGCGCGCGGCGGGCGGCAGGCGCACCGCGACGATGAGATCGCCGGGCTCGAGCACGGACTCGCGCCCGGGCGTATCGCCGGGCAGGCGGTGCAGCGCGTCGAGCGCGATCTCGCGGCGGCCGTTGCTGCCCTCGATCTCCACGACCGCGTCGAGCGCGACCAGCGGCACGCAGAAGTCGGAGGGGTGCGTGGCGATGCAGCTCTCGCTCCAGCCGAGCACGGCGTGGCTGCGGTTCTCGCCGTCGCGCGCGTCGCAGCCGGAGCCCGGCTCGCGCTTGTTGCAGCGGCTGGCGGTATCGTAGAAATATGCACAGCGTGTCCGTTGCAACAGATTGCCGCCGACGGTGGCGGCATTGCGCAATTGAGCCGACGCGCCGGAGAGCAGCGCTTCGGCCACCGCAGGATAGGATCTCGCGAATTCGGCATTGTGCGCGAGATCGGCGTTGTTGACGAGCGCGCCGATACGCAAGCCACCGTCTGCGAGAGTCTCTATACCATCGAGTCCATCGAGATGCGTGACGTCGACCAGACGATCCGGACGGCTGACGCCGCCCTTCATCAGATCGAGCAGGTTGGTGCCGGCTGCGAGATAGACGGCGCCCGGCCGGGCCGCGGCGGCGACGGCTTCGGCGATCGTGCCGGGCCTGACATAATCGAACTGTTTCATGCGGAGCGCCTCTGATTGGTCTCGTCCATGCCGGCCTGCGCTTCCAGCACGGCATCGACGATGCCGGCATAGGCGCCGCAGCGGCAGAGATTGCCGCTCATGCATTCGCGGACGCGTTCGGGATCGTTGCCAGCCTGGCCTTCGCGCATCATGCCGATCGCGCTCATGATCTGGCCGGGCGTGCAGAAGCAGCACTGAAAGCCGTCATTGACGATGAAGGCCGCCTGCACGGGATGAAGCTGGTCGCCGCGTGCGACGCCTTCGATGGTGAGGACGTCGGCGCCGTCGTGGCTGATGGCGAGCGCAAGGCACGAGTTGATGCGCTTGCCGTCGACGAGAATGGTGCAGGCGCCGCACTGGCCGCGGTCGCATCCCTTCTTGGTTCCGGTGAGATGGAGGCGCTCACGCAAGAGAGCGAGCAGCGTGACGCGCGGATCGTCGAGGACGAAGTCGCGCCGCGCACCGTTCACGGTGAGGCTGATGGAGTGGTTCATACAAGGCTCCGATCAGAAATGGACATGAGTCGTCGTGCAGCGCGCCACCGCCGTGGCCGCCGTCGATACCGCGCCGCCCGAAGATGATGCGGCCGACGCCCGATCGAAGATACGGAGGCAGCCTCCGTTTAACAAGAGCCGCTCGGAAATATCTGGAATTCGTCAAAAGCCCCTGCGCGACCAACGCGATGCAGCCCTGCACGGGTCCGGCGAGGGTTCAATCTAACCAATTCGTGATCTACATTGCGGCATGGATGACCACACCGACCAGGCCCGAAAGCCCCGCGCCGACGCCGTGCGCAATCGCGAGCGCGTGCTCGAAGCGGCCAAAGCCGTGTTCAGCGCCGGCGGCCCCGAAGCGAGCCTGGAGGCCGTCGCAAAACGCGCCGGCGTCGGCATCGGCACGCTCTACCGCCATTTTCCGACGCGCGAGGATCTGTTCGAGGCGGTGTACCGGCGCGAGGTCGAGCAGCTCAGCGAGCTGGCCGAGCAACTGAAGAATGAACAGGACCCGGTCGAGGCGCTGCGGCGCTGGTTGCACTCAGGGGTCGAGTTTGTTGCGACCAAGAAGGGGATGATGGCAGCGCTGGCGCTGGCGGTGCAGAGCGGGTCGGAGCTACATGCTTTCTCCTTCGAGCGTCTGACCAAGGCGATCGGCTCGCTGCTCGAGCGCGCGGTCGCAGCTGGCGAGATGCGCGCCGACATCAGCCCGGAGGATCTGCTGCGCGCCTTCTTCGGCATGTGCTACGTGCACGACCAGCCCGGCTGGCAGGCGACGGCGCTGCGCCTGCTCGACGTGTTCGTCGACGGCTTGCGCGTGCAGCCGCCCAGCAAGGCCAAGGTGCGCGCGGCCAGGACGACGAAGCCGGCACCGAGGCGGAAGCGGGAGGCGCGGAGATGTGCTAGCATCGCCTCCGCCGGGATATCGACGCGGAGCCTGTCATGCGCATCGCAGCCTTGGTCGTCGCCTTCACGATTGCCCTTAGTCTCCTCGCCGCACGCGCCGGCGATGTCGCGGCCGCCCAAAGCGTCATCCGCGCCCAGGAGCAGGCCTTCGTTCGCGACGATGCGACGGCGGCTTATTCCTATGCGGCACCTTCGATCAAGGAGATCTTTCCCGCACCCGACATCTTCATGTCCATGGTGCAGAGCGGCTACGCGCCGGTCTATCGTCACAAGAGTTTCGAATTTGGCGAGAGCAAGATCGATGGCGGCTGGATCGCCCAGCGCGTCCATATCATCGATGCCAATGGCGAGGCCTGGGAGGCGCTCTACACGCTCGAGCAGCAGGGCGACGGCAGCTACAAGATCACCGGCTGCTCGCTGCTGAAGGCAGGACAGTCCGTTTAGGTGGCAAAACCCGGGCCGGTCTTGACCGAGCCCATCCGCGAGCGGATCAAGAGCAGCACGACGATGCCGATGTTCAGCGCATTCCACGCCACGCCATTGGCGAATGCCGCGGCGTACGATCCGGTGGCATCGAAGATGACGCCGGACACCCAGCCGCCGAACGACATGCCGAACACGGAGGCGAAGATCACGATGCCGACGCGGGTCGCCGCCTCGCTCGCCGGCATCGCCTCGCGCACGATGATGGCGTAGCTCGGCACGATGCCGCCCTGGAACAGGCCGAACATCGCGGAGATCAGATACAGCGAAGTGAGGCTGTCGAAGAACAGATAGAACACCAGCGCAAATCCCTGCGCCAGCGATCCCACCAGCAGCGTGCGGATGCCGCCGATCTTGTCGGCGAGATAGCCCGAGCCGATGCGGCTGATGATGCCGCAGCCCATCATCAAGGACAGCATCTCGGCGCCGCGCGCGACGCCGTAGCCGAGATCGCCGCAATAGGCGACGATGTGCACCTGCGGCATCGCCATCGCCACGCAGCAGGAGATGCTGGCAATCGAGAGCAGCACCGTCAGAGTGTTGGTCGACAACTTGAGATCGACCCGCGGCGGCGGTGCGTTGGCATGATCGCGAAGATGGTCGTTGCCCATCTGCGCGCGCAGGATCAGCACGAGCACCGCCATCAGGCTGGCGCAGACGATGCCGATGCCGATATGGGTGTAGCGCCAGCCGATCTCCTGCGTGCCCCAGCTCACGATCGGCGGCCACATTGTTCCCGCTACATAATTGCCGCTGGCGACGATGGTCACCGCTAATCCGCGATAGCGCTCGAACCAATGCGAGGCTTCCGCCATCAGCGGCGCGAAGGTCGCGGAGGTGCCGAGCCCAATCAAGAAATAAGCCGCTACGAACTGCCAGAGCTGGGTCGACAGACCCGCGAGCACATTGGCGACGCCGAGGAAGGCGATGCTGATCGCCATCGCAGGCACGATGCCGAACCGGTCGGTGATCTTGCCGGCGATCACGCCGCCGAGCCCGAAGCCGAACATCATGAGGGTGAAAGCCAGCGACACCGCGCCGCGCGTGGCGCCGAATTCGGTCTGCACCACGGGAATCACCACCACGACCGCCCACATGCCGACGGCGCCGATCGAGCCGATCACAAGGGCAATGACCAGGCGCACCCAGGCCTGTCGGGAGTCAGGGTTGAAGGACGTAGGTGTTTGTCCTGGATGATTTGGCGCGTGCACGGCCGGACCATGACCCGCGGTTCGCCACATGGTCAAGCATCGTGCCGCGATATTGGGCATGCGCGGTGCACTGCGGTAAGAAGAGCTTGGCGAATGCGCCTTTTGCCATTAGTTTGCAATCAGCGTGTGCAACATTGCCGCGCGGAGTCGGCGGAATGTTGTTGCGATTGACGCGATCGTTGCGGATCAGGGTGGGGCGGATCATCGCCCTCGCCTATCTGTTCTGCGTGCTCGCGCCGGCCGCAAGCCTTGCCTGGGGCGGTGGCCCTGCGCCCTGCCTTGACGACGCGCGCCTCGCAGATCTCGTGCCGGCGCATCACCAGATGCCGACGAACCATGTGCACGGCGATGCGTCGCACGCGCATACGGCAACCCACGCTCATCACCAGACCGCGGCGAAGGACGCGCCCGCACAGCATCACCACGACGGCAAGGGAACAGTGGGCCCGTGCTGCGCGATGATGTGCGTCAGCGCGCTGCCCGCCGATCTGCCTGATGTCGCCAAGCCGCTTCTGCCCGTCTCCGCCTGCGCACCCGAGATCGTCCCCAGCCTGCACGGCGCGGCACCACCCCAGCACTACCGTCCCCCCATCGCTTGATCTGACGCGACGATTTCGGGCCGAGCGCGCTTCTGCGCGCGCGAACCTGTGGTCTCCAGATCAAGGACAGGTCATGTTTACGCTTTCCGGGGCGAAGTCCGCCGCATCTGCGGTGGATCGACGACATTTTCGATTGAATCGGCTGCTGCTCGCCCTTGCCGCGCTGTCGCTCTCCGGCTGCATGCCGACAACGACACCGATCGCCAGTGCCGACCCCGCCGCTCCCGCGGCGAAGGTGGCGCGCATCGGCTATCGCTCGACCATCGCGCCCTATACCAGCCTGCGGCCTGCGACGCCGGCGCCGTGGCGCGGCCGCAACGATGCGGTGACGCCGCAGCCGAAGCAAGACCGGTAGGAGCGCGCCATGACACGCCATCTTGCGCGAGGCCTGCTCGTCCTCACTGCGCTCAGCGTTTCCGGCTGCGCCGCGTTCTCGCCCGACAGCGGCATGACGGATGTCTCGGATCTGACGAAACAGGCCATCAACAAGGACGTCGCCTTTGTGCGAACGGCCGAAGGCACCGGCGCGGTCGAGGCGCGCGTTCGCCAATTGCTGTCGCGGACGCTCAGCGCAGACGCTGCCGTGCAGATCGCGCTGCTCAACAACAAGGGGCTGCAGGCCGCCTATAACGAGCTGGCGCTGGCCGAGACCGATCTGGTCGAGCAAAGCCTGCCGCCCAACCCGGTGTTCTCGATATCGCGGATATCAGGCAATGGCGCCAGCGAGATCGAGCGCCAGGTGGTCGGCGACATCCTCGCGCTTGCCACCCTGCCGTTCCGCTCCGACATCGCCCGTGACCGTTTCAGGGCAGCGCAATTGCGCGCTGCCCTGGCGACGCTGCGACTCGCCGCCGACGTGCGCCGCGCCTACATCCGCACTGTTGCCGCCAACGAGATGGTGGTGCTGCTGACGGACGCGAAGGCGACGGCGGAATCGACCGCGCAGCTCGCGGTCAAGCTCGGCGAGACCGGCTCGCTCAACAAGCTCGACCAGGCGCGCGAGCAGGTGTTTTACGCCGAGACCACTGCCGACCTCGCCACCGCGCGGCAGACCGCGGCGAGCACGCGCGAAAGGCTGGCGCGCCTGATGGGTCTGTGGGACGAGGGTCTCGACTTCCGCTTGCCCAACGCGTTGCCCTCGCTGCCGCGCCGGCCGCTGGCCTTGCCCTCCATCGAGGCCGATGCGGTCGCCCATCGCATCGACCTGCAGATCGCGCGGCTGGAGCTGACGGCGCTGGCGAAGTCGCTGAATCTCGCCGAGGCGACGCGTTTCGTGACGCTGCTGGATCTTGCCGGCATTTCCCGCCGCACTCGGGATCCGGAAGGGCCGCCGTTCCGCGAACGCGGCTTCGACGTGCAGTTCCAGATCCCGATCTTCGACGGCGGCGAGGTGCGCGTGCGTCAGGCAGCCGAGACTTACAACTTTGCCTTCAACCGTTTGAGCGAGCGCGCCGTGAATGTGCGCTCCGAGGCGCGCGATGCTTATCGTGCCTATCGCTCCACTTACGACATCGCGAGCCACTACCAGCGCGAGATCATCCCCTTGCGCAAGATCATCACCGAGGAGATGCAGCTGCGCTTCTCCAGCATGCAGGTCGATATCTTCGCGCTGCTCACCGAGGCGCGGCAACGTCTGGCGTCGCTGCGCGGCGCGATCGACGCCAGGCAGAGATTCTTCCTCGCCCAGGCCGACTTGCAGACCGCCGTCAATGGCGGCGGCGCGGCGGCGGCCGTCAGCGACAATCCAACCACCATCGCCGCGGCAGCACCTGCCGATGGCGGCGGCCACTGAGATGGAGGCCAGGATGTTTTCCCGCCGAGGATTTCTGGGGAGCGCCGCGCTTGCCGGCGCGTCGGCTATTCAAGGCCGCGTGCAGGCCGCTTCGATTCCGGAAGCACCCACCATGGACAAGGTGGTGATGCAGCCGCCGCTGCATCCGATCAGCGGACCGGATTATCGCCCCGTGGTCACGCTGAACGGCTGGTCGCTGCCGTTCCGCATGAACGGCGACTGGAAGGAATTCCATCTCGTCGCAGAACCGGTGGTGCGGGAGTTCGCCGAAGGCATGAAGGTGAATTTGTGGGGCTACAACGGGCAATCGCCCGGCCCGACCATCGAAGCCGTCGAGGGCGACAAGGTCCGCATCTTCGTCACCAACAGACTGCCTGAATACACAACCGTGCACTGGCACGGCATGATCGTCCCGAGCGGGATGGACGGCGTCGGCGGATTGAACCAGCCGCACATCGAGCCGGGCAGGACCTTCGTCTACGAATTCGAGATGAAGAAGAGCGGCACGTTCATGTACCACCCGCATTCCGACGAGATGGTGCAGATGGCGATGGGCATGATGGGCATGGTCGTCGTGCACCCGCGCGATCCGAATTTCCGGCCCGTCGATCGCGACTTCGTGTTCGTGATGAGCACCTATCGCGTCGACCCCGGCACCTATCTGCCGCATGTCAACGAGATGACCGATTTCAACATGTGGACCTGGAATGCGCGGGTGTTTCCCGGGATCGATCCACTGCCGGTCAGGCTCGGCGACAAGGTGCGCGTGCGCATGGGCAACCTCAGCATGACCAATCATCCGATCCATCTGCATGGCCACAGTTTTGCGGTGACCTGCACCGACGGCGGCTGGGTTCCGGAGAGCGCGCAATATCCGGAGACGACGACGGACGTTCCGGTCGGCGCGGTGCGCGTGCTCGACGTGCTCGCCGACAATCCCGGCGACTGGGCGTTCCACTGCCACAAGTCGCACCACACCATGAACGCGATGGGACACGACGTGCGCAACCTGATCGGCGTGTCGCGCAAGGATCTCGCCAAGGCCGTCGGCAAGCTCGCGCCTGACGGCATGGCCATGGGCTCGACCGGCATGGCGATGGGGAACATGGAGATGCCCGCGCCCGACAACACGCTGCCGATGATGACGGGCACCGGCCAGTTCGGGCCGATCGAGATGGGCGGCATGTTCACGGTGATGAAGATCCGCGAGGACCTCGCGCGCGACGATTACCGCGATCCCGGCCCGTACAGGTTCCCGCAAGGCACCGTCGCGTACGAGGTCACGGCGCCGGCCGCCGAACCAGCCCGGCAAAAACCCGGCAACCCGCCGATGAAGAACATGAAGATGTGAGCGTCTTGATGAACCACCAACTGGAGACCACGATGAAGATCACGATCAAGCTCGGCCTCACGCTGGCCGCGCTCTCGACCGTCCCGGCCTTTGCCCACGACAAGCACGGGCACGCAAATTTTTCCGCCGGCGAGCCCGGCGATCCCATCAAGCCCGCACGCACGATCGAGATCCTGATGAACGAGATGGACTACTCACCCGCCCGAATCGAGGTCAAACGCGGCGAACAGATCCGCTTCGTGCTGCGCAATGTCGGCAAGGAGGATCACGAATTCCTGCTCGCGACACCCAAGGAGAACCTCGCGCATGCCGTTGAGATGAAGAAGCATCCGCACATGGAGCACGACGATCCGAACGGCGTGCGCCTCGCCCCGAACAAGACGGCCGAGATCGTCTGGAAATTCACCAAGGCAGGCAGCTTCGAGTTCTCCTGCCTGATTCCCGACCATCGCGACTACGGCATGGTCGGCCACGTCACCGTGAAGTAACGCGAAAGGAGACTGCCATGAACCACATCATCCGTATCGCCACTGCGCTGGCGCTGACGTTGAGCGTTGCCACTGGAGCTTTGGCGGCCGGGGCTGCCGCGATCAGCGGTGAGGTCAAGAAGATCGATGAGGGTGCCGGCAAGATCACGCTCAAGCACGGACCGGCAAAGAGCCTCGGCATGGATGAGCCGATGACCATGGTCTACCGAGTCAAGGACGCCGCGATGCTCAAGCAGGTGAAGGTCGGCGACAAGGTGACCTTCGAGGCCGAGGAGGCGGCTTCAGGGTACACGGTGACCAAGATGGAAAAGGCGAAGTAGGGGCGCTTGCCCTCGACTGTCATTCCGGGATGGTCCGCAGGACCGGATCCATGACCCCCGCACCACCCACCCCTCCGTTAACCCTTTGCTAACCATACACCGGGCAAAAATTGCCGGGTGAAGTCGAGTGTCGTCGGCCGCGTTTAGAACGGGAGAGCCCCCGTGGACGCCAGTGCGGTGCCTCACTTTCGGAACGGCGGCCCATCGGCCGCTGCGCAGACGTTTGGGGCGCGCGGACGGCAGTCGCGCGGGGAGGCAGCTACCATGGTCGACGTCACCGCGGGACAGGGCGTAGGCAGCGCCAAGCCCAGCATCCCCTCCCTCAACGAGATCGCGAGCATCCTCAAGCGCGGCGACATCGCGCTGGCGCTCGGCATCCTCACCATCCTGGTGGTGCTGATCCTGCCCCTGCCCGCCATCGTGCTGGACCTGTTCCTGGCGATCTCGATCACGCTGTCGATCCTGATCCTGATGACCTCGCTGTTCATCCAGGCGCCGCTCGAATTCTCCGCCTTCCCGACCATCCTCCTGATCTCGACCATGCTGCGCCTGTCGCTCAACATGGCTTCGACCCGCCTGATCCTGTCGCACGGGCACGAAGGGACGGCGGCCGCCGGTCACGTCATCGAGGCCTTCGGCAGCTTCGTGATGGGCGGCAATTTCGTCATCGGCATCATCGTCTTCGCCATCCTGGTCATCGTCAACTTCGTCGTCATCACCAAGGGTTCGGGCCGCATAGCCGAGGTCGCCGCGCGCTTCCACCTCGACGCCATGCCCGGCAAGCAGATGGCGATCGACGCCGACCTCTCCGCCGGCCTGATCGACGAGAAGGTCGCCAAGCAGCGGCGCAAGGAGCTGGAGGACGAAAGCGGCTTCTTCGGCGCCATGGACGGTGCCTCCAAGTTCGTCCGGGGCGACGCCATCGCCGGCCTCTTGATCGTCTTCATCAACGTCGTCGGCGGCATGATCATCGGCGTCGCGCAGCAGGGCATGTCCTTCGCCGACGCCGGCCGCAGCTACACGCTGCTGACGGTCGGTGACGGCCTCGTCACCCAGGTGCCGGCGCTGATCGTCTCGACCGCGGCCGGCCTGCTCGTCTCCAAGGCCGGCGTCTCAGGCGCCGCCGACAAGGCGCTGATGAAGCAGTTTTCCGGCTATCCGCAGGCGCTGGCGATGTCCTCGGCGGTGATGCTGGTGCTGGCGGCGCTGCCGGGCATTCCGACCATCCCCTTCCTGGCGCTCGGCGCCGGCGCCGGTGCGCTGGCCTGGCATGCCCGCAACCACAAGAAGACCGCCGTCAAGGCCGAGGAAGCCGCCAAGGCGGCACCCGCGCCGGGCACGCCGGGTGCGCCCGGTGTTGCCGCGACTGAAGAGCCGATCTCGGCCGCACTCAAGATCGACGACCTCAAGATCGAGCTCGGCTATGCGCTGCTGCCGCTGGTCAACGGCCCCGACGGCACCGACCGCCTCACCGAGCAGATCAAGGCGCTGCGCCGCTCGCTCGCGATCGAGATGGGTTTCGTGATGCCGGCGGTGCGCATCCTCGACAACGTCCAGCTCGAGGCCAACACCTACATCATCAAGATCAAGGAGGGCGACGCCGGCACCGGCAAGATCTGGCCGAACCAGTTCATGGTGATGGACCCCGGCGGCAGCCAGGTGCAGGTGCCCGGCATCCACACCACCGAGCCGACCTTCGGCCTGCCCGCAACCTGGGTCGACGCCAGCCTCAAGGAGGAGGCCT
>Ga0099824_1009982_pt1 | contig 11439 bp, 4 predicted proteins | sample SiratrowhiteBW_FD_76837 | JGI IMG/M metagenome (GOLD analysis project Ga0099824, IMG submission 76837) | Root nodule microbial communities of legume samples collected from California, USA - Siratro white BW | ecosystem: Host-associated > Plants > Roots > Nodule | place: USA: California... | reverse complement strand
TTATTGCTAAATCTTAATTTTATTTTAAATTATTTTTATATTAGTAACTAAATTCAAATATCAAACTTAAACTTAATTTTGCTAAATATATTTTATTACTAAATATTAATTTAATTTAATTTTGCTTTTCAAAATCAATCTATAAATCTCATACTAATATTATTTTTTATTTTAATTTAAACAATAATCCCCTCAACCATATTATTGTTTAATTTCAAATTAACTTCACATTTGTTTCAATTTAATTTCAATTATTTTTATCAATAATTAAAACCACTTTTATAACTGTGCACTTATTTTAGATGCACACTAGCAATACATCACAGGTGCCAAATAAGACAGAAGAGGAATAGGTGGAGAATATTAACCCTATTAAAATTGTACAGTATTCTCACTATATTAATTAACTTATTAATTGAAATATTATATGCACAATTTCATCTAGTAAATTAAGATCCTCGTGTCCTCTTCTCACAATTTCATTTAATCTCATATTAAATTGTGGAATAGGACAACCATTTCTTTACAATGATATAGTGTCTCCTATGCACCACGATTTACCCATATTCGAAAATAAATAAAAAAATACACCATTTCAGAAATTCAAAAAAAAATTTACACCAATTTAAGAAATTTGCGTAAAATTTATCTCTACATCTAATGTATGCAACCATAATTTTCAAAAAATAAAATAAAGTATGCATAGAAAAGATGGCCCACATAGACGCATAAAAGAGAAGAGAATGTGAGCTGGAAAAAATTAATGAGAGGTAGGATATGAGAAAAAAATGGAATGAGAGATATATGAAATTTTAACTTTACAGAAACATTAATTACTTGATTTTTTATTGTATCACTTTAATTAGTAAGGTTAAACTTTCTTATATTAGTCTCAATAGATCAATATATGTTTTTTATTAACCTTTTATTTATTTTGATACATGTAATTTCATTTTATTTCTTTTATACTTCTATTATTTAATTATTATAGCAAAATATTGATATTTTTTTTAATTTTATACCTTAGTATATATACTTTATTTTTATATTCTTACATCTAGTTATTATTAGTTTACACATTAGTTTTTTTTAATTAATTTATATTTATATTATTTAATTTATTTTTAGTCACATACTAATTTGTATATTAATTTATATTTGTTTTATTTAATTTATCTTTAGTTTCCTGTTAATCTACATTATTAATTTATATTTATGTTATTTAGTTTATTAGTTTATGCATTAGTTTTTTATTTTGAATTTTATATTTATGTTATTTAATTTTTTTAATTATATTATAATTTAGTTTTTCAAGAGTTAAATTTTAATTAAATTTGCAAAATAGTTTATAAAATAATAAAGTGTGAAGAGTCTATTTGAGGACTTTTTTAAACTTGGTTTATTAGGTAAAAAAATATAAAATTTAATAGAATACAAAATATTTTAAAAAATCCTAAAAAAATATTTCGAGAGTTAAATTCTAAATTTGCAACAGTTTAAAATATAAAGTGCGGAGAGTCTATATGAGGATTTTTTTTAAACTTGGTTTATTAGGTGAAAAAATATCATATTTGACAAAATATAAAATATTTTAAAAAATCTTCAAAAAAGATATTTTTAAATTGAAAAAACGTAAATTAAAAAAATATTATTAAAATTTTAAATTTAAATAAATAATAATAATTTAAAAAACATATGATAAAATTATAGAAATATAATTTTTAATATAATTAGTAATATATATTTTTAATATAATTAATATAATTATTAATATAATTTAATATAAATTTAATATAATTTAATTATAATTTTTTTTCCATTAAATCTCCCTACTTATATATTGTATATTTTTTAGTAAAAGAAAAACATCTTTTATAAGGTTGAAGGTTTAAATTTAAATAAAATTTTCTATAATTTGCTCACTACTTTAGTTTATGATAAAATTGTAAACAAACCAACTCTTGAAATTATACTTAGTACCATGACAATTTCGTTAGATAATTTTTTTTCATTTATTTTTAATTTTTGTGGGTTGAGCTTGTTTTCGACATTTTTGCTTTTCAGATGAATATAGGGTTTTATTTGTTAACACAAACCCTTCTTTTCTTTCACACACATTGCATAACTCTTCTCTCCCCGTGCAACCTATAAAAATTTTATTAAAAAATTATTAAAACAATCTCATATTAAAAAAATATAAATCTGTAGATATTATTTTTAAAAATATAAAAAACAAAACTTTATGATTATAAATTTAAATTAAAAACTTAAATTGCTAAATATATAAAAATGTATTTAATATAAAAACATAAAGAAAGTTACTCCAGACATACATGAAAAAATTATTTAAAAAATTTAAAATCGACTATACTTAAATAAAAAAAAGTAAAATCATATTACAATAATGATTTATGTTGAAAAAGTTATAAGGACACTGAAATAATTATAAATACAATAATAATTTCTTAATAAAAGATAAAGAAACTAAAAAAAAATGAACTTTTTAAAATTAGTTTCATCATTTGGTTGCAAAAAATCGAGATATTAGATGAGATATGTGACTGTGAATAAAAGAGAATTAAGTGCGACTCTCTGTAGGATAAGACATAGTCACCCTCACTGTACCAAATTCTCAATTCGAAACAAAAATCTAATTAATTTTTTTGTCATTTTCTGAAAAAGGAAAATAAATCGTGTAACCATACAATTGGATTGGTTTGCATTTAAGGATAGATTTGAGCTACTAGAAAGAGAGATAATCCAATAAGAAGGTATTTTAACATAGAGAAAATGAATGAAAAATAAAAATAAATAAATAAATTTTTGAAACATAATTTAATTGAATCAAATAAAAAGATTTAAAAATTTATATATTTATAAAACTATTAAAATATCTATATTCAAATTGAATTATTATTTACTTAAACACATTTAAATAAGTATAACTCATTTCAAATTAAAATTTTGTCTCGATATAACTTGGGTACTCACATATTCGACTATACATACTAGTATTTGTAATTTTGTAAAGTAAAACAATATAAAATGATTTTTAGACATATAAATTTGAGTTGAAATAGATTTGAAATAAAAGTAAAGAATAATTCCTATAAAATCTTAATAAAAAATTATATTTTACAATAACAAAACTATTTTCACATAATATTAAAATTTAAATGATTACTTTTATTTATTATTTAGTATGTTTAATTATTTATTATATTATAATATAAGAATATATATATATATATATATATATATATATATATATATATGTATGTATATATCACATTATATGTTATTATTATTATTATTTTATTATTATTGTTTTTATAATAATAATAATAATAATTTTTGTCGATAAATCTGTCAATAATTATTGATAGATTAAATCATCGATAAATTGATTATAATTTTTTTATTATTAAAATTTCTCAATAATAATATTTTATTTATAGATAAAATTTAGTTGGTAATTTAAATTTTGTTTTAGAAACATAAATAATCATCAATATTTTACATTAATGATTTATTTTGTTTTAATAGATTTTTAGATTAGATCGATATTATAGTAGATATATGGTTAGACTAATATGGATTATTACTCATATTATTATCGGAGTTGACTTTAAAACTAAAGAACTTAATCATAATAAATGTTATTGATGAGATGAATAGTTTTTAGGAAACTTGACGTGTAATTATATTTATGTTAACATTATATTTCATATGTTGAATTAAATAGTTAATTCATCTATTTGTTTTATTTGTAATTTTTAATCTACACCATGAATATATTTTAATATGGAAAGATATGATTCTACGGGAGCTAGGGAGGGCTTGTGGAGTTTTTACTACGTCATTTTATATTATTTTGGTGGTTACGTGATATAAATATATATTAAATATGAGAATAATGTGATAATATGTAGTTTGTGTGTTTTATTATACTGAAAACTAAGTATACTTCGGGTGTTACATTGTTTGAGCTTTTTTAGAAAAACCTCATGAAATAAATTTTCTTGACTTTAATAAAATATTTATATGATTTTATATTTTACCATTCTTATTTCTATGTTAAATAAACGCATGTATATAATCCAATTAAAAATTGGGTGAGGAAAATAAGAAAATTTTAATTAATATTGTTTAACACACATAATAAGGAAAAGAGGAAATATTAAATAAGCTTCATTAAATTAATAAAAAATAACAAACACACACTTTATTAAATAAGTTGCATTACATTGAAGATATTCTCTAAAGTCAAATAGAAAAGTGTGTGCTAGAGAGGGAATATGATGCTAGTATCCCCTTAAGTCTAAGGTTTTTGAAGAAAAGTTTTGAACCACTTTGCAGATTGTTTAGCATATCGCTTCAAATCATTCTTGTAATCCACAAAGTTTAGTCCAAACCGTACGATATAACCATCTTTCCATTCAAAATTGTCCAACAACGACCATGCAAAATATCCTCTTACATTTACGCCATCCCTTGTAAAGTCAAAAAAAAAATTAAATTAGATTTAAAACAAAGTAGATATTAATATGTGAAAAATAATACATTACCTGATTGCTGAGAGTAGATAATAAAGATGACGAAAATAATAGTCAATCCTATAAATATCTTGAAGCATTTCTATAACGGTTAGTGTTGGATCATTGAGATCACCCATTCCTAAAAATAAAAGTATACATTAATAAGTTACAAGAAAAATTTTACAATGGTACAAAATTATATTAAAAAATTCTATACTTTTCAAAATTTTATTTTCATATTTACTTGAAAATATATTTTAAAGATAATAAAATGAATCTTGGTATAATTACCATTTTCTGTTATGTAAATCAAAGGAGTGTTGTACTTTGTTTTGATATAGAGCAACAATTCTCTAATTCCTTTGGGGTAGATATATAACCAATCTGCAGCATACTGCATGTATAATTACAAATTAAGTTATAGAAAAATCAATGAAGTAATAAAGATATGTATCTACAAATTGACATGACCAAAAACATACCCGTGGACCTATAGCAACCCCGTGGCGAACAGCTGGCCAATGGAAACAAAAGCAAAATGTGATTTCACAAATTAACATTTATACCTCAATAATTAAATAATTGATAGATAAAAAGGTTCCTCACTTAATTCTAGGGCATTAGCATCAGTAGTATAACTTGATTTATTTGATTTGGGTGCATTGGCAACATAATAACTGGTGTAATAGTTCAGTCCAAGAAAATCTATTGAACCAGCGAGAAGTTTTGATTCTTGATCAGAGAACTTTGGCAATCGGTTACCAACTAGAGAACGCATGCTCTCAGGATACTTTCCTGATGTCAATGGTTCCATGTACCTATAATTATGGTTACATATGAAAATATCAAATTTGAGAATGGTTGAAAACAAAAAACATAAAAACAAGTACATATATTGTTTTCAATAATGTGTTCTTATGACAGTATTCTCATGTAGAGGAGTTAAGCACTTACCATCCAAGCATGAAGTCTTGTGCTCGTTCGGAAGCGTCTTTATCTGCTTGGCTATTTGAATATGGTACAAACCAACGAGAAATAAGTGATATGCCGATGATTCCCTTTTGAGAATTCTGCATGAAGTGTTTTGAATGTTAAATGAGGAAAAGAGTTATATCTGAGTACTTGAACCCTCACAGCAATGTGCAAATCCAACAAAATATGAAGATTTAAAAGTTCTCATGAAGGCTAAATCAACCTTAAACTTTTTCTTGTACAGATCTACAGCGGCTGCATGAGCAAGTAGTTGATAATGTGAAGCTATATAAGGTTCTGTTCCTGAATCACCACCAAGACAAGTTGAATCTAGCCATTTAGAGCATCGACCTGGTGCAAAAATCCCAACTGCATAACCATTATTACTGTAGGACCATGGCTCATTTAGAGTAATCCAATGTTTCACCCTGTCTCCAAAGTATCTGAAACAAACTTCTGCGTAGTCTCGAAAATCAGCTCTGAAAATCAGGAATACAACAAAATATTATTCGAAATTGATATAATTAGTAAAAGATTGAGCTTATTAAAGAGAAATATCTCCCTTAATGTATCTACTAAAGTGTATCATCTTATATATCATCTAAAGAGTGTTTGTATATAGGGAGTTGAACTATTTAAAAAAATTGTTTTGTAGCATAATAGCAAATCTTCCTTGACCATATTTTAAAATTCCACTTAAGTATGATAACGCATTGTGCATAATTCAAACTCCCTGAACATTCTTACGTTTATTTGGTTGATTTCCTATAAAGTTGAATCAATAATATGATTTTAATTAATACCCCATTTCTTATATATATGTACACGTGTTTATCTAAGTTTGTTTTGTCATATCATTTTCAAAAAATAAGTATCAATGCGAACTTAAGAAAATATCTAGTTTAGTTGGATCATGTCATGTGTTGATAGTTGTGTCATGTCATGTTATTTTAAAAAAGTAAAAATTATGTATGACTTATTTTTGTAATTATGTTACTACTGATTTTGAATAGAAAATAAATTTTGTATCTTACACAACGCGAGGACTTAAGAAACCTCTGTATTCTTCTTCCAAAGCTTGGGGAAGATCCCAGTGAAAAAGTGTCACATATGGTTGTACACCTGCAACATTAATATTCCACACATAACTATCGTGACTTAAAAAAGTAATGTCAACTTTAATTAAGAAAAAAAAAATAGTAAAGCATGAACATTGACCGTTGGCAAGCAAATTATCGATGAGGTTGTTGTAATATTTGATTCCTTCTTGGTTTACACCTCCACTGAGCTTTCCACCTAGATATGAATAATTTTTAAAATAGACAGACATCATTAACATTAAAGATGCAACTACAATATTCACAAAAACAATAATTGTTCATAAACTTTTATCTCACTTGGTAGGATTCTAGACCATGACATAGAGAATCTGTAAGCATCCAGATTCATATCCTTCATTATCTGAATATCATCCTGTTATGTAAATGAAAAACATCAAGAAAATAATTAATTACATTGAGGTAGAAAGATAATTGGTTTCTTCATTGATCCTATGTTGTCATACTAAGAATATGGACTTTACCTTGTAGCGATGATATTGGTCAACTGCAATATCTCCATTACTTTTGTCGTTTATCCTCTCTGCAAGTTATTACACTTTTATAATCAGACTTTTGTGAACTATTTTTAAGTTTAAAAAGTATAACATAATTTATATGATATTATGAGCGAGTGAAACAAAGCAAATAAAACCTGGATATTTGTGGGTGAATGCATCCCATATACTTGGTTTTCTTCCACCTTCTTTTGCAGCACCTTCGTACTATAGGTAGATGAGATGAAGAAAGATAAGAACATGAAGTGAGGTTAGGGTGAAAAGTGAAGGGTTTTGCGATGAGAATAAGAAAAACATTTACCTGGTAAGCAGCGGATGCAGTACCGAAAACGAAGCCTGTGGGAAAACTGCTTCGATTCAGAGAATGAACTTCGATAACAGATGATTTCTGTTCCTCTTGCGCAAAACTAATGGGTGGGAATGTGGTAAAGAGAGCGAAGAAGAGAAAGAGAAGAAAGCCTTTACGTGCCATCTTCACTGATGAACACTGTTTCTGCTTAATGCAGAATGTTACGTCTAAGCCTCTCCTTTTATAGTGCTTAAAAACTTTACTTCATATTGTAAATATATCATAATCATGTTTGAACAGATAGTGGCGGATGAGAGTGGATAAGAATGAGGAAAGAGATATGAGAGTTTGTATTTCTGAAGTTTTCCTTCTAATTTTAGTTCTGTATATTGATGACATTATGTGTAAAGACTTAAATTCTTCCTTTCATGTTATGATTATGTTTCTTATTTTTTTTTTCATTATTGTTTTGTTTTGTCTTCAACCATTATATGATTGAACATATTTATATAATTTTTTTTATTAAATCAAAATTTCTTCTTTAACTTAAATATTTACTATAAGTTATTTTAATTTTATTTAAATTTCAATAAATAATATTTAATTTAGATCAACTTATTAAAATTTTATTCAAAACTTACCATATACAGAATCTCATATTTAAAAAATATGTAAATCTCTAGATATTTCTAAAAATATAAAAAAACCACAACTTTATAATTATAAAATTTAATTCTTAAATTTAAATTAAAAACCTAAGTTACTAAATATATAAAAAAATTATTTAATATAAAAACATAAAGAAAATTAGTCTACACATACATGAAAAATTTATTTAAAAAAGTTAAAATCGACTCTAATTAAATAAAAATAAATAAGTAAAATCATATTACAATATAATGATTCATGTTGAGAAAATTATAAGGACACTGAAATAATTATAAATGCAATAATTTCTTAATAAAAGATAAAGAAACTTAAAAGAAAAAAGGAACTTTTTAAAATTAGTTCCATCATTTTGTTGCAAAAAAATCGAGATATTAGATGAGATATGTGACTGTGAATAAAAGAGAATTGAGTGCGACTATCTGTCAGACAGGACACAGTCACGCCCACTAGAGCAAATTCTCAATTCAATACAAAAATCTAATTAATTTTTTGTCATTTTCTGAAAAAATAAATAAATCATGTAACCATACCATTGGACTGTTACCATTTAAGGATAGATTTGAGCTACTAGAAAAAGCATGAGAGAGAGAGTCCAATAAGAAGATATTTTAACATAGAGAAAGTGAATGAATAATAAAGATAAATAAATAAAGTTTTGAAAAATAAAGATAAATAAATAAAGTTTTGAAAAATAAAGATAAATAAATAAACTTTTGAAAAATAATTTAATTAATAGGATAGAAAGAATAAAATTATAAATTTATATATCTATAAAATTATTGAGATATCTATATTAAAATTGAATTATCATTAAGCTCAAAAATATTTAAATAAGTATAAATCATTTCAAATTATTTTTTTTTCTGGTTATTAATTGGTATTCACATATTCGATCATTTCATACGTACCAGTGTTTGTAATTTTAAAAAAATATATAAAATAATTTTTAGAAATATACATTTTTGTTGAAATAGATTTTAAATGAAAATAAAAAATAATTATTATAAAATCTCAATAAAAAATTATATTTTAGATTAACCAAAATATTTTCACATAACCAAAATTTAAATGTTTTTATTTATTATTTAATATTCTTTGTTTAATTATTTATTGTATTATAATGTAAGAATATATGTATATATATAGTGTATTATGTGACTTTTAATTTATTTTTCTTATAATTTTTACTTTAACATTGGATTTTGATAAAATTCACACTTTAATTAATATATTATAGATTTTAAAATAAAAACATTTTTTATTTATTTTTATAACTCAATATGTTATTTAAGAGTGAATACTTCAAATAGTATTTCATATCAACATATTTGAACGTGGTTCTCCTTGGTTTTCCACAAACTTATAATTTTTTACAGTAACCAAAAGCCATGGAAATGCCTTTTTTCAGAAATTACTTACAAATTTCCATAAAGTTTTTCAAAATTACCCAAGTTCATAAATTAAAAAAAAAAATCATTTAAGTGATAAAATCGAGGTAGGAGATGGTACATTTGATTCCAAACAAGAAAAGACGTGTTTAAAGTATGACACTCTGTATAGATAAGGAGAGAACACTGTTCTGTACTCACGAGCACCCTAAGATAATCTAGATTTATGTTTTGGTCCTTTATTCTCACTTTATTTTATACAAGTATTTTCATCATAATTACTACCTCTTTATTCATACCATAATTTCAAGTCCTCTATTCTTAAAATTAATTTATCTTTTTTCACTTTATAATGAATATTAATTTATTTCTATCAAATTATTTATCATTTCTATTAAATAATGCATATATTAAAACATATATTTTAATAAGAGTATTTAAAAAATTATATAATTTTTTTAATTTGATATAGTATATAAAAGATGAGTAAATATCATCCCATCCAACCAACTAGGTTAAAGAACGTACTATGCAATCCAAGCACATGGGATTGGATAGATTATGTTTGGACTATCATCATAAATTTAGTATTTTAAACGTGTTACTTCACTTAAAATTTAGATTATTATTTTTAAATAAAAATAAATAATTCTATTATTTTTTAATATATGTGGTCAAATATAATATATAAAAATTAAAACTGTATAGTTACAGCTTTTAATTTTTAAGTCAACTTCACTTTTGTAAATTTTTGGCTCAATAATTCTGGAACTGGGTTGCAAAAGAAAAGTATGAAATAAAAGTCAGACTAAAAATTATTTTAAATTAATTCAAAGCAACTAGTGGGAGTATCCATTGAATTTGCAAAGAACAAAGAAATAAGAAATACGTTTGGAGAAGAAGTGGCCTAAGCAATGGTGGCCACTTTTCTTTACTCTTTCCAATTAATCTTCAATGAGACCTCAACCAAAATAGGAAATATGCAAAATCGTATTTTAGATTTTATTTTAAATTAAATCAAAACAACTAATAAACATAAAATTTCCTGATTTTTCTGTAATTCTCTATTTTTTATTTTTTTATATTTATCGTCCGAGTGAAATTGGGTGTTCGGAAATAACGAGTAGGAGAGAATTAAAATTAGAGAAAATTTACCCTTTTTGTGCGAAAAATCATGGATTCTTTTAAGATGGAATAATCTCCTCTGCCATCATCTTTTACAGCAACAACCTTTGTACGGTGCATATATATCATCAGCACAGTAAAATCTTTTTTTTTTTTTTTTTTGTCTTCAATCATTAATTGTAAAAACGTCATGTAGATTTGTTTGGTGAACGGTTTTTATATTTTGTCCGTTCAGGAATCTTTAGAAAAAGAAACGTTTTGAAAATAATGTGAAGTTCTTATAATTAAAAGGTAAAAACAGAAAATATAAATATAAATATAAAACTAAACGCTTCGTATGATTTTTTTTTAAGTTTAAATTTTAAATACCAACCTAATTAAAAAATAAGGCAAGTTTTATGAAAAATTAATTTAAAACTTAAAAAAAAGTTAAGAAATTAAAATTATAATAAATCTATTCAAACTAACATAGTATATAAATAAAAAGAAAAACACAAATTACAAGACTAGGTTAACTTATATTAGATTTAACTTAATCATAAATCAAATTACGTTATTAAATAATTCAACCTAATAAATACCCTAAATTTAAACGTAAAATTTACAATTCCATCTTTTTTTTTTTATTTTAGAATTGTATCTTCTTTACAAATTTAAAATTTTTTAATTAATGAATTAATACACAACTAAAAGAATGTCACACTACAACTTTTAAAATGATAAAATGACCATATTAAAGTTATATTAAGGAGAAAGTTACTTGCATAATAAATATATTTTAATACATTTTAATATATATATATATATATATATATATATATATATATATATATATATATATAT
>Ga0099824_1009978_pt1 | contig 11444 bp, 4 predicted proteins | sample SiratrowhiteBW_FD_76837 | JGI IMG/M metagenome (GOLD analysis project Ga0099824, IMG submission 76837) | Root nodule microbial communities of legume samples collected from California, USA - Siratro white BW | ecosystem: Host-associated > Plants > Roots > Nodule | place: USA: California... | reverse complement strand
ATATATATATATATATAAAATATATATATATATATATATATATATATATATATATATATATATATATATATATATATATATATATATATATATATATATATATATATCTATATATACATATATATATAAAACTCATCTTAGCATATTTAATTTCTAATGGTTGTGGTGGTAAAACGAGGTTTCCATCGAAAGTAAAATTATCTAAATATTTTTCGCAATTAAAATTAAGACTATTCACATCTATCATAATTATATCTTATCTACATCCCTTGCCCTTGTAAAGTTATTTTAATATGTACAAAATCACATATTTTAAAGCTTAATTACATAATAAATTTAGTCTGAAAGTATAGATGATTTTATTATCGAAAACAATAAAATATGATGAGAATCGTATAATTAATTATCTTGATTATAACTAAAAATATTTTAAAATACTTTATGATTATATATAACATGAGATTATAATATAGATCATAATCTTATAATATTGTAATATTAAAAGTAAGATTATAACATGTGATTCTATAACTTAGTTGTAATTTTATTTTATAAATTATAATAAATTCATAATAATTAATTATGAATTATACAGAGAGAAAAATAAATCATTAATTAAGTCATGAGTTTTTAATCAATATATAACATTTTGATTTATAATTTATTAATAATATTTGATTTGAAATTTCGTCAATAGTGTGCAATCAAAAAGTTTATATTATATTTTCAAAATAAAGACTATTCATCATTCTATTTATTAATGGAAAGTGTAAGATTTTTTTTTTCAAGTTATTACGCATGAAATGCTTAAAATATATGATTTGATATTTTTTGAAAATCAAGAAGGAATGTAATTCAAACTTATACATTTTGTGAATACTTATGAACCATAAGAAGGATAGTTCAACTTTGAAAAAAATTATAACATGACGAAATGCAATGACGAAATGCATTAAGTTTGTTTAAGAAATAAAAATTATTTTTACTTTTATAGGATTTGACATTTCAACTAAATTAAATGAAAATATGAAGGATATTGATATTAGTAAGAGATTATATTCTATATAGATAAAGCTCTATTAGTGTAATATCAATAATAAACAACGTTTTTCAAATTTTATATTCTTTCACATCTAGATTGACGTAATTACGTTTGTGTGGATAAATTTTTAATGCAATTTTCTCTATTAGTATATTATTAGAAATTTTACATCGACTAAAGAGAAAACTAATTTATAAGTGAAACAAATCTCATCTTATCAAACTAGTTTTGTAAAAATGAGTTAGACTTAAACTCACTTCCTAATATAATATCAAAGTCATGAAAAGTCAATTTTAGTTTATATTATGACCTATCATGCCACTTGTTATCGACCCCCTTCAATTCTCATATTTATTGTTCTCAGTGTGAATATACGATATTTTTGACATGAGAAAATGTTTTGAAGATCTTATATCAATCAGATATAAGATCAATTTATAATATATAAATAAAGACAAATTTTACCTTATCAAGTCAATTTTATGAAAATTAGTTAGGTTTAAACCTATTTTGTAATACATATTTCCCACACTCATATAAGCATAATCTTATTACTTTTATTATTATAGCTCTCATCCGTGTAAATACATTCACACATGTTAGAATGCAATTACATTTCATTATATTAATTTCAAATGTAATAATTTTTTCTCAAATTAATAGTAAAATTTAATAAACTCAATTATATCATTACAATCTCAAAACTACTTGGTTATAACAACATGATACATAATAATATAAAATTAATAAAAAATAATGTCTTTTTTTATCTGGAAAGTTCTATTATTTTTAAAGTTACATCTAAATATATAAACTATAACTATCTTATATAATAAGGTTGAAAAGTTTATATATTGATATCGTATAAACTTATAGATAAAGAAAATACTAATTTGACATCATTATTCACTTATATTTTTATTTGACACTATATTTTATTAATAAAATATTATATAAATAAAATAATAATATATATATTAATATTAAATGATGTCAAAGATAAATAGTAGTGTCTACCATAACTCCTTGATATTCATATTTTCTTTTTACTTATTTATATTTGTTTATTCATTTATTCACTTGGTATTTTCTCATGTATAACTTTATTTTGTATTGTGATAAATTCTGGTATCTGAACTAAAACTCAAAAGATGTCAGAAAATTATTAACTGGAAGAGTTCACTTCAATTTTCTACCCCTATATATATATATATATATATTACTTAAGATGATGACACTGACGGTGTTAGCCTTCTGATAGTAAAAGTATTAAGTGAGCTTCGGATAGTTATTAGTTATGTAACTTAATGACATATATAACTAATTTTAAATAAAATATTAAAAAAGACATGTGGTGTCAGTAAAAGAAAAGGAATAAACTGTAGAGGATTAAAAAAGTTTAATAATTGTTCATTCTTTATAACCATTTCCGTTTCATATATACTAAACTTGAAGTTCATAAACACAAACTAAAGAGCATTTAATAAATGTAGAAGTATTTATTTAGACTAAATTTTTTATTATAACAATTGTTAATAGCCATGGCCATGTGGCTAAGAAAAATAAATTAAAAATGAAGTATAGACATTGAAGAAAATAGCACATTATTAACCCCACCTTTTTATCTAAAAACTGTGTCCCTGAGGAAGGAGATTTTCATCCACTACTCTTTTTGAAGAAGACCCTTTTCTTTCAATATTACGCATAATATTAAAAAAAAAAATCTTGCAATTGGTTAATAATCTAAACATTAACACCGTCTTATTTTATATTACCATTATTTAAAGACAAGTTTCTTACAATCATAGCAAAATCTCATTACTTATATACTTCTTTTAACAAAACCAAATATTCCCGAATCTTGAACTCAACCTAAACTCAATTCGAAATATCATCATGTGCAACCTTCCATGCCCTGGGGAAAGTGAACGAAAACATGAAGTGACGTTTCTCCGACAGCGTTCAAGAGCGTTAGCTTTCAGAAACAGTGCATGGCACATCAGAATAGAATAAATAAATAAATAATAGATATCAGTATAGCAACAGTGGATCTGAAGCAATCACTCATTATCGTTACTTTATAGAGAGAGAAATTGTACATGGATGGGACATTTTATTTTGGGAGAACATGAATCACATAAGGTTTAGCGAAGTCACAACAACAACAACATCAATTCTTCTCTGAGTTCTCTTAGGCTAAGGAAAAAGGAAAATGTTATGCAATTGGGCAACAGAAAAACGGAAGAAGGAGAAGTAGGTAAGAACTAAGAGTGTTAACTAAGAGTAATAGTGACAGTAACGGTAACAGTATTTTACATTCTACATCAGCATGGGGTCTGCACCAACCTGAGTGCTGCACATTTTAGGAGAATCCATCAAACAAGGACTAAGCCTAAACATGAGAATGCAAAACTCCATTTGACTAAGAGCACCATCTCCGTCCAAATCACCCTCCATTAGCATGCCCACAAGCTCATCGTCTCTCACATCCAAACCCAGCAAGTAACAGTTGATCTTCAAGCTCTCGAAGGTGATGAGGCCCTTGTTCACGTCCATGAGCAAGCGAAAGCCGTTGCAGAGTTCTCCAATGAATCCTTCTGCCCCCATGCGCAAAATCATGGAGGGGAAGTAGTCCTCGAAGTCCAGAAGGTAGTCCAGTTCCATCTCCCGAGGAATCTGTCGGCCAAAATCTGAAGAACAGGCTCCTGTTATCACTGTGTGCAGAGGATAATGGTAGCTTGTCATAGAAGAGTCATATGTTTGTTTATATAGTAAAATAATCAGAAACTGCCAACAGAGATTAGGATTCTGAATATTACCCTTTTATTGTGTCTTTTTGGTAAACTGGTTCTTCAAAATTGTGGCATTTTGTCATATAAATTTGCAGAGTTAGAAAATTTCTGAATGTTTTTTCTTTTTTCAAATTATAATTATTTGGTGCGCATGATTTATTACCATTATTTCTTTTAAATTTTATAATTTGATATTATTACATTTCAAAATGAAGTCAACGACAAAGAGCGATAGCATGAGAAAGATTTTCAATTTCAGAAAACTTTATTAACATCTTTTTTTTTTTTTAATTTCAAATGCTAGTCGACAATACTTTCACAGTTTCATAGACTATAATGGTAATTTATTCTATATATTTTGTATATCTCGAGTTAAACTAGCAATTAGTAACACATAATAAACCAATCTAATTAGACAAATGCTATTTAGAAAATTATTATGAGTATTATAAAAAGGAAATAAAACAGTAAAATAAATTTAGTTTCACTTAATTAGCTTATCATCTATTTATATTTATATTTGTATCTTTTTAACTTTCATCAAATGGAAGTTATGGATTTTTTTTAATTAATGAGATAAATTCAATTAATTTGATTTTCTTATTTTTTTGCTAGTAGTGATAAAAAATCATTGAAAAATACTTTGAATTGATTGTGCATTAGTGTTTTACACTCTTATTTGATACTAGATAATTATCAAGCTTGTAGTAATATCATTATTTATAAATTATAAGTTTGACTGACTTTTATAATATACTAGAAACAATAGTGTTAATTTTCTAATAAAAAAATAAAAACATAGCTGATTGTTCTATTTTTGACAACTACTGTTAATCTTTTAAGTATATTCTTTTCATTTATTATTTTTTTCCGGTAAGATTAAAATAGTAACAGTATTAAGTAATAATTGCTGCGTACTCTCCTTCCAAAAAAATACTTACAAAGTACTTTAATAGCATTTGAGTAAGTAATAATACAAAATAGTTCTCCTTTGATCTATGCTAAAAGGGTACAAAGATAATAAATTAACTAGTTAGAACGATGTTTGTACCACAAAGCAAATTATCTACGTAGTGGACCCTCACAAACTCTACTTTTTCTCCAATAATTTTGCATGAAACTGTTCAAATAAGTACCCCTATTAAATCAAGGCATTAGAGAAGCACTGCCACGTGGCTGAGTTATTAATATGATGTGAATGTTTCGGGTATGGAGCTTATAATTATCTCCCCTTTCATTGCAACAATTGCTTTCTTTTCACAGTAATTGAGACGTTCTCTTTCGTGGAAGGTGCGCAAATCTTGTTTGGGAAAGCATAAAAAATGTACGCATTCTTGTACTCATTCATAACGTATGCTACAGGAGAAGATCATACATATACCTGTAGCCACTTCATGAGAAGGTTCCACGTTTGTGTTTTATTTGATGGGACCCCGCATGTGCTTCTTCAACATGTATATATATTTTTTTATTTGATTAACCAGAAGGCAAAAACTAGAGGGAACAGTTTCTACTTTTATGCACAGTAATGTTACAACGGCTTATAGACAAAGAAAATGAGATGATACAGACACAGACAACATATGCTGATAAAAAAAAAAAAAAGACACAGACAACATGTACTATAGGGTTTTTGCTACTTACATATATAAATCTCACATAAATGTTCCCGAATTTTTCTCTTCATTGCCAATGGATATTTGTTTAAAGGTGCTGAAGATTAGGAGGACAATGGAAGACGGCTGTGTGCATGCAATGCTAAGGAAAAAATATTTTTATAATTTTGTAACTATTATAAAAAGACTTCTTTTAAGTATTTATGCAAGAATTAAAAAACGACAATGTTTTATTTTAATTTATATATATTTGTCAATAAATCTGTTATACTTTAAGTAGCATGTGTTGGTGAAAATTTTGAGAAGGTTGGTGAATGGATGCTCTGCTACAACTGCTTCCTAGAGGCTAGAAAGAGGTTAAGTGATCATTGTCAAAGTTGAGGAAATTATAATTATTTCTTTAATGTTGATTATCGCAGGATTTTTATATTTGAACAAATGCTATAAGAAAATATTAAAATAGTACGGCACAGTAAAATCACATGAAATAAAATAGAACTCATAATATGGATTTTGTATAACATAATAGGTTAAAAAAATAGTGGAAGGGGTGTGAAATGAGAAAATATACTTACGAGTTGAAAAAAATGTAGTAAGTTGTTGTAATGTGTAGTGCGAGTGGTACACATGTCATAAGAGGGTTTTATTGGGGATAAAGTTAATATAGTGATTTGGACTATGGAAAAGATTTAGCCTTTATTTAATTGGGTGAAAAAAAAATTGAGAAAGTAAAAGAAGATAAGTGAAAAATTGATGAAAAATAAGATTATTTGACTAAAGTAAAATAAACTGAAACAAGAGAATAAATAAATAAATGATTACGTGTTTGTCGGGAAAAAGAGATAAAAATAAATAAATTATGATTTACAATGAATGACAGTTTTTATAGTTTTTTTTTTTTCTGAAAAATTTAATCCCAAAATCGGATTAAACATAATGTGAAATGGCTAAGAGTGAGTGAAGTTGTCATAAAAAAAACACATGTAGCCCAACAAAATTTTTAACAGCTTCCAAAGCAAATTGCAGGAATCGATTATCCTGAAACTCCACGGCAAATGCAAAGACATGCAAAATCTTTAATAAAAATAAAGCAAAAATGAGATGTATTTTATAGTAATTGTAAAAGTAAAATATTTTCTTGAAACAATAAATAAAATGCAACAATTTAATGAAGAAAAATATCTATAAGTGTGTTGATTTAAATGTTAAAATAAATTGTGGCTATTATTACTCCTGAGAGATCAGTCGATGACGCTTTCATCTTACATAATGCAATATATTTAACTGAGCAAACTAAGGTATAATGCTTATATATATGTTTTTAATTTGACTAGTCTCTAGTCCACATTTATTTAAATTAAATAGAATCTGTTTATTTTTTAGTGGCTGTTCATCTATTTTTGCCTCTCAATATATTGGATTCTCAAATTTTAAAAATCGATCACGTGATTGTTCTTACTATCATTAAATGCTCATTTCTCCATAACCACATGATGCGTTGTCAACAACAAAAAACGATTTTTTAAACACACTATGAAATGGAAACATCCATAAAGAAACGACATATATCTGGTCTATATATTTATAAATTTATTGTATGTCGAAAGATTTTTTTATATGTTTTATAGTTTTAACTAATCTTCTATTTCTGTAATAAATTAAATTTAATGTATATATTTGATTTAATTTTTATATTTTTAATTTATCTAAATTTTGCTCATTGTTTTACCTATAATTTTTTTCTCTGTAAATATTATTTTTGGTTAATTCTAGTTATATTGAATTCTATATTTTTAGAATTTTGAAATAAATATATAGTTGACTAAATTTTAAATTCTTCATAATTTTCTACAATTTTTAAAAGTTGAAGTAGATGTTTTAAATTTTTGTAAAAGTACTCATTTAAATTCAATAATTTTTTATATTAGCTTTACCTTTTATAATTGGTTTATGAATTTATATAACACTCACATTTTTGTTCGTATTTATTTCAAATTTCAGAATACTTATATGGGTTAAACATGTTCAAAACATGAAAAGAAAAATACTTTGTTTAGTTTTCTGGTATGTCTTCATCTCCTTTTCTCTTTATTTTCATTTTGACTTTTTTCTTCTATTCTGAATTTCTTTTTATGTTTTTCATTCACGAAGGATTAATTCTTGATGATCGATTCAAGGAATCAAAATCAAATAAAGTGAATTGAATTTTGCATCAATCATTTCACGTTTCGAATTTGTTTTTTTCTTTTTTAATTCGATTTTTTCACTTTGTAATTACAATTAAATTTTATATTTTAGAAATCAAATTAGGAATTAATTGAATTTTGATTTAATAATTAAATACAAAATCATGTTTTAATTTAATTTGTATAATTGATTTAATTAATTAATTAGTTAATTATTTAAACTTAGATATGAATCTTTAAAAATAACTGTGATAAGATGAATTGTTTGATTATTGAATATGTGAGTTCATCTTTCTATCTTCTTCATTTTCATTTTTTTAATTCTATAGTATTTTTCAATTTTGCTTTACAATTTCAATTTCTAAACTCTCAAATTAATTTTTATAGAAAGAATATTAAAAATTGAATATAATATATATAAGAATCAATCTAAGTTGTATATTGTATACACATTTTATAAAAAAAAGTTAAAATCTTTTATTCTAAGAACAATATTAAATATGATATATAAATTGAAGCTTTTCATTGATAGTTAAAGATTGAATTTCTTAAGAAATTAATTTTTTTAATAGATCTGAAATGACTTGATAGGTTATTTTATTTTCTTTTTTTATCTAAACCATCCAATTGGCACTTGCTAAAGTTAGGAGATGAAGTTATTTCTGCTCCGCTATAAATTTATTTCACATTTAGTATATTTATATAGATATCACACGTGCTATAATGTGACAATAGAATTGGATAGAAAGATATTTATCTATTATTACTCTAATTAATATTGTATTGTATCATAACTTTATTACATTTTACTTTCATGATAGTGATTAAATAATAAAATAGAGAACACCTTTAGAAAATATAATATTTAATATTTATTACTGTATTTTATTGTGTTTTTAATAAATATTTTGTTTTTATGTAATTTTTATCTTATAAATATAAAAAATTTATCAATTGTTTTGAAAGAATTGAGTGGCCATGTTAAAGATGGAGATGAGTATAAGATTCAATATTTGAATAAAAATTCATCCAAAATAAATAACATGAAGTTAAGTTTGGCTTAATTTAATATATATATATATATATATATATATATATATATATATATTCCATTGCATGTAAATCAATTATTGTTATCATAAATTATAATAGGAATAAAGTTTGTTTATATAAAATTTATTGCAAATTTGTTTAAAAATAATTTTGTTTGTGTGTAATATGAAAATTACATAGTAAAAGAATGTGGAGCAGACAGCAAAATGAAATTAACAAATAATTATAAATAACAAAACTCCAAATTACAAAAGCAATATTTTTCGGATAAACCTTTTTCTAGATTTAAGTCACATCTCAAATATCTATTTTTTTATAAACTGTTTCCTTTAACACAAATAAGTGAGCACTTCCCAAACATTTTTCAAATAATATTCATTTTAATTTGATTTTGTTATTAAATTCATGGAGACTTTAGATGCTATAACCCTTTCACACAAAAACTGTACAGTTCAAAGCCATTAACCTTTATAGATATCCACACAAATTACCCCACCCACTGTCCCATGTATGTTCTGTTAAAACTGCTAAAATTTACATCGATAACACATCTTTGCCAACTCTTTCTTGTTTAACACACTGTCATCTTGTCTTTTACCAGGGGATTATAGAACTTCACACTCTCACGGATTGCAAATATACATGTACTGCCCAATTGCACTGTTATGCTTGTGTAGATGTTTGATTGTGACTTACCACCCTTTTGTCCAATTTTCAGCTTCCTGTTGGTACTGCTGCCATATTTCTTTATATTTTTTCTTCTGGCGTGACTATGCCTCTTCCCAACTAATTTGTGACTTTACTTGCCTTGTCGTGTAATCTGCTATGACAAAATTCCTTGTTGCTGGCCTTACAAAATAAACCCTCCTCCTACCCGCTTGTGTACCTTTAGCTCTCACTCAATGCAGCTAACCAATTAGCCAGTTCTACTCTATCTTTCTCTTCCAAACCCATCTTGCCCCCCACCCCCAGTACCTTGAAAAAACGCATAGAATACAACCACACGCAATCGCACTCACTTATATGTTATGCAGTATTAATTGTTATCCACACCCCTAACATTGCTAGTTAGATAAATTCGGTGCACTACAATTTTCTCTTCAAAAAAATTCAATCCCCTAATGGTTTAGTTATGTACTTAAATACAACAAGTCAAGTGGTGTTTTAATCATGTGCTTAAACACAATAAGTCGAGAGTTTGAGAAAACATGAAACAGTGATGTTTGATAGACACTAGTCAGATAAAAAAAAAATGATATGTTTTTCCTGACAAACGATAGAGTCAAGTTCCATAAGTTAATCGAAGATTATTTAGACAATAATTACACACTTAGACTTTTAGTTGACACATATGAAGAATATTCTAAAGCTTAGGTACGGAGAAACATAGAACATCTTCTACATCTGTCCTAGGAAGATTCACCTCAAGCAATAACATTTAAAAATATTTTGGGATATGAGTTAAAGATGCAATGACCACTAACCTCTCTAGAAGAACTAGTTTTAAGTATGTCTCAATTGTTTATTTTGTACGGTGTTTGCTTTTAACTATCATTTGGTGTAAAAGAATTTCTTACTGAGAAAGATAAGTATTGCTAATTATTAGAGAGTTTATGTAAAGAAGAGAAGATAATTTAATGCTTAATGAAAGAGAAGAAAAAGACAATGAAGTGAGTTCAAAGATACTTAATGATATAAAAAGGGAATGCAATAGCTACTTTTCACAAGCCTATAAGAAGATTTGCTTCGAAGGGAAGGATAAGAAAGTGAACCATATTTTGCAAGTGCAAAATCTATGCTAAATTTTTTTTATCTTAAAGCTTTGTATGAACACTATTCATGTTCATTCCGCCTACTAGTAGAAAGAGCTTAAACTTTGTATGCATCGAAAGAATTTACCCTCTCTAGTGAGAGAAAACAAGTGACCTATTATCACTCAAACTTTGTAATTGTGTTGAGTTAGAAGTGGCTAATATCAAGAATACTTAATGTTAAGCCAAGAGCAACTACTATAAAAAATACTCAATGTTGAGCTAGAAGTGACTAGTGTTAAAAATACTCAATATTAGCTACGAGGAGCTCGATTAAAAAGTAGTCATTTGTATTTCACAACAGTACACTACTAAGTGAAACTTGACTGATCGGTCAAAAATTAGACGTAACCTATGTGATCAAACAAAGCAGTACAAAAATATTGAGTTTCTTTTCTTTTCTTTGATCTCTTACGTTGTGATAAGTGCCAAATTTGAGTGTTTTTATACATGAGAAAGATTGAGTACTTGTGGGTTTAAGTATTAATTAAAATAGTAATTACTCCCAATTTTAGAGTTTTTGGATCTAAATTTATGTTTTGAGTCCTGAGTTAAAGGAAATAATTTAATCTCAATTTTTGAGAAATTTCAGGTATAAAAGAATGAAGAAAATGATAGATTGGAAGATTCATGAAGAAAAGAAATAAAAAGTTTAAAATAGAAAAAACCCAAGAGAAAAGTCACTTAACCTAGGCCCAAAATCGAGTTTAAAAAGAGATTTTTAGGGTTTTGTGAGGCATCTGGATCTAGAGGAAGGAGAGCAGCCGTTAAGAACGAGAGCAATTCCGCGATTCTTCTTCTTCTTTGCAATCTTTCTTTCCTTGGGTTGTAATGGCTACCATGGGTAGCTAATTCTTCATCTTTGGGATTGAATGTAATCTTTTGAACTCATTCATATTTTGGTGATTTTTATATATAATATTCAGTTTCTACTCAATTGGTAT
>Ga0099824_1009972_pt1 | contig 11447 bp, 8 predicted proteins | sample SiratrowhiteBW_FD_76837 | JGI IMG/M metagenome (GOLD analysis project Ga0099824, IMG submission 76837) | Root nodule microbial communities of legume samples collected from California, USA - Siratro white BW | ecosystem: Host-associated > Plants > Roots > Nodule | place: USA: California... | reverse complement strand
TATATATATATATATATATTTTTTATATATATATATATATATATATATATATATATATATATATATATATATATATATATATACTAACCAATATTGTGTGACTTGCAGGTTGGTCTGAAGCTGGCTTCAATTTCACCATCTGACTTGTATTATGACATGGAGTATTGTGTGGATTACTCTACATTCCGCAACATACCAACAGGTGTGTCATTAAGGAGCACTAGATGCTTTTGGTCATCAGCTTCTATATGTTTAGTTTTTCTAAAGAAGGGAAAGCCTTTAAGATTTGTAACTATTATATTTATCATTTGGCAGTAGGTGACAACTTCTGTATGCAGACATCTATTTTGACATTTTCATGCATAAAATATTAATTACTAAAGTAATTTTTACCTTCATATTTATAAGCACAAATAATTTTACTAGTCAATGAACATGAAATTATTATTACTAGATAAAACATTATACCCTTCTGTCTTTCAATCCTAGAGATTATACTTTTACTCTTATTATACTCTTTTAAAAGTCAGAACAGAAATTAATTACTCAAAACAACTTAAAAAGGAAATTACATTATATAGCAAAAGTTTGGAGGCTGACTTCAAGTCCACCAATGTGGGACTTCAAGTCTAACTTAAAATCTGTCTACTCCCTTATTGATATTATGGTCTTTTAGAAATATAAGTAGATAATGAAGAGAAAAGACTTAATATGTTCTTGTATACTATTATGGTTTACACTAAGATGTGAAATGTTAACAAAGCTTAAAATACTCATCCTCATTTATACTAATAATCTTAATAAGGAAACAAAGTACAAAATATTAGAAAATATGATGTTTGAGATCTCACATCGCTAGAGATATGGTCAAATTATAAGATATAGTTGGGTGCAAACTTTAATTTACTAAGCCGGTTTTTAAGGTTAAGTTAGACATAAATTTCATACTTTAATATGATAACAAAGTCATTAAGAGTCTATCTTCTGCCGGTTTTTGTGAGATTGATTTAAGCTTAAATTCTACTACCTACTGCTCTCTAAATTATTTAAAGATATAATATTGATATTATGAGATGTTTCAATTCAAACACTTGCCCTTAAAGTAACTAAGCTTCCTATGTATATACAAACCCTTTTAAAATATAACGTGGGTTCTACTAAGTGTGTATGAGGTAACTAATAGTTCTCCATTGGTGGGTATTAGTTGAGTGAATTTGGTTTCTCACATTTTACAAATCATGTGTCCACAACAGAGGCTGGAAAGTGGATGAATTAGGCCTGCAGTGAAGTCTAGATTCTCATGATATCAATGAATGTTGACAGTGTTAACTGTAGAGATATTTCAACACCCCATGTCATATTAATACTTTGTTTCTAAGTTTCATTTGTTCTTATGTGATCAACATTAACATTTATTGCTATCACGAGTCTTCAAATATATGTTCTTTTAAGATATTAAGAGTCTATATCGCCTTTGATCATCCCTTAAGACTAATGAGTTATCACCACCTTCTGTTCTCAACAGATGTCTCTGCAGTGACAGAGAGTCTACCCTCTACTGAGCTGTCCAAGAAAGAATTATCATTACTGGATCTCTATTCTGGCTGTGGTGGCATGTCAACTGGACTGTGCTTAGGTGCCAAAACTGCATCAGTTAACCTTGTCACGGTATTATGAATGAAATGCTTCTGTGATGAAATTTTTCCTATTTATGGATTTCATGGAATATCATCTATGATAAACTTATCTTGCTTTGGTTGCTGTTTTTTCTCAGAGATGGGCTGTTGATAGTGACAGGTCAGCCAGTGAAAGCTTGAAACTAAACCATCCGGAAACTCATGTGAGTGCTGACAATCTTCTGCTACCACAAAGATATTTGATTGTAACCGTTAACAGCAGAGATAATATATTCCTTCATTGTATAGGTGCGAAATGAATCTGCTGAGGACTTTCTGGAATTATTAAAGGAGTGGGAAAAACTATGCAAACGGTATAACACCACTGTTGCAGAAAGAAAACTTCCATGTCGATCCAATTCAGGAGCAAAGAAAAAAGAAGTTGATGATATTTCTGCTACTGAATTTGAAGTTTCTAAGTTAGTTGATATTTGCTTTGGTGATCCCAATGAAACAGGCAATCGTGGTCTATATTTTAAGGTAATAAATCCAATGTCAACTTTTGGGTATTCAGTTTTTGTCTCATTAAACTTTATTTTCATGAAATCATGTTTATACGTATTTGCTTACTTGCTGCTAGATAGTGATATTCATGTGACCCTCAACCTCATACTTGCAATTTTGTCAAATTTAATTGTATAAGCTAATTACATAATTCTCTAATAGAAGAAGATGATATTTGTAGATTCTAAAAGGGCATCCAAGCTTGTGGCGACTATTTACTGTACATTGAAAAAATGTCTTCACTGTCCATGGATTGTGTGTTTAAATGAGCTTAGCATAAGGTGATTTCTTATGATTGGTGGAAGTTGTATAAATGTTAGCGAAAATTATAGCATGGGTTTTCATTACATTACGCTGAGCTTTTCTGTTAACAGAAGTGAAATAGAATGTTTGGGCTCTATAAAACCAGTGTTTTTTTTTTTTTTCACAAATCTCAGATCTTTTTGTTTTTATGGATTGTTTGGAGACCTCTAGCTGTCATGAGAGACTAGGCAGGCTTCATTTGTAGAATTTTCTCTTTTAAAGATTTTTAATTTTAGTACTACCAACTTTATAACATCGGCCCCTTTAACAGGGAAAAATTGTTCCTTTACCATGTCATCTTTTAATCTCTAATAGCATGATTGGGTTACTGTTCTGGAGAGGTAAACCTATGTTGGAAGAAGGAGAATTCGTTATTTTGAGTTAAAGTAATTTTGGGAGGATTCCTATGGTTATTCAAACATAGGCTAAAAATGTTTTGGTTCATAAATTGATGATGTTTGCATTCTCATGGTTGTTTCATAGGTGCATTGGAAGGGTTTCAGTACAAGTGAAGACACTTGGGAACCAATTAAAAGCTTAGGGTATGTATTTCTCTATTCTTTTCAATTTGGTTGATGATATTACACAATCTGGGTGCATCAGTACTTATTTATGTATTCTTGTAGTCAGTGTAAGGAAAGCATACAGGATTTTGTGAGAAAATGGATGAAATCAAAAGTCTTGCCTCTTCCTGTAAGTTGTATTATTTATACTGTACATAGGGTAAAATCTCGATGGATTCTGCATTTTAAATAGAGCTGTTGCTTAAAATTATTTCAGGGAGAAGTTGATGTTATTTGTGGGGGTCCTCCTTGTCAAGGAATCAGTGGATATAATCGCTTTAGAAACTCTGAGTCACCATTGGATGATGAAAGGAATCGTCAGATTGTGACTTTCATGGACATAGTGAAATTTTTGAAGCCTAGGTATGTTTTAATGGAGAATGTTGTTGACATATTGAGATTTGACAAGGGTTCACTTGGAAGATATGCATTAAGTCGTTTAGTGCATATGAAATACCAAGCAAGACTGGGAATCATTGCTGCTGGGTGTTATGGTCTTCCACAATTTCGGTTGCGGGTTTTCTTGTGGGGTTCTCATCCTAGTGAGGTCAGTTTTAAAGTTTGGTGATAGATAAAGTTGACAAATGTACAACTGAATACAAACATATCTCCCTCTATCTTAATATCTATTTCGAAGAACATGCTTATGTTAATTCACCCAAATTTACCAGAAAGCATGTCTCTGTCCATCAATGTCTTCAACAAGCTTGCGATAATTATTGTCATATATGTGTAACATTCCTTATTAAACCATAATGACTAGGTTCTATGAGAATCTAACTATTCATTAAGATCTAATTCCATTATAGTGGTTCCATTTGGGTTGTTTCGGTCCTTCTCTATCTGTTATTGGGCTTTCCTTCATCTAACCAACTCTTCTAACTGAAGCTTGTATTGATACTTTTTTCACTTGTTCACCCCTTAGGTGCAATTTAGGTGATATTCCCGTGTTGTCTCTAGTACATGCACACTTGATCTTTCTTAATCTACTGCTTACGAATTTCACATTCTCCTCTAGTCATTTTCAAATAATTGCAGCTGTTGGGCTTTTATTGCCGAAGATATAATACCATTTAAAATGCTACTAGTTATTGTTGTGTAATAAAAAAATTCTTTATAGCTTGAAAACACCTTTCGTTCACAAATAACCCTTGAATTATATCTCCATTCATCCACTAACTGAGAATCCTATGGTTCACATCTCATTTTTATTTTTCTTTCATATTGTAGTCAAGATATTTGAATTGTTGGGCCAACATGCCACACTCCAAGCGGTCAGCCCTAGGGATGTAGGTGAATGTCATAAAGCCATTTAACTGTTGTTATCCCTAGCATGCTTTGGTTACGACTTCTTTGGGAGTTTCCTTAACTATAATTTTAAGGGTGGAGATTTAGTCACACGTTGACTAGAGAGATGTGACTTAAAATAGAGTTTATAAAGTTTTGACATGCCAGTTTTGCAGATTGAGTTATTTAAAATGATATCAAAACTTATCCTACATCTGTTATTGGACCACTTACCATATTATCCATGCATACATGTTGAGCGTGAGGGAGTATATGGGGAAAACCCAAGTCTCATTAACTAGAGGTATAGCTAAAATAAAGTTGTATATAAGTGGGATAACCCTTTTCTCATAAGTTGGTATTGTGGGGTTAGACCAAATTTAAATCTTCTCAATCTATCACATGTTTAGTCCAGGTCAGTGAAAAACATACTAAGATCGTTGTTTGTTTCCTCCAATACCTTTATATAAACCTAACAAAATTTACATTGCTTCCTTGGTTGACCTGCCCATTGTAAAATCATATTGGTTATCTGAAAGTTAGGCGAGTCTTTTCTTAATCCTTATTGGAATGGACTAACGCATGCTCAAGGAAGGAGGATTGCCCATGTTTTATAACAACTAAGGAGTATTCTAGTCATACATTTTTCCCTTTGACCAGATATATGGAGTATGAATTTGTTAAACTAGACATTGTTGCTCAACAATAAGACTGGATAGACTTTGATAGAATAACAGAAACATGTTGGGCTTGATTTTCCTAAAAGCTTGTTCAAAGGAGGAGGACTGCTCATGCCGTGGAGTATTCTAGCCATATTTTTAGCTAATGCATTGCTTGATTGTTGTAATTTTAGATCCTAGAACAGACCTATTAGAAAAAGCCCAAGATAAAATATTTCTAAATATCTAACAACATTCAAGAAATGCATCAGTGCACACTTATGGGTAGCAACCTAAACTTAAATATAAATATTTGTGATGCATAGCTACATATAGGAAAAAAGACCATGAAGATGAACTCAACTATGGTGCAACTTAATGCATAAAAGATTAAGTTAGGAGAGGAGTACAAAACAAAAAGAATTATACTACCGAAGGAGTAAGCCTTCTCAGAGTAACTGGGTTGCAAATAAAGGCATGTAGACAATAAACCAACCATGTGATTGAACTGAAGCCCAAACATGAAATTTGGATGGGTTCTCCTTTGAATTTGGACATACGACTAAACACAACTCCAAAAAACTACATTGTAAGGAGAGGATTGCGTAAGCTTTATAAGCTCTCTTAAAGTCACATTTCTGGTTGAATTGAAACCAAACCACTTCCATTGAAGCTACAATTAAGGCAACTCCCAATGAGTGTTCGACTATGGCAGGTTAGGGATGTCTACAACAAAAGCAACTTTCCAACATTCTCCCTCACGTCTAGGGCTACTTCATCCTGAAAAATTGACTTGTTAAGATGTTAGGTTCCTAAGTTAGATGATAGAAATCCATTCACACCGAAATTACCACAATTATAGAAAATAGAGAATTTTCTTATTAATTCTCTAAACAAGCATACACCTCAAAAGGTTACAAAGGAGATGCTTCTTTTCACATAGGATAAAACATGTCTACACATACCACATTCCAAAGTCCCTTCCTCCTAATCCGGTTGGTCTTTAAATAGACCATCCCATCCTAACAACCAAAACTGCCCTGTTCCCTTTTGTATTTAAGTTTCTCCTAACATAAAATTTTCATATTTTCTCATTTCCTATTGGCCTAATATAAGATGAGTACTACTTAAGCTTTAAAAGTTTGCTTTAAGCCATATCTTTAATTGATGTGAGACAAAATCACTCTCTTGAAGCTACGTTTAAGGCAGTTCCCAAAGAGGCCACCACTAATGCCAGTTAGGGATGAATGCAATTAAGGACTCTTTTCAATAACAAAATTACTATTTTCTATAAGGTTTAATATAATCCCTTAAATTCATCATCAAATCCTAGATGACGACTAATGCAAATCCTAGAGGACGACTAATGTGGGCTAATGTCTCGTGTGGTTTATGATGGAGAAATAACTTTGTGCGTAGAATTATTAATAAAATATTGAATGTATATGAATTACTTGCAACCCTTTTTTATTAATTTTCAACAATTAAGATTACTTTACCGTTGCTCGTTTTTCCCCTTTGCACATTGTTCTGTCTCTTATGCTCCTCCCTCTGCCTCTTTGTTTACTCTCTTATCTGTGCGCCCCTACTGGAGCATGGCCACCATTCTTTTTCTATTCACTTTTCTGCTTCTCTCTGTAGCCTCTCCTTCCGTCGTACTTCATTCCTTTCCGGTAAAAGACATTGTGGCTGCAATGGCGCATCCGCAATATCTGCCTCGCAATCGCACCCTCTCTCTTCCTTTCCACCCCTTTTGTACCCCTTATCAATCTGCTGCATGATTTGTAGCTGCGTCTTTATCTTCATGAACATTGAACATTCAATGCATGCCTGAAAAATAAAAAAAGCAGACATTTATAAATCGAACCACCTTTTCTTTCTCCTTGGAAATGAAGAAAGGGGAATTTTACATTTCGATGGTTCCACTGGGATTGGTTTGTTTGAGGGCCTCGTTGAAGTCGTGGTTGTGGAGTAAGACAAGTTTGGTGGAGAGTCCGCGAGATCATTGGTTGTGGAAAAAAAAGTGGAAAAGACTAAGATAAAGAAAGAAGACAATGCCGTTGGAAATCAACAACGGGAAACGGTGTAGAGCGGTGAAAGGGAAGAAAGAAAGATGCAGGGATAGCGTGGGAGTGATGGAATGATGTGTCACGGACTTGACAATACACTGGACACAGGCAAATCTAAATAAATTATTATTTTATTGTTATATAATATTTTATTGAATATATGAAAGAATAATTTTCCTTAGTAACTAACCAGTTAAAATAATTGGTAACTCTAACCACACGGACTAGGTGCTGGAAAACCTATCCAAATTTTGTACGAAAAGTATACTTCTTATGTTTCAATGGTTTGAAGAAATTTTATAGCTTACCCAAAATAATGGAGAAAATGTCATTATTTTATGATTTGTTAATTGTTAATCTTTCGCAGGTTATACCCCAATTTCCACTGCCAACGCATGATGTTATCGTTAGATACTGGCCTCCACCAGAGTTTGAGGTATTGATCCTCATGCGTAATTCTATAATCCTATACTGTCTTCTATATTTTTCACTGGTTTTGGATTTACATGCAGCGCAATGTTGTTGCTTATGATGAAGACCAACCTCGTGAATTAGAGAAAGCTACCGTTATTCAAGATGCAATCTCTGATCTTCCTGCTGTACTGTTCTTCGTTCTTCTCTTTTTTTTTTCATTTTTTTATTTTTTGTTTTGTTTGGGTTGCTTCTCTAGAGTGAGTTTATTTCTTAACTGTAAAAGTAAGAGTACCCTTCATTTATGTTAAGTGCTTGGCGACGTTAACTCACTAAGATTGCAAGGAGGATACACCCTTTTCTCACTTTAAGCACTTTAGATGAGCATTTCTTTATGTTTAACAGTGTTCCGCGTGACCAAAATAGTTCAATATTACAGGTCATGAACACGGAAACTCGTGAAGAAATGCAATATCGGAATCCTCCAGAAACGGAATTTCAAAGATATATACGGTCAACTGAGTATGGTAATAGCGCCTCCTTTGAGTACATAATTTGTGACGAGTCATAAGATCGCGTCTTTTATATGGTTTATTTTTTAACCGCTACGTTTCTTTCGTGATTTTGACTCTTCATTCATATCTGCAATATTAAAATGTAAAAAAAGAAGTTTGAATTTTATTTGTTCCAGATTCAAGCTATTAAGTTTAGTTGATTTGAGTTCTTCACAAGCACGAGTATTACTATGTTTTATTTGTAGTCATTTTATATTTTTTTTTTTCCTTTTAGTTCTTCTCTTGTGTATTTTGGCAATAGATCTTTGGACCAAACATCCGCTGATCTTTTGTTTCCTTCTTGTTCATTGAGTAGAGATGACTGGGTCAAAATCATATGAAACAACAGAGAAAAAGCCCGTACTGTATGATCACCGTCCCCACACTTTGTCTGAAGATGACTACCAACGTGTTTGTCAAATTCCAAAACGCAAGGTTTGTAATCTAGATTAAGTTCATGTGTTACACCTTTGATCCGTTCCTTTTTCACCCTTACATTTAATACGACTGTAGGGTGCAAATTTCCGTGATCTGCCTGGTGTAATTGTTGGAGCTGACAATGTGGCAAGACGACACCCGACAGAGAATCCGATGCTGCCATCTGGAAAGCCATTGGTGAGTCTTTATGTTTGTCACTGGATAGTGGTTTATCTATTCTCATTTATTTTATATGCATGTATCTGTTGCTATATGATTATTGAAACAACTCCTGATTAAAGGCATTTTGTAAAAAATAGCTAATAATAATAATATGAGGTATTCAATATTGATTCTTATAATAAGGACCAAATAAAATTTTGTTCTTGTAAAAAGGACCAGAGAGAGTACATAACTGTATTGGATCTTCAATATTCGCTATACACGTTTTAAATTTAATGCTTTTGTAAGGAAATGTACGAAGAAATTTATATATAGCATCCAAGATTTCATGATATTGTTCCAATCTGTATGAGCATTTGTTTAGAAAAAAGAATGTTGTTGAATGTTTATGGTTTCTTCAAGCAGTTGAAGTTAAAAGGGTTTTGAATGGCATGTTATCTGTTTAGCTTTCTTAATTCATACCTAGAATAGCATGAGGTCAAATTAATCTTACCTGACTATTCTGTGTGGTCTCAGATCCCAGATTATTGCTTCAACTTTGATCAAGGGAAGTCTAAGAGGTGATTATTTCAATAAAGTAGTAATCTTGCTTTGCTTCATTTGCATGACTTCTAATCTGTATTTTCACATATATGCAGGCCATTTGCACGGTTGTGGTGGGATGAGAATCTTCCTACTGCACTAACCTTCCCAAGTTGTCATAACCAGGTCTTCCCCCGGTCTATGATTTGTTAAAGAAATCACACAAATTGATTTCTTCTTATATATCTGAAAATCTTGTAGGTTGTACTACATCCGGAGCAGGATCGAGTGCTCACTATACGAGAATTTGCCAGACTACAAGGATTTCCTGATTATTATAGATTCCAAGGGACTGTGAAAAAGAGGTACAAAACCATTGTTTAATGAAAATTTAAAATAAACTTAAATATGTTTCAATGCCTAAAAAAAATATACAAAAGGTTTGATTTTAATCCCTTCAAAAATTGGATTTTGGTTTGTATCCCTGATTTTTTAAAAGTGAGCATTATCATAGGTTTTCACATCAAAAGGAACCAAAAAAAGTGCTGTTTCTGAAAAGAAAGGATACAAACCCAAATTTAGCATCTTTAGAAACGTAGCGAAGGAGGCATTTTAGAATCGGTTAGTTTGTTTGCATGAAGCATATGGTATGTCTGTAGTTTCACTTAATGGTGTGTATTGTTTTTCTTATGATATTATAATTTGTAGGTACTGTCAAATTGGAAATGCAGTTGCCGTTTCTGTTTCACGGGCTTTAGGTTATACCTTAGGCGTTGCTTACAGAAAGCTCAGTGGAAATGAGGCACTTGTAGCCCTCCCTTCTAAGTTCTCTCACTCTCATTATCTTCAGTTGTCTAAAAATCAGCCTCCCAACACTGAGTAGCATTCGTCCTAGTATTTTCCCTTCATTTCATTATAGCCAGCGTTTTTATTTCAAGTTATTGCTCAGGAATTCTCCTTCTACCCTGTAAACTCTCCTCAACTACTCCACTTAACTTCAATTCACAACTTTATTTATTTACATTTCTCTATGTTCAACATTTTATTTGAGAGTGAGTTTTTAAACCTGCATTTCTTAATAATCAACATGATAATGAGAAAAGACAAGGATTGAAGACTTAAGAGAGAACAAAACTTTTGGTGGTGAGAATAGCTATAATGTTTAAGGGAATAAAGAGTTAGAAGTACTTCATGAAATCATGTATGTGTTTACTAACATTGTCACTTCACTAGTGGAAACATTCACCGAATTTATTAGATTATCTTTCGTAAATACTTTAGATTGGACTTTTCCATTTCTTGATTAATGGAGTTTCTTGAAAACAAACAATCTATAAGTGTGTGAACCAATCCAATCTAAGTGCTTTTAGATTGCAGAACAAATAGATCGGACCAAATTGTTCTGCTTCAATTTATCACTATTTTTTTGAACTGGACCTAACACATTTTATAGGCCATTTAAGCTAACTCATCGAACTAAACCTATTTAATGTATATTATCCTATCCTACACTATACACATCATATCTCTTTTTCAACTCCCACTACAGTCTCTCTCTTTATTACGTACTACTATTAGAAGTGATTCTAGAGATGTCACTATTTTCCTTTCTTATTAGGTGACATTTTAACATCCATTAAACAAAATATATCTACTTGACAACTTAAAATAATAATACAATAATATGTTAATTATATTTATTTTAATTTTTAACTTAAAATCTTAATATGTATTACTATGTTGTAAAGTGGATGTATTTCTTTTAAAGGTATCAAAGGATTATTTTTTTTTATTTTATTTGCCTCTTTTTTCTCTCCTTCCTCTTTGTTGTTACCTACCTTCCTTCTTTGTTGTTTTCAATCCGCCATCCACTAAGAGCTTGTTTGTTTCTAATAATTTAAAGTTATCTAACAAAAAAAGTGATGAAAAATACGAAAACCAAGGTGTAAAATCAAGAAAAATAAAAGAACAATATTTGTTGTAAACTTTTCATTCTCTGTTGCGTAAAATGTGTGGAAAGTTTCAATCTATAATTAAATAAAATAATGAATTAGATTATAATTAAGTAAAAGATATTTAGAAATATGTATTTTAAAATAATAAATAATTAAAAATATATATAATAATTTGAGAATGCTAAAGTAATTAATAAAATTAATTCAATTTTTTGTTAATATATGGGATGAACTAACCATTGATTTTATAACACACTTACCTATATCTTATGATCACACGGTCATCTGGGTAGTCTGTGATAGATTATCCAAATCAACCCACTTCATCACCCTTCCCACAACTT
>Ga0099824_1009971_pt1 | contig 11448 bp, 9 predicted proteins | sample SiratrowhiteBW_FD_76837 | JGI IMG/M metagenome (GOLD analysis project Ga0099824, IMG submission 76837) | Root nodule microbial communities of legume samples collected from California, USA - Siratro white BW | ecosystem: Host-associated > Plants > Roots > Nodule | place: USA: California... | reverse complement strand
ATATATATATATATATATATGAACACATAAAGTTTTAATTTTATTATAACTATTTCTTAAAACTTGTTAAGTTTTTACAATTTTTTTTAACTAAAATATTATTATTATTATTATTATTATTATTATTATCTTATTTAACTTCAAGTTGTTAAAATTTATTTATAAAAAAATTACTAATTTTTAAAAAATAACTATAATAAAATTAAATTTTTAGGTGTCTATTCGCGGAAAAGATAAAGTTTAAAAGATTAATTGGAACAAAATTAGAGTAAGATGTCTCTTTTGTAAATAAGATTCATTGTGGATTAATTAAATTAAATTTTAGATTTGGAGTTTTTATTTGTAAGAGGGGTAAATTTTAAGGGAATTAAGTGTTTTCTCCTAATTTTGTAGCTGCACCTTATAATTTATAGATATTATTAATATATCGATTTGGATTGACTTTGTACGGAGTAATAGCAGAACAAATGGAGAGCTTCTTCGTGCACCTCTACAGGTTTTTCTTGCACCTTCATATATTTTTTTAAGTTATTTTCAGATTCGAAAAATGTTTCGAATTAAGTTATTTCGGAAGTCATCATAATTCAAAAACTGTTTTTGGATCCAAAAATAACTTTCTAAAAGTATCATTTCGAAAATAATTTTCGGAAAATATCATTTCAGAATTATTCGAACAAATGTAATAGGGTTGACCTGCACCCTAATATCTTCTTTCTGCACCCTAATATAAATTTTTAATTCCACAACTGACTCTATCCGGTTCATATAGGAAAAAAAATAAGAATCGGATGGTACTCCCATCCGGTTCACATTTTAAAAAAAAATAACAACCGGATGGCACTCCCATCCGGTTTTCATTTTAAAATAAAATGACAACCAGATGGCACCCCCATCCGATTGTCATTTCAAAATAAAATGACAACCGGATGATACCCCCCATCCGGTTGTCATTTAAAAAAAATTCATTTTATTTGGAAATGACAACTGGATGATCCGGTTGTCATTTTGATTTTGAAATGACAACCGGATAGGGCTGTCATCCGGTTCTCATTTCCAAATCAAAATGAGAACCGGATGGAACCCATCCGGTTCTCATATATCAAATCGGAAAATTGTTCTATTTGTCGTCGACAACGCCTAAACCCCAAATCAACTACTCTAATCATCAATATCACTTACTAATTGCTAATAAACACAAAAAATTACTTACTTATTGCTTGTTTTAAGGATTAATCAAAGATGTTAAAATAAAACCCGGATGGGATGCCATCCAGTTTTCTTTTTTTTACGTTATGAACCGGATGGGTGTGCTGGGGTATTTATGGAATTAAAATATTTGTATTAAGGTGCAGGAAGAATTTGTCATTGAAGAGGCCTAAACATGCAGCCCACACCAAACCCAACATTCATCTTCTAGTAAGCCCAACGTACGACTAGAGTTGACATCAGGCAATTGCTTCGTGCACCCTCTCAATTTCAACCTTCACTCCTATAATTTTCAAAATGACTATTTACTCTTCTTTAAAATAGCTTTCAGATTAACAATTCCAAAATATAATTTTTTTAAATCTAAGATTTAGGACCCTAAACTCTAATTCTTTTTAAAACATACTTTTGCAATTTGTGGAACACATTAATAGATAAGATTTTCAAAACAAAATTTTTAAAACACATAAAATACCTTCCGAAACAAATGTTGTGGAATAAAATTTCTAATTTTTTTTTGTTTGAAACAAAGACAACGATTAAGATGCAACACCTAATGCCAAAACCCAGACGACAACAATGAGCCTTTTTATCGTATATTAGAAATTGAGTGTGCGTAGTTTATTCACGGTGACGCCAAAATGTTCAACACATTGTAAAAGCAAGCATGTGGATAATTTGTGGACTACTCTGGCTATAGCTTAGTTTTTAAGCCAACTTGCAATGCAAAATATATATATTTAAACTTAATAAATTAAATTAAACTATTTTAAATTAGTTGACGTTGTTAATAAATATTTATCTTAAAATACAATTCTTAATTTTATAATTTATAACTCAATTCAAGTAATTCAATTTAGAAATAATTCAAATTTTAGAAACTCCAGAAAGACATTGTCATCTTTAGTTTTATCATTTATAACCATGTTCTGTCTACGTATTACATTTATTCATTTCATTTAGATTAGTTACATCAATTTAGCTCAGTCACTTAAAAATGAGACGTCATGGACTCACTTGTTGTAGTGCATATTGAAAATCTTAACTCGCATGGTAAACTAACGTTATTAAACTCTTTGTCCTAAACAGTAGACTAACAAGTCAACTTGTTAATTTTTATTTTAATATATATATAATCATATAAAAATATTTTTGAAAAAATTAATTGATTAATTAATATTTTTAATTAGATAAATTAAAATAATTATTACAATTACATGTTTATTTATTTCATTATAATTAGTAGTTGAAACTTTTTTGTTAATGATTTAATTCACAATATTTGCATATTTTCATAATTTAAATAATATAATACAGTCAAGTTATTTTTAAAAATTCAAATAATTTACATTAATACTTTATTATATTGTTCTTACAAAGCCTGAGGGCCTAGAACAATAAATGTTCTTGCAGAATCTAGAAGCTAAGTATAAGACTACAATGGGTCAACTATATCAGTTCTAAGTAAAGCTCCGGTCTCTAGGTGATGGTGTTCTCCGGTTGCTGGTACTTGCTCTCAGGGGTTTCAATCATCCAAATAAGATGTGAGTTAAAAGTCCTATTTCTCTTTTCCTGCTTGCTATTTATACCAGTACGTGTTATCATTGCTCCTCTAGCTGGAGTAGGGGAAGACTTGCAACCTCTATCCTGTGTCAGTGTCAGTAGGATATCTTGCTTTTGCATGCCTTGTCAGGGAAAGACGTGTAGTCTGGGATTGCTTTTTCCTACCGCCTGTCAGGAAAGACGTGTGGTTTACTCATTTTTCAGGAGGGTATGCGCGTTTATTGGAACTTGTTCCTATGTCAGAAGACAGGTGTTGGTTCCCAATGCAAAGAGGTGGGAAACTGGTTCGTGAGAGGTTGCTGGATACTTGCCGGCCCATGCGTGTTTCTGGTTGTGAACCTACCATCCTGAAGGCCGAGTAGATGTTGTATACCTCCTGGCTTGAGTATTGGGGGTTGTCGGTCACTCCTCCTGGTGGCCGTATAGTACACTAGTCTCCTAGACTCTTATAGTCTTTAGACTGTTAAGAGTTTATAGTGGTTGGAGTTCTCGACCATACCTTCTAGCTCGAGTATGGGGGGTTGTCGGTCACTCCCTCTAATGGCTAGATAGTGGAGTTGTCGGACATGGTTCCTGGTTTGGATATTGGGAGTTGTCAGTCACTCCTTCTAGTGGTCGGATAGTACATATACAATTTTATTTGAATTCTACTTTAAAATTATTAGTTTTATCTAAATTCATATTTTAAATAATTATTTCAAAGTTTTTTTTTATTTTAAAAGAATATCCTCTAGTAGACTAATTATTTTATAAATGGAGTGGGTAATGTTCGTCCTCGCCATGACCCATTATCATTCTATCCTTTTAGAGATTCTGATTTTATAAATCTCAAGTGAGGTAACTTTATCTTAATAGTGGAAACCTTTATTTGATAGTTGCATATTCTAAATACCCATTCTGGGACATTGTCAATGTCACACATATTATTTTTCTTTTTTTAATACAATATCTTGATTATAACATAATGGTTGTTTAGTAATGGAGCACGGGTCAGGATATATTATCCTTATTCAAATCTTCATAAAGTGTTCTTAGATTTTTTTTTTCTTCCTGCACCCGATTATTGCTAACTGCACCCATACAAAATAGAAAGATCCCCTTACTGTACAAACCACTGCCGCCGTCACCGTTGTTTAATAGTGATCATTATACCTATTGGTGACCTTTGATGTATTAAGTTATTTCTCTTGATGAGTCTGGTAATTTGTTGAGGTTTTCGAAATTTAATTCTTATAATGATAATATGAACTCATTAAAAAGCTACCATTGGTGCAGCACTTATTCAACAAAAGAATAACAATAATGTGCCATCGAGATAATGGCACAACTAAAGACTCAAGTGTCGCACAAGAATACAACGTATGACACACTTCCCACACTGTCATGTTTGTCTTGCATGGCAAAACAAATAACCAAGAATAACAAAACGTCATCACATCACAATTCCTTCACGACAATGCATTCTTCCATTGTCATTCATCTTTTCAACCTCTTTTCTGTCTTTATAATCAAATTTTCTTACACAAAAAGAAACATTGTGTAAGCAAGGGAAGAGGAAAAAAAAAAAAAAAAACATGTCTGCAACGTTGGATTCCGAAGCCACCGTAGTAGAAGAATGTCGTGGTGTTCTTCACGTTTATAGCGACGGTTCCATACTACGCTCTTCGCGGCCAAGCTTCAACGTCCCTGTAAACGACGACGGCACCGTTTTGTGGAAAGATGTCGTTTTTGACCCTGCCCATGATCTTCAGCTTCGGCTCTACAAGCCAGCCGGCTCAGCCGGCTCCAAGCTTCCGATCTTTTTCTACTTTCACGGTGGCGGCTTTTGCATCGGATCACGCACGTGGCCTAATTGTCAAAACTATTGTTTTCGGCTTGCTTCCCAGCTTCGAGTTATAGTGGTGGCTCCAGATTACCGGCTGGCTCCTGAGAACCGGCTCCCTGATGCAATTGAGGACGGCTTCACGGCTGTTAAGTGGCTTCAGGCTCAAGCCGTGAGTGAGGAGCCGGACCCATGGTTGAGCCACGCGGCTGATTTTAGTCGGGTATTCATCGCAGGCGACTCGGCTGGAGGGAACATAGCTCACCATTTGGCGGCTCGGCTCGGGTTCGGGTCACCAGAGCTGGCACCGGTTCGGGTCAGAGGTTATGTTCTATTGGCACCTTTCTTTGGTGGAACTATCCGAACCAAGGCAGAAGCTGAAGGACCAAAAGATGCTTTCCTCAATTTAGAACTTATTGATAGGTTGGTAAATTTGTTTATTTATATCTGCATAATGTGTTATGTTACACCAATTTCTAATGGTTCAATTATTAAGGCAGGTAAATTAGTCAGAAAATCTATAAATAGTGTCAGTTTTTTGGTGTTCATAGAACAATTTTGTTTTGTTATGCGGTGTTAATGATTGAACAGGTTTTGGAGGCTTTCTATTCCAATTGGGGAAACTACCGATCACCCTATTGTGAATCCATTTGGTCCGAATAGTGAGAGCCTTGAAGGAATCAATCTAGACCCAATTCTAGTGGTGGCTGGAGGAAGTGATTTGCTGAAAGACAGGGCAGAGGATTATGTAAGGAGGCTTAAGGAGTGGGGTAAAGATATAGAGTATTTGGAATTTGAAGGACAACAACATGGTTTCTTCACTATTTATCCCAATTCAGAACCCTCCAACAAGTTGATGTTGACCATCAAACATTTCATAGAGAAGCATTTGGAGACTGTTTGAAGTGCTTCAAACTCTACTCCAACATGCTAGTTTATTGTGGTACCTTTTTCTTTTGCATTTTAACTCCAAGTGGGTTTTAGCTAAGAGTGATGACAGGGGACAAAGATAAAATTCTAAGGATCAAGCATGCATTGCCCAAATAAGCATGCATAACTTTCCCCTTCCAAGTTAATGTGTATGTGTGTGCTAGTGGTAGTAAAGAATGAATGAAAATGAATTGAGGCATAATGAGACAAAATGACTTGTATTGCATGAAATAAAAGTATCATTGGCTGTCATGTTAACTAGCATTAGCCCAATGAGCACAACATCAAGAATAATATCTTATCAAAAATTAAGAACATCAAGAAAAGTCAATATAACTATTCAACAAAAGAATAATAGTATAGCACTTTAATTAGTGCAATGTAATAACCATCTAGAAAATGGAACAAAAGTACACAGCCATACAAAACAACCTATAGAAGCCATCCACGTTTACATTCCCTGTCTTGCATACCAAACACGTCCTTATGTAAAGCAAGCACAACACAATTTGTTCACCACTCTAGCCATACTCATTCATCAACCTCATCTTCGTCTTCTATTGGGACCTCTCTTTTGTGGTACTATGCGAACCAAATCAGAAGCTGAAGGACCAAAAGATGCTTTTCTGAATTTAGAACTTATAGATAGGTTGGTATAATAAATTTGATACGGTGTTTTGTTCCTAAAGGCATTAAATGGAAGGTTTTTTGTGTTTTGTTAATTTGTTGATGGTGAAAGGTGTAAGTGTTTGTTCCGTATTAAACAGGTATTGGAGGCTTTGTTTACCTGTTGGGGAAACTAGTGATCACCCTCTTGTGAATCCATTTGGACCACATAGCATGAGCCTTGAAGGAACCAATCGATAACATTCTAAGCATCAAGTGTGCATTACCAAAGTTATATATGTTAAAAACTGCGACTGTAATAAAACTTTTCCCCTTCAAAGCTATAATATATGCTGCAAATTCTCTTTGCTGTTTCAAAGCCAACAACATTCTAAACATCTTACATTGTTCAAAATCATCATGTCAAAATTATGCAGAAAAAAATTTCAAAAATTTCAAAACCTGTTTAATGTGATAAGCGCATAATGCCTGTGCCTAAGCGTATTTTCTGTTTTTCTTATAGTTTCCGTTTTCTATGATTTATATAACAGGCTTGTTGGGTCTGTTTTGTAAGATACATTTTTCCTTTTCAATAAAACTCTTCCTTCTCATGTTTTTTTGCTGTTGTTTTCCTCTGTCTCTTAGTTCTTTCTTTCTATACGGTAATAAATTTTTTGGTTGAATGGAGAACTTCTACATGCCTGCTACGAAGCCAAACACATCTAGCATTACATTAGATTTCTTGAGATGGTATCTAAATTTTTCTTTTAAAGAGCTCTATTTCACGTTCCTTTGCATCGTTTGTTTTTTTTTTCTCCTTCTTGTTTCTTTTCTTTTCATCAAAGGTGAAGAAATTTCACATTTTTTTCTTTACATAGTTACTTTTATCTTCATTATAGTGAAAACTCTCTCATTCCTCTTATTATTTTTCTTGTTCTTGACTCTAACAATTACTACTCTCGTAACAGATTTATTGTTACTGTCCTGAATGCCAAAAATAAGGTAGAATACATAGATGGAAGACTTTGGAAGCAGATAAAGAATATCTCTCGTATCAAGCATGGAAAAAACGCAATAACATGGGAATCTTTTGGTCAGTGCATTCAATGTCTCATTCTGTAGGACAGAGCATCTTATGGATGAAGACAACTAAATAAGTTGGGAATGATCTTGAAAATAGATTTTTCCAGGAAAATTGATCACCGTCATCTTCACAATCTTTACAATTGTCATCTTCACAATAAAATTAAAAGATTTTCAATTAAAACTTTGTTAGACGGTATAATATCTAAGAGATGATAATATCACTAACACAATTTTTTTCAAAATAGTTTTCCAGCCAAATCAATAGGAAATGTGGTTAATCAATATCTAAAAAAATAATTATTGACAATTAACAAATTTTTATAATCACTTTATAATTACTATTTTATCGTTCATTCTCTTTGTTTTTTTATAAATATAAAATTTTATTTTTATAATAACTATAATATCTTTAAAAGGAAGTTGTAATATAGTTGTTATAATTGTCAAATGATTATTTTTCATATATTAATTATGTTATTTATCTCCATACATCTACTCTTAATTTTCACATCTTATTAACTAGATACAAGATTTTCTATAATAATACTAACTAAACAAGAATTTTAATTAAAGAATTAAATAATCAACATGTCTTCAAAAAAATTTCATTAAGAGAAATTAAATCACGTTATTCTATTAAAACAAGGTAAAACTACACCATTTTAATTATAAAAAAAAAAACATTATCATATATACAAGCCAATAAAAAAGAAGAAAATACATATTAATTTTGAAACAAAAGTTGTCGACATTTACTTTAATAATTATGTATGAATCCATGCTTATAGAATTTAAAATGTTATACAGTCAAATACGTTATTGAAAAGGAAATTAAATAAATAAAATTTTAGGAATTTGTAAGATATTATAATTATTATAAATTGTAAATTTTCAAGGAGTAAACTTTAAAAATTTAAATGCTCTCTTTGATGATTTTTATGTTTCTTCTCTCCCTCCTTATGATTCTATGTGCTAATGCATATTTTTTTAGTGTTTGATACTAACATTTTATTTTGCTAATTATTTAAAAAATCAAAAATTTGTTTGAAATTAAAACATTTTAATTGATTTATTCAAATAAAAACTTTAAAAAATCGAGACAGTTCAAATTTAAAGCATTTCATTTATCTTTGATTTTATTTTCTAAACAAAATCTAAAAGTTAAATTTTAATTAACTGACAACATAAGATTATTACTCTATCAATACATGTTTATTTACATAAAACGGACTCATTGAACGAAAAAAAGTGAAATTCGATGAAAAAATAATAGTCTACTTTTCAACTAAAACTTAATTTCAACAACCATAAATTTTGATCTAAAATTTTTCTGTAAAGTCTAAAACATCACTCTCATTTAGCCTCCAATCTTCCAACATGGTCAACAAAAACTACGTACACTTAAATATGGGTGCTATTCCTTTCGTTAAGTCGTACTCAAGTGGCGTTAATAGATATGATTTTTTCTTTCTGTTCATTAAGAAGCTAATACTAGAGTGTTGGAGTCAACAACATGTAACAATCAAGTTTTCAAGCCAAAATTAGGATTAGTAAACTAGATTAGTGCCCTTAATCCCCTCTTGATTAAAAAAACATTGTCTATAACACAAACAGAAAACAAAATAGTTACTTACTAGAAAAAGACACCAAAAAATTAACACAAGCGTACCTTACTAGGTTAAGTTGTAATGCACCATCCAATAGAAGAACATGAAGCTATGTAAAACAAAAAGTTATCAATTTCTTATATTTATATACAAAAAATAAACCTATACAAAGGAATGTTCCTCCATATCAACATTAGTTAAAGGCAAATTCAGAACATTTTGGATACTTTCAATTTTACCAAAAAAATATACATTTTTTTTTCGAAAAAATCGATAATTGTCCTAATTTAAATTATCCGGAAAATAAAATAAAATAAAAAAACACTGTTTAACAAAACCGTAACCATCTACACATCGCCGTCTCATTTGTCCCTTTCCCCTCACACGATCATAGCTTCGCCGAATTCTTAAACAACGTGCCCACGTTACGACACCGTTTTGATACCCTCTTCCTATAGAGGCGTTATGATAATCTTCTTATCTTTTGTATGCACACGCTGGACCGGTCCGGTTCAGAATTACGGTTGGCGCTGAGACTCGCTCCGCCAGAACCCGGTTCCGGCGAACCGGGCCCACATCTCCTTCTCCAACCCTTTTTCCTCCTCGTCCATCTCGTTCTCGGGGATTTGTTTGAGAAACTCCTCCAAGCGCGTGGAATCCACGGCGTAGTCCCACGCGTCGGCGCTGCTGGCCCTGTGCGGGTGCAACACCACGAAATCATTACCGTTGTTCGAGACAACAACGTTGTTGTCATTGTTTTTCCTCAGCAAACGACGTCGTCTCTTTCGCGCGGCTTTTAGGACGAGCTTCTTGGGAACCTTGTAGATGGCCAGCACGGCGAGGTGGATGACCACGCACGGGAAGCAGCAACACACGGCGGCGCACTCAGCCGCGCCTCCCCCGGCCACCTCGCCGACGCCACGCCTCCGGCGGTTGTGCACCGGCTGCGGAGGGACGATGACTTGGTGGACCATTGGAAGCAAAACTATTCGAGAAAAAAACAACGCGTGTGATTGCGATTATTGTTTTCAACGGTTTTGGTTTGTCGTTGTATTTTTTTATGTTTGAATATTTGGGAAAAGGGTAAGAAAGAGAGAGTGGAAGAGCTTGAAAAAAGGATTATCAGAGAAAGAATGGAGGGAATCTGAAGAAACAATGATAAAATAGAGAAGGGTGGTTACGGATCGGTGTTTCGTAAGATCGCGTCGCACTTCACACTCAAACAATGAAAGAGACTTCCAGAATAAACCGAAACTGCGTTTTTTGTTTTTCTTTTAACTTAATTAATTATTTATTTATACTCAGAACATATTATCAGACTCAATTGCACCTATTTTAAATGGATTTTTATGATAAAACAAAAGCCTGTTACTATAATTTAGTAAGAGCCGTAGTGGAAAAGGTTAAAAAGGCTTCTAATTTCTGATAGTTTATCATAAAAGATTTATTTTAATATAATTTCTTAAAATATTTTTTTTAATAAGTTTGTATCCTTATCGGTTCCACGTCACTAGCTAGTAGCTAATGTTGATGCTAATCATAGGATGCTTATCGATTTTGTCTGACGTCAGACTAATTATAACTTTCTCATTACTGGTTTAAGAAAAAAAAATATTTTTCTAAATTAAAATTCATATATTTGCAAATTATAAAAAATTGGAAAAGTTATATAAAGCAAACCGATGAGTTTGGCAAAAGGAATTCAACTTTAACTAATCGAATAGTTTCTAATTCAGGTATTTCATAAATTGTTTCGAATTTCATTTAACTTCATCAAATTTTACAAAACTTAGTTGATTACGTTAAATTACTTTTTTAATGGTTTTGAATATTACGGCACTTCACATAATTACATCGAATTATTCCACTGATATTAACACACTAAGTACTTTATATATTTCATAAAAATTATTATTATTTCATAGTTAGGTCAGTAAGTTAAAATCGTTGGGACTCCTTTAAAAAGTGTCGTCAGAATTGGACTGATTAGTGAAATTAAATTTTTGAGTGATATATGTGTATACTTTTATTGGACCTATATTCTCTTGTAAATAGAGAAGTTAGTTAAACTCAGATAAATATCTTTCAACTAAACCCACTTTTAGGCGATTCTAATGTTACCCTAACTACTTTTTCAAAAGCATTGTGAATATTTTTTTCTTCTTATGTTTGAAGGCTTGTTGCATATTTGGATGGATGGACATAAATATCAAATAGACTTTAAATTAAATAATTACCATTTATGTACATAATAATATTATCAATTCAAAATAAAGTTCATTTTCATTTTCTTGTACTTATAATTCAGCACGTTTTAATAATTAGTAGTAATTGTTATATGAAATGAAATAGGACACTTTTTATTTATAGTTTAGAAACAAAGAAAACGAAAAAAAAAAAAAACAACAAAACACAAGATGCTTTTATTTATATATATAAAAAAAGAATGCTTCTAAAAGGCTAGTATTAAATTTTTGAACTCAAATACTGATATTGGATACATTACCTGATTTTGTCTAGAAATCTAATCATCTCATATATATATATATATATATATATATATATATATATATATATATATAAATTATTTTTTTTTTATTTTTTATTTTATTTTTTACATTTTTTTTT
>Ga0099824_1009968_pt1 | contig 11451 bp, 5 predicted proteins | sample SiratrowhiteBW_FD_76837 | JGI IMG/M metagenome (GOLD analysis project Ga0099824, IMG submission 76837) | Root nodule microbial communities of legume samples collected from California, USA - Siratro white BW | ecosystem: Host-associated > Plants > Roots > Nodule | place: USA: California... | reverse complement strand
GCATTCTAAGGTTCTTTAAAGATTTTGTATTCTCACATTGAAAAGCAAATTTGCGAAAAGATTTTAAAAGGGTTCAATTCACCCCCCCTCTTGAACTTAGGCCAAACACTTATTTTAACAATTATCTTTATTTTTTGGTGGGAAGTTAAGATTTAGTGAGATTGACTGGTTCTTTTTTATTATTATCTTTATTTTTATTTTGTAAGAAGTTAAGATTGAGTGAGATTGAGTTATTCTTTTTTTTTTTTTTTTGTGAGAAGTGCAAATAAAGGAAACTGAAAACAGTTTTCTTTTTTTGTTATTATTATTATTATTATTATTTATTCTTGGATTGTGTTGTTTTCAATTTATATATATTTTTTATTTATTATTTTTTTGTTATTTTCGTTTTTCTATTATTAATTATTTTTGTAATATAAAAATTCAAAAAAATTTATTTATTCATTTTTTTTTCATTTCTTTATTTTATTTTATTTCGTATTTTTAATTTAAAAGATTATTCGGACAAAATTGGATGTTGACAGATCGTTTGATCTCGGATAGTAATTTTCTTTGTTTCGATGATAATTTGATCTTAGTTAGTGATTTTTTTTAATGATTGTTTCATCTTGGATAAATACTATTATTCCAATAATTATTTGATCTCGGACAATGAGCATGTATAACTTTTATCCAATATGATTGTTTAGTGTTGGATAACAATTGATCTGATAATCGTTTAATCTTTAATCTCAGTAAGTGTTTTTTTATGGTTGTTTAGCCTTTGATAGCAATCATTCAGATGATCATTTGAGCTCGGATAGACGTTGTTGTTCTGATGATCGTTTGATCTCGGTGAGTGATTTTTCCATGACCTTTGGACTTTGATGGCATTTTTTTTTATGATCATTTGATCTCAAATAAATATTGTTGCTTCAATGATTATTTGATCTCGGTAAGTGCTTTTTCTAAGACCGTTTGGGTCTTTGATAACAATGTGTTGATATCTTTTAATCTGGGAAAGTGTCAATGATTTTTTGATGTTGTCAAGTGTTCTTTCTATGACTGCTTTGTCCTTGATAACAATTGTTCCAATGCTCGTTTGATCTTGGATAGACATTGTTGTTTTAATTTTCATTTGATCTTGACGAGTGTTATTTCTATGTCCATTTGGTCCTTAATAGTAATTGTATAGATGATTGTTTAATCTTGGATAAACAATGTTGTTCCAATGATCGTTAGATCTTGGTTAGTTTTTTTTCTAAGACCGTTTGGTCTTTGATAGCAATTGTTACGATGATGGTTTGATCTTAGATAGACACTTTACTTTTGATAAACGTTTGATTTCAACGAGTATTCTTTCTATGATCGTTTGCTACTTGATAGCAATTGTTTCGATGATCATTTGAACTCGAATAGACAATATTGTCTTGATGATCTTAAAATCTCGATGAGTGTTCTTTCTATGATCATTTGGTACTTGATAACAATCATTTTGATGATTATTTAATCTCCAATGGACATTGTTATCATACTTATTGTATGAGGTCTAGATCAACTCTAAGATTGTTATCATTATTGTTCTCATCAAAATTTTGCCCCCACCAGAATGCTTCTCCGAGTTCAATAGGGATCATGGCATCTGTCCCATATGTTAGTCGAAAAGATGTTTCCTATAGACAATCGAGAGGTGCAATAATAACCACAATTTACTGGATACTAGAGTAACAACGTAACTCAACTAAAATAAAAGAAGAATTAATGGTTGAGAGGTTTATCATGAGGATTATGATGAAGCGACAGTTCTGCTTCTAGTGACTACCATAAAACTTGTGGTCTGAGAACAATTTTACCTATGCCCCATAGTGGGCATCAAATGTTCTTACCAAAAAGAGTCTTGCTCTCCTGAGGTGGAAAAAGGTGATTTGCCTCACAAGTCAAGTTATGACTTCAAGATATCATGCTTGAGTTTATGAAGACAATGAGAGAGATCCACTTGTATAATTTTTTTTTTCTGAAGTTTGAGTCAGTCAAAACATAGAGAATTATAAATATATAAGTGAGTATAAGAATTAAATTAATAGTTTATATGAGATTGATATGTATTTATCAACCTTTTTAGACTTGGGCTAAGGTATTTAAAAGATATTTAAAATAAATGAGATATATGATCTACTATTAATTTTTTTCAATTAATTATTATTATATAAATATCCAAATTATACAATTATAGTTGATTTGATTAGATTGTATATTATTATGTTTATCTATGTAAATCTTAAATATAGACATGTGTGCATGCACACGCATAAAAAATGGTGACGTTGACATTAGATTGGTTATTGTAAAAATCATCTTTCTGATCTACTCATCATCGCTTTGATTAATGATTTATAAGTTAAGGTAATGTGGTAAATAATGGGCTAAGGAGGCGCACTTGCAAGAAAGAGAAGAGGATTTTTTTTTTCATATCCATAATTTCTTTCTGCACTTCATAAATATAAAAATTTCCATTTTGTCTTTCTTAGTTTATGAGAAAATGACTTTCATAATTAAACAAATAATCTGAAAGTCTTTGCGTAAAAAAAAAAAAAATCTTCAAATTACATTATCTGAAAGTATATTTTGCATTAAAGAAAAACTTATGAATTAATCCATAAGCCATCTTTTCATATAAAAAAAAAAGAAAGGTAGTTTTTTGGTTGTGTAAGCTGGGATATTTGAGAGTCCATAATTCAAAAATCATTTGATTATATAATGTATAATTTTTTTCTGAATTACACAATTTGAAAACTTTCTTTTAAGTAAAAAATACTTTTAAATGGTGTAATTTAAAGTATTTTCTGAATTATATAATCAAAATACTTTCTTTTCTAAATTTATCTATAACACAACACATAAATAAAAATGACGATGACAAGAAAACGACGAAGGCGGCGACAAAGGGAGCAGTTTGCTCTTTAATCACCTCCATGAAAATGTGCATGAAAACTGTGGTGGTGGAGAAAGAAACGGCCCAAAGAGAAAGGATACCCAAGCCCATTTGGAATCAAGTGGGTAAGTTTTTCTAAAAGAATAAAAACAAAAATTAAACTTAAAAATATCTAAAAAAAGGAGTGTAGGTTATATTAAGCAGTCTTTCTGGTTTTATAAAATTAATTAATTAATTATTGGTAGTCTAAAAGATTTAAGTAATGTTCTGATAATTTTAAAATTTTGTAAATAAATCCTTAGAAATTTAATATCATTAAACCCTACCAAAAATTATTCACATAATATACTTTTTCATGGGGAATATCAAAGTATTTTATCCCTAAATCCTTTGTTTCTTCTTTTCACAGTTTTCTTTTATTATTTTCATTAAAGAGTTTATTCCAGAATTCCTTAATATCATGAAAGGTAGAAATTATTTCTGTTCTTTTGCACATGTGTTGGAATTTTTCATACATTTTGTTCCACTCGTTTAGAACATTACATCTTGCATGTTAGTCATTTCACTAAAACTTTCCTAGAACTTGTTCATGTTCAGTAAAGCTTTGGCAAACAATCTATCTAATAAAGGGCCTTATTGTAATCTGGCTATCGTTGTGTGCATGACAATTATCGAGTTGAGATCTAGTATCCTAAGCGATATAATTGCAAATCTTTCCATGAATTTTGAAAAGACTCTTTTCCCTCTTATTATATGTTCTTCAAGGCCATGTTGTTGTTGTTACATTTATGTGTAAAAGTACTTTGTTAAGAGTCAAGCTTTAGTAACAAGAAACAAAAGTTACTCCTAATTGTCACGATTATTTATCTATGCCATTGAACACATTTGTGGGTTGTTTCGTGTGCTCAACCAATTGCTTGTAAGTGTTGATATCACCCAAAGTGTGAGATGACATCATGTGATTTTTATATATCCTGAGCCATGATTTTATCAATGTCTTCATTCTCAAACCAAAACACTCTTGGACCTCAAAGTTTTGTATGATATAATTTAAGTTCGACTTAATGTTATTATCGGACAAACTTAAAATATTTGTCTGGTTGAATTTGATGTTCTCATCACTCTTTTATTGAATGATTTACATTTATTCATCATTCTTTTACATGTATTCTATATATGTTTTGAGACGACTCACTATTAACAAAAGATCCATTTTATTATTAAATATAGAAAAGATGATATTTTAAAATTTATTATACACCAAACTTCGATAACTTAAAATTTTTTTACTTAATTTTATAATAGAAATAAAATATTTTCAAATAAGGTTAAAACTAATTTATTAATCTTATTAAATACATTATACATATAAATATTTCTAATGTAAGGTTTTACTATTAAAATGTTTATATTGCAATAAACGTATTTATAAATAAAATGAATAAATTTAAATTATATAATAACGTAAAAATAATCAAAATTTAATTCCATTCGACCACTCACTCATCTTACTTTTGAAAAATTTTGATGTTACAATTTCGACTATTCATAATAAATCAAATAAATAATATTTATTCTTTAATATATATATATATATATATTACATGAGAATAACATGTATGTGATCATGGATTTATAACTCATTTCAATGTTTTCAATCTAATATTTAATGACATGTTCTTAAATTAAATGGATTAAAATATATTGGTTCATTAAAATACAAAATCAGAACCCTGTTTGTTCATCACTTTTTCACTGGGCAGTGAACTGTTTCTGAGAAGGTGGAGGAAAATAATTTGTCCTATAGAGAGAAAAAGTGAGATACCTTGCATCCGTAGATTCCTTTCCAACTTCCTTGGATATTTCTCTCTCTTCTCACACACCCACTTTAGTAGGGTACTATTCTATCCCAACTCAAAACCTTGTTCCTCATAGATCGTATAGCTTCTTTACAGCCATGAAAGCCACTGCAATCACTACAAATCCCTCCTTTTCTCCACACTTTTGTTCATCTGCCACTACCCCGTCTTCTTGTTCCTCATCGTCTCCTCCGCATTCTGCTAGATTTCAAAGTTTTAAGTACTCAGGATTAAAACCCATCACTCTTTCTTGCATAGGCGCACGGTTGTGCTCTTTGCAGGGGTCGAAAGCTAAGAGGGGTGGAAAAAGTTTTGTGCTTGAGGCTGGAAACATCATCGCGGCAGAGGTTGATTCTCATGGAGAAGGGGAGAACGAGGGTGCTTTGCTTGGCTCCGAGAATGACAACAATTCAAGACCTCGGAGAATCGCTCTCTTTGTTGAACCTTCTCCCTTTGCGTAAGTCCCCTTTGTTGCTGCTTCTGATTTGCTCGTGGTTGTGCTCAGTGTCCAATGCTTCATTGAATGTAGGGTGTTTGATAGACCTTGTTGCCTCTTGCCTTGGTTTTTTGCTTCTTGATTTGTTCTTTGCTCGTGTGTAGTATGTAATGTCATGAAGGCAACTTAAGAACCGTAATAACAGGACAAGTTTCATGCTGTGCTCAAGGAATCAACTTCTTGGTATGGCTTTAGAGTTGACTTTGTGGCGTTTGATGAATTGACCGAGTTAGTGTGTATTTTTATGTCAAGTGACATGGGCAAGGTTTTAAGTTGCAGCTTGCAACTGCAATTTTTGCCGAAATGTTGAGGTGTTTTTTGAGGTCTCTGCAATTGTATCAGTTGCATTTTTCCACAATTTTTTGCAATATCGCTAATCACAATGTAACTGGGACTGTATCACAATTTAAAACACTAGTCATAGGCTTTTATGATGTCGAATTTCCACATTTGGTTAATCTGAGTTTATGAGTGGGGTAATGTGTTGACAATACATACTATAATTAGTTGTTCAAAGAATAGAGAAACAGTTTTTTAGTTTTTTTTGTCTTTTAACGCAGTTGCTACTGTACTCAGCCATTGTGTTGCATATTCTGTTAAGAAGTTGGATTTAAATGTTGGTCTGTTGGAATTAAGATTGTGTCAGATTAATTGAGGTGATTCCATGTTTGTCTTTTTCCAATATCTATTCAATTAGCATAGTTTAACAATCAGAAAAGTTTGATGTTAGCAATTTTATCGTGCTGCACTTAGATTTCCGAATACTTGGTGTAAAATAGTGTTTAGTATATGCAAACATATATGTACCTAGACATTAACTGTGGGAACTTAGATGAGCTATTGCTCTACCAAAGTTCTAGCTTCCCTCTTCATTGCAGTCCAGATGGGTTTGAACTATACTATGCATTATTCATTCTCCAGAAGATGTGTGGTATCAGCAGCATACGAATTCAGGAAACATGCGTTTTCAGAGTTATCTATTTTGCAGATATGTCTCGGGATACAAAAACCGGTTTCAAAACTTCATCAAATGCCTTCGTGAAATGGGAGATGAGGTAACTTTTTGTACTTATGTTTCTATGTATGCAAATGTCTATTTACATTATCCAGAAAACTCAATTTAGATTAGATAGTTTCTGCTCATTACAGTCATATCATAGTGCTTAAACATTTTTCCTGTATTTTTTTTTCTTTCACATCACATGCTTACTGGTTATGATTATGTGTCTGTTATAGGTGATGGTTGTGACAACACACGAGGGAGTGCCCCAGGAATTTTATGGAGCCAAATTAATTGGATCTTGGAGGTTGCTAAAACTGATCTCTTTTAGTTTCTTATCTCATTTTTCACTTTCTCAACCCTTTGTTCTAGTTGTAATACCAATTTTTTTGTTTTAAATCACAATTCTTTTTTTATCTTTCTGTCGTGAGGTTAATCATTGTTTCTTAATTTAATTCGTTACATATATTTGTCAACTGCCATTCCCTTGCCTCATAGTCTGCTGTTTTATATTTGTGCACACAAATTTCTCTAGTATCATCGCTTTAGGATTTTTAATATTTTGATATCCAATTTAGGATGTGAAGACATTTTGACATTTTCTACTATCATTCCTTCATAGTATTATTGATTGAGATGCTCTCTGAGGATATGATTACCATTGTGGATACTTATGAGGAAATATGTGTGCTTGAATTACACAGTGGAGGTTCTATTATAGAGTTAACATAATAATCACAAGAATAAATATCCTAATGCAATTACGAGATTTTCTATGTGAAGAGGAAGAGAAAAACAAGCATATGAAATTTGTGTTTATAGCAGTTGCAATTTCTATGTTTGCAAGATTTTACTGGTCTTTTTACACAATCAACACTTTTTCCAACAACTAGCACGACCATGCTTTTTATACTAACAGTTTGCATTTATGCCAAAACACAATGAGAAATGCAGCTTTCCGTGCCCTTGGTATCAGAAGGTACCCCTCTCCTTGGCACTTAGTCCAAGAATAATTTCAGAGGTAGCCCGGTTTAAGCCTGACATAATTCATGCATCATCGCCAGGCATAATGGTCGGTCTGCAATTCCTCTATCTTCTCATTTGATAATTTTTGTGGGGTTATTATGGGCTGTGTAGTGTAAAGACTTATTTGCTACATTGCGTATCTAATGCTGGCTTAATTTCAGGTTTTTGGAGCTCTTATCATTGCAAAACTACTTTGTGTTCCTATTGTCATGTCGTACCACACCCATGTACCTCTGTGAGTTCTATTCAAGTTACAGATTTTCTGAATGTATTTACCATTTTAATTTGCATGTTGTTAACTATTTGACAAGTGTACCAAATTGAACAAGTAATAATACTAAATAGTCCTAATATCGTTTCCTAAGAGATTTGTGTGTGTTTAACCGATGTGCTTTACTAAAGGCTTGTTAACAAATACTCATTAGAATTAGTTGGTGAGGTAATTATACATTAAAAGCATTCAAAAGAACCGAACTTTAAATTATATAACTTCACTAGGATAAAGATTCACCGGAATTGGATTTCATGAAGTCATTTCAATACACTTTCTCTAACCAATACATCTCTAACATGACTCCAACATTCACATTACAAGCTCACTAGCTCTAAATCCTTAGAGGCGAGTTCTAAACTCTAATGCAAAAATACCAATTCATTAGTTCTTTTTATACACAGTTTGCATGAGGATCAAGTGTTATAGAATGCCTTAGAGGTAATATAAATATGACTGATATTACACCCCTAAGATGTTTAGTCTTGAGGACCAAGATCTAAATTTTTTTTATCAGCAAAGACCAAGTTCTAAATCATTTTCCAATATTTGAAAACAACCTGAAGCATAGTTGATTAAGCCACGCAACATTAATCATGGGAAAGAACACAAGAATCATGTAAAGAGATTTAAATTGCAAATGAGAAGTTATACATAGAAGAGATTCATTACATCCAACTCCAATGAAAGGAGGAGTTAGCTACTCCCAGACATCAGGACAGCAAAAATTGGCAAAGAGAATGATGAGCTTGAAGTTGTAGGTCCTTCCCAGTCATTTCCTCTCGTGTAGCAGCTCCCTAAGGTGTTTTTCGTGTTCTCCCTCCGAAAGTATATCACAACACATGGAGTTTTCACTTTTAATTTCACTTCCAAAAAGTAAACTTTCGCTGGGCCTTGCTGGGCAAGAGTCTACTTTGAAATCAACGCAGAAATTCAGATTTCACTTAGCAAATCTGTTCATAGCCTAGTAAACTCGTCTACACTATCGTTGGGCAAGGCTTTTGGTCCAGCGTTGTCTATCGTTGGGCAATCCATTTCTCTAAAAAGAATGATAAGTAGTAATCACTTCTATAACCAAAAAATGTTTAAATATGACTTTTAATACCAAAATGAAGAGTTCATAGCACGAATACAAATACAGAGGTCAAATGTGTATGATAAAATAAGTTATTATCACACTTATCACATGTTACTTCTGCTTATGTTTATTCTGATATGGCATGATGCTATGAAGTCAGAACTGCTCTATGTTAAATCATATATTACTTATAGCTGATCTTGTTTAGTTTCCAGGTACATTCCAAGATATACCTTTAGCTGGTTGGTGAAACCCATGTGGTTGATCATAAGTTCGTGTACTTTCTTTCTCTTGCTTTCTAATTTAGACTCAAATATTGATAAACATGACATTAATGTTTTTTGTTGATGTAGAATTTCTTCACAGAGCAGCTGATCTGACTCTGGTTCCATCTGCTGCCATAGCGGGGGATCTCCTAGCAGCTAGAGTCACAGCAGGTGAACATGAAATCCCCTGATCTAGTCTTTTAGCTATTCTTAATGGGTAATAGCATCTGATGGAGTCTTTCCCGTGTTGGAATCCAGCTAACAAGATTCGTCTTTGGAACAAGGGTGTTGATTCTGAAAAATTCCATCCCCGATACCGCTCTTATGAAATGCGATTAAGACTAACGTTTGGACATTCCTTTTTCCTTTTTCACTTGTGTTCGAGTTTTGGTAATGATGGCATTTCATCTTATCCTTAGACATTTGTCATACAGCGATGGTGAACCCGAGAAACCCTTGATAGTTCATGTTGGACGGCTTGGAGTAGAGAAGAGTTTAGATTTTCTCAAAAGGTAGTGAACATCATTATGAAATTTGCATGACTTGGAGAAGTATTTGCATTCAAGATTTCTAGTCAATCTTAAAAATCCAGCATATAAACTGGAAGAGCAGCAAAAACTGCTTATAGTTGGTTATTGATGTAGCAATGCTGAAAGGGCACTAATTGCTTTTGGCAGGGTTATGGATAGCCTTCCTGAAGCCCGAATTGCTTTCGTTGGGGATGGACCATACAGGTGACTAGTCCTGACACCCCTTATGAAAAAGAACCTGTCTTGTGCTTTTAGTCCACATGTCATGCTTTCATGATATGTATTTTACTCCCCTAACTCTATAGATAAAGCAATGTTAAACATAAAGACTTTAGCAACTTCTAGTAATATTAGTTAACTACCAGGGGGGAGCTAGAGAAAATGTTTGAAGGTATGCCTGCAGTGTTCACTGGAATGCTAGGAGGGGAAGAACTGTCCCAAGCATATGCTAGTGGAGATGTGTTTGTCATGCCTTCAGAGTCAGAGACACTTGGTTTTGTGGTTTTGGAGGCCATGTCTTCAGGGATACCTGTGGTGGCAGCACGTGCTGGAGGTATTCCCGATATAATCCCTGCAGATCAAGATGGAAAAACTAGCTATCTGTATAATCCTGGAGACCTTGAAGATTGCTTGAGCAAACTAAGGCCACTTTTGCAGAACAAAGTGTTGAGAGAAACCGTGGCAAAAGCTGCGCGTGAAGAGATGGAGAAGTATGATTGGAAGGCAGCCACACGAAAGATTCGCAACGAGCAATACAATGCTGCCATTTGGTTCTGGCGCAAGAAAAGAGCTCAACTGTTGAGACCCTTCCAGTGGCTGGCAAAACGTTTTTCCCCATCACCACAAGTCAACTAAGGTAATGCAACTTCACCTTGGTTCCTTGCTTTCTTGCATTGCATTCACAGAAGACTTGTATGAGATAAATGTTTAGTTGATAGTTTAATGCATTCATATTGAATGTAAGGAAACATACATTATAGTGGCTTGCACCCTATTTTGTGCCATTGTTAAGGGGATCAAGGCCACAGATTTGATCCTTCATGCCCTATTCTATCAAATGAAATATTTGAATGCCAAACTAATTCAGACTATAGTATCATCATAAGTGGCAAAGAGATTTTACTCTGATATTTTTCTGGACTGTTTCACAAGGTTCATGGTGCAATCAAGAACATATAACTTTAGTATTTATTCACGTTTTGAAACACAAATATGTGTGGATGACAAAACACCAAAAATAATGGATGGCCAAGGGAAAGAACTTTGATGCATGATCATTGCTGCTTTTGTGCTATTATTTTACTCAAAATTAGATTAATCTTGGTAATCCTTAAATGCGAAACTTACCCAAGATACCAACACAAAAATAGTTGAAAGGACAAATCTCTGTCCAATAAAAGTGCAATACTCACTTTTGTCCAACAAATTCTGTCCAATAACTACATTTGTATAAAAGAAATTGTTATTTCCTTTGCCCATGCAAATAAGAAGTTTCCTGTACCAACTTGTCTAGACATGATACGATTAAGAATGGAGAAAAAAAAAAATACCAGGTTGATCTGTTAGTTAGAAAGAAAATGACATTGGACCTTGTGGACTTCAAATGTTCTTAAAATACCAATCTTGTATTTCCTGCACTCTCACAATTTCAAAATGACAATTTTACTCTTTAAAATGACTTTCAGATTATTTATTCTGAAAAATTTTCAGAACATGCTTTTCAGAAATTTTGGAATAGGATTTTTGAAATTTTCAAAATGGGATTTCTATAGCACAGTTTCCGGAACATGACTTTTGGATTAGGGTTTCCAGAATAGAATTTTTGGAATGTATTTCATACATTCCAGAACAAACATTTCAGAGAGTATATAATATGTTATAGAATGCGTTTTCTGGAATGATTTTTTCAAACCAAGCTTTTCAGAATGATTTTTTTTTTTTTTTTTTTTCCAAAACGTTCTCTTTTTTTTTTTTTCTTTGTGGTTTCTTTTCTTTTTTTTTTTTTATTGTGTGG
>Ga0099824_1009965_pt1 | contig 11452 bp, 6 predicted proteins | sample SiratrowhiteBW_FD_76837 | JGI IMG/M metagenome (GOLD analysis project Ga0099824, IMG submission 76837) | Root nodule microbial communities of legume samples collected from California, USA - Siratro white BW | ecosystem: Host-associated > Plants > Roots > Nodule | place: USA: California... | reverse complement strand
TCATTAAATCACATAATTAACATTTTTGTAATAATTTGCTTACGTAAACTAAATAATAATAATTACATAAATATATCGTGGATCATAATTTTAAAATATATATATAAAAAAATAAATATATATATATATATATATATATATATATATATATACGATTTCATCATTAAATCACATAATTAACATTTTTGTAATAATTTGCTTACGTAAACTAAATAATAATAATTACATAAATATATCGTGGATAATAATTTTTAAATATATTTAAATAATTTTAGTTTGATGGAATAATTAAAGTTAAAATATGAAATAGATTTAATTGCTTCAAGTTGGATTCTCGAGTTAATTAAATCCTAATAACACCCTTTAAAAACAAATTCATACACTGTTTAAATATTTTAACATTGTAAAGAATAATGAAATGAAAAGATTAGACAGAGAACAAATTAAAGCAAAGCCGTAAAGTATTGACACAAAATCAACTTTATCGAATTATTGTGCTTTTAGGGTTCTATAATGGTGAGCAAGTTGGAGACTTTTGCAAATGGTCCTAGAAAAAGTTTGAAGGTAGGATTGAAATATTGTATTAGAAAAGAATATAGTATGTGGCATATGAAAAAAAGTGTAATATATAAGCTGGAAAAAATGATGATAATAATTATTTGGGGTCTACAATTTTTTCATCTTTTTGAGTTTGCAAAGTAGGGTTTTACTTTTACCCCCCCAAAAAAGGTTTACAAGGAATCATGATCATGGTGTCTTGATGGGTCAGTTCTATATGATGATTAGAAAATGCATTGTCTTTATTTTACATGTACTAGAAGATGGATTAGATATTGGAAAGTAGCAAAGCATTTCAACACTTAATTATTAGCAAATATGGTAGGTTTGGTTGGAAATGAATGAACCATCCAAAAGCATAAATAACCAAAGAGAAAGAAAACAATATTCTTGTTCTTCACATAGGATATGGACTTTTTTCTTCATATCTATGCTATTTGCATTAATGTTACTGAAATAATTTTTTCCTATTTCAAATATTCTTTTAGTACAAAATATCACAACAAATGTTCATGCTAAATAAATAAAGAATTATACTGTGAAAGAAATGCACAAATGGAGTAATTTTATATGAGGTATTAGCTATTCTAAGTTGGAAACTTTTTTACTAGGTTTTAACGCGTACTTTGGTAGATAATTCTAATGCTTATTGTTACTTCAATAATTCAATAAAGGGCACGGATATAGCATTAATAGACATGCATTTTTTTTTTTTTATAAATCTTATTGCTTTTGAAACCAAAATTATTAAAAAAAAAATACAATTTAAGAATATTGAGTGAAAGGAAATAAGGTAAAGTGAAACACAAACGAAATCCAAAAGCATGTAGATAGAAAGATGGACGATATTATAATTATAATTCAAAATTAATAAAAAAATACTTGTAGTGTTAATATTAACTCAAGTTTATGTATTGAAATAAAGTTTTTCACATATTCAGGTACCATGAGTAATTTATGAGAAATGACATGACACTCTACATTAAAAAAAAAAAAGTATTGATAAGACAGAACTAGGTCAAACGTTACAGATTCTACAAAAACAAAAAAGTATTTACTCATAAACTTTATGGTTAATTTAGTTGTATTTTTTCCCAAATGGTGTATGATTGAAGTTGAAAAGGCACATAAAAGTGGGAAATGGTTTTTAAAGGTTTTGGATTGATTCATTGATTTGCTATGTGAAATGCGTAATTTAAGGGACACGTTTCAGAGTCAACAAGTTTTGGGACTCACCCCACCAACCAGTGACAATTCTTACCCTGGTTCAAAACCTATTTTTCATAAAACTTTTATTTATTAAAGTATTTTATCGTTATATTCAATTATAAGAATTAAAAATGTTATTTTACGTTAAAAAATATTTTTTAATAATTAATTAAATATTAATAAACTGTTGTTAAAATATCCTAATATGACATAAAATTTATAATTTATTTTAAAAAATATATTTTTGTTAATAATTAAATAAAATATTAATTATAATGGACGGACCTTTCATTTAAAAAATAGAAATTTAAAATAACATTACAGAAGGAATCTCAAAAATATACTAAAACTAATAATTTTTAAAATGGAGTGACACATAAATGATATGATCATGAGCATAAATAAAAATTAAAAGACAAACTAACAACGTATTTATATGTATTCATTCGTACATAAATCTTACCAAATGCTACAACTTTTATCTACACAAGATATATAATAAATTAATGTTTTTAAAAGACTATTGTTATGATCAAACATCAAACTTAGTTATTAACAGCGTAAAACACAAAATTTCCATAGGACATTTTCTCATATTGCTTACACAAGTATTCATCACAGAAGTATTATCATTTTGATTTACTTATAAAATTGTTTATAGAATATCAGCTTACTCAGTTGCACTTTCTAATCTTACTATTTTATTTTCAAATACATTGAACATGATTATGAAAACAAATTCTCATATTCAATTTGAAGCAATAGATCATAATGATTTTTTATTTTTACAATAATAAGACAATGTCATTAAACAAAAATATACATATTTTATTGATTGATTTAATATATAATTTGAACGTGGTTTCAACGTTTGAGTGATATCTCAAATGAATAAAAAAAACACTAATTCATTATTTTTTTTCTTTCTAAATGACTAATGAACATTTGAGTTCCCAAGTTCAAAATCAACATTAAGTGTCAAATTATCATTTAATGTTTCAATTCTGGTAACATATTATAAAAGTTCTAAATCCTCATTGGAAAGCAGTCTTTTTGTGGTTTGAGTAATGAGGGTCAAAGGAAGATTTAATTGCTTTGACATCTGTAGTATACAAACATTAAGATTGTGTTTGTTTCTGGGCGAAGATCTGGAAATTAAGAATGACGGAAAAAATTTACATTTCAAGAATTAAAATAATATAAAATCACTTAAACGAGAAAAGTTGAGCATTTTAAACTTTTTACAATATGAATAGTGGATTTGGGATAATGTACTGTGTATAAGTTGTAAAATATAATTATTTACTTAATTGATTATATTTTAATATTTATATTTTGTATAATAAAATAAAAAATATTAATCTTTAATTTAGCTATATTTTTATAAATTAATTTTTATTTTAAGTTATTTAAAAAATAATATTTATTTTTTTAAAACATAATGATATACAAATTGGACAAAATAAATTAGTAATAAGGAAGAATAATTAAAACCTAATTTTTAATGTAAAATTATTTTATTCTAGTTCATGTTTTTATATTATCTTCTAAATCTCGCATATAGAAGCTAGATCAGTTTGCAATCAATAAAAAAATGAAGTTTGGGTTACTTATTCGTTGGGCTAAGTCCACTCACACAGATAAATGGGCCTATTACTGTACATTATTGTGTTAAGGGTACTGCATTCTGCACTCTCAATACTTCAAGCTACACCCACATGAAAATTGAAATTCCAAATTTATCCTTCTGAAAATAAATCATTAGTGGTTTTTGTGGTTGCTACTTCAATTTTAGATTGTACAATTTGCTGACTTTTCAGGTTGTTCATTCTGAAACATTAAAAATAATATTTTTGTATTTCGAATTATATATATTAGAATAATTTTATCACTTCACCACAATATGGAGGTGAAAATGTGAAAACATAGAGTGCACACTCCCTGGATTTTATCTTATATTGAGGCATTTTTTCCTGCACCCATAATTTCAACTTTCATCCCATAAATTTAAAAATTCCAAAATTTTCATCTAATTTAGAATTTTCACTTTTGAATTATGTAATTCATAACATTAAATATCAATATTTTTCAATTCCAGGACATCTAATCAGCATAGAATTCAATTTTATATTTTGCATAATAAATTTTAAAATACAAATTTATATTATTCTGAATTATATTTTTAAATGTATAATTTAAAATACAAATATATACCAGATTGTTATATTTTAGAATTCACAATTCAAAACATAAATGTTATATTTTGTAATGTATAATTCAGAATATAATCTTATAATCTACATTATGCATTGAGCAATACAAAATTTGTATTCGGATTTCAAATTCTAATACCACCTTTTGCCTCACAAACCAACTCAGAAGAGCTTCCAATAGGGTCAGACAAGACAAGTGCATCCTCAGTATTGTATGATCCTCTATTCCATCCCAACCTTCCTCCACAGTCTCCAGCTCTCATAAGCCATTTCAGTCTCTCCCTCGTCGCTAAAATTTGCCAATTAACTCGAGGAATGGTTCACTCTTTGAAGGGGATGAGATGGGAGTGCTACTGGAATTCATCAGGGTCAAACCCTCTGTTAGCAAAGGAAGGGTAGGAAAAGCTGCCAAACATTTTGAACCGAGAAACAAAGAAGAGAGAAACTGAGTGGAAAATACAAAATCTTGATAAATCTTATCCCAAACCCCACCAAGGTATACGTCATCTATCAATTCAATTTTCTTACTAATAAATAACATACTACAACTCTTTTGAATTGAATATATTTTTAATTCACACAAATGTAACAATGATGATGTCACAATCAAACTCTTCCAGAGGAAGAAAATAAACTGTCTGTTGTTTGTCTCGAAGATTCTTCATGAACTTTAGTAGGAGCTTCATCGTGTTGCAGGTGGACATGCTGGTGAGTGCACAATCCAGAATCATCATCGTGGATATGCTGGTGAGTACATGATTCGGAATCAGGCTAGAATATACTGGAATACAAAATTAGATATTTTGAAATGTAGAATCCCAAATTTAAAATTTATATTTCGAAATTTACAATTTAAAATATAATTTTCTATTTTGAATTGTGTGTTTTGGAATAAAAATTAGAAATGTCCCTTAAATTGTGATTGAAAATAGTATTAAGATTATAAGATGTACACTCAGGTCCAGGTTTAAAGCAAAGAATTTCATTATAGAATTTAATTGGAATAAATGATTTTTAACTTTCAATTAATCATGGATTCTTGTATATTTGAAAATTATATAATTTTGTAATAAAGAGGGTAAAAATTATATTTAAGATGAATTTTAATTGATTGGTGACGCATAAATCTTTATATTGGCAATAATGTGTCAAAATTAAACCACCCTTTATTTTATTTACTCTCCACCAGTCCAATGACACCTTGGATATTTTGAATGGTTGGTTCAGTGTTGCAAGAGCTATTGCTCAAGGACCCAATTTAGTATCTCTGTGTATATAACAAAAAATGTGCTTTAAAACATAAACACTGCATCCATTATTGTTAGTTGTGGAAAATTTTGACTGTTTTAAAATATTATAAAGTAAAAATACTAACACCGGGATAACAAAATACAGATTATAGCTAAGAAAAGTTACTCCAGTAATTTTTTTTCCAATTACTATATATATCTTGCACTCTAATCACAAGCGCACTAATTCTAAGAGCAATCACCTTACGCCAAAAAATGCATAAGAATAGCGCAGAATTAGGAGTCCAACAAAATGTACAGAAGCAAATGATTGTTAGAAGAAAGAAAGAGGAGAAATGTTAAAAGGATAAGATTAAATTTCAATAACTGAATGTGTAATACATCAGAATTAGAACGTGCACTCAATCTAATACTGCTGATGTGTCATTTTCTATTGGAATCAAAATAATATTTTTTTAAGGTGGAGTATTTGTTATCTAAATATTTACAAGTTCAACTGAGAAAAGTATGCAAGCATGAAAGAAGCGGAAACTCTAAACATGAGAGGACCAACTGATAAACAACGACTATTTTGTTGGAATAAGAGAAAAAAAATAGTGTAAGAGAATTGTAAACTAGTTGTTGTTGTGTGATGACATCCTTAGTAATTGTTTTGTTTTTGTTTGAGTATTTAGTTTCTAGGGTTTAAAAAAGTATATGTGTATTAACATCTTTTGTAATATGTCTTTAGCTGTATTTGTTTGGAGAAAACGTAATACAACTTAATATATTAAGTAAGATTGACTCTATTTTCAAATTGTTTAATTCAAACATAAGAGAAATGTCTTCTGTATTTGTTTGGAGAAAACGTAATACAGCTTAATATATTAAGTAAGATTGACTCTATTTTCAAATTGTTTAATTCAAACATAAGAGTGACTTCAAAGGTAGATTGGTTCAAAGAAAAGAGCCAAATTGGCTGGTTAGCAAAGAATAGGTAAAAAAATAACATCTTTTTCTTCACCATGTAGAAGTATCCAAGACATCTTAATAGTTTATAATCCTAAAAAAAAAAAACATTTGTCCTCTCATTTTTCCCCCCTTTCAAATTTCTCAACTAATATCTTCGAACCAAACACAGTAAAGAATACTGCACATGAATTGTGATACTATTTATTTTATTCTTTAGCCTCATGAGCAGATGAGAGCCTTATATTCTATATACTAAAGGAAAGAAGCATGAAAAAAGGGTTAAATTTTGAGAAATATGTGACGAGAAATGGTATATACTATATACATATTTACTAAACAAAGTTCAGTTTTGAACTTACATCATAACACCCCTTTCAAGGGGAACTTAAAAATTATCTTACCACTCACAAATAACTTTTTACAAGGGTATAAAATGTGAAGAGATGAATCAATCAACTACAATAATCTAAGTGTAAAATACGCTTTTATACAATGGAGGCAGCTTGAACATTTCTGAAGTCCTTGGTGTCATCTTATTCTGAAAAATAAAAGAAAATAAAAATAATTCACCATCTATTAGCAACTAGACAAGGGACTGAATGAAAAACCAGAGACAGCAAATGAGGATCTCTTGTGTCTTACCACCGAAAGTCTCATTATATCACTTCATACAGATAATTAGCAGGCAAATTCCTATCCAAAGGGCATAAAGCGTGGTCAGTAGAGACATAATCAAAAGTCTACGGATGATAACTTGCAGCAGATGATCTCAGAATTTGGACGAAACCAAGCAAAAGTCCTACTTGTATCTCTCATAATCTAAATTCCCAAAAGAACTTTTCATCCAAGAATCAATGGTACAGGAAACTTAAGCAGGATTTCCTAATATATAAACTCAATTTCTAGCATGTCTAAAGTTCTGACTTCCCAAATGTCGCTTAACTGGAGTAATCACAAGAACATACATCTATCGAGTAATCAACAAGGTGAAAACACATTGCAGACTAGATAAAATTTCCAATCATAAAACAGCAGTTCGTGTGATAATATTGACAATACAATCAAGGAAATGGTATTCTGTGGATTTGTATATGAAACTATTAGCTAACTTTTGGTTCACTGGAATGGTTTTGATGGAAAGAAAATGAATGCACTTCTTACTCCTCTTATTATCTTTGGTATGGTCAGGAAAATAATCATTCCGAAAGTGGCCTCGGTGTTGATGGTCCTGACTGTGGCAGTGAGTGATGTTGTTATCTAAAGAAAATACACAGGCAATTGAACTGATTCCAGGAATGGTATTCCGTTATTCTGAGGGAATGATACTCAAGATAACGACCAATTTCACTGAGAAATTCGAAAAGTGGACAAACAAAAGTAAGAGATCTTATGCCGTCACAGGATTACTGGTGCACTTTACTCAAAATATCAATCTGTTTGAAATGGCAATAGATGAACAAAGATTGGCTTTATTTGAGAATGGGAATAAATCACTGGATTGCGGATGCATTTGAATCAAAGTCTTATGCTAACTTGAGCTTCATAATTTAATCACGTACATAAAATCTAGCCAACGGATCTTAAGAATGCTAAAATGAGCCAACTTAAGTATGAAGAAATTCTTCCTGGCAGAGAGGAAAATAGAAAGATTCCTCTTGCATCATAATGACAACATCAGGCACAAATAAAAGGTTTCCCAGATCAAACCGGAGACTGTGCCTCCAGCCCTCTTCCAAAAAACTAGCAACTAAAATATTTCAGAGGCACAGCTCACCCCGAAAGAAGGGACAGCATACATGTTAACTTAAAAACCTTCAATATAAAATGACACTACACTCTTTTCCAATACAAGTTGTTAATTTCAATATCGTTCTACAATGATAAGTTTCATCTCCTTCACGCAGATCTGATAATAGAATTAGAATAAAAGTTGGTGCATCAAATAGAACCATTATTGGATAAATTTGAATGCACAAAATATATTTTCATTAGATTAAAGTGACATATTCCCCTCATGAACAAACAACAAAGCTTCTACATTTTCTTTTTTCGTTTCTTTACAACAAAACTTAGATGCAATTCCTTTAAGAGTTTTTATTATTGCTCTGTAATCCAAATTACAATCTGTGTTCTAAACTCATCCACAAATACTCACACAAAGAAAAATAAAAAAAGTTCTCCATAAATTAAAATTAGTTTTTACATAAACGAGTTTGCAACAGAAACTCTCGTATCAATTTCTCCACAACTAATTTTAGCTTACGATTCCATTTTTTTTTTCATTTTTGGATAAGTTTATCCAGAAACATCTCAATGCCCGAATCACCTCCACAACTTTAACAGAAACTTATACTAAGCAAACTACCGAAAACAAAAACCCTGATTAAAAACAATGCCAAAAGCATATAAAAAACCACATCCAAAGTTTGTCTCGTATTTTATCTCCTCCTCGAAAAAAAATAGATAAAACCGTAAAGACTGCAGAGAACGCAAAATACCTAGTTTTACGATATTCCTAATTCCAGACTCCAATTTTCAATTATCGAAATACAGCCAAGCGTATCCCTAGATTGCAATTCGAAATTCATCAAACGAAGAAACACACATTCCAATTGCACAAAGTCTAGAAGCAAGCAATTGTCTAATCGAGATAAACGCCGGCAAAGTTCTGATCCAAACGCAGCGTAAGTGAAATTAGATATAGCGTTTGCGTGAGAGTGAATGAATAAGAAAAGAAGCGGAAGAAAATTGAAATAGAAGGAATACCTATTGAGTTGAGTCGGAATAGGACTGGTAGTAGTAGTCGAAACGAGAAGAATCATCGTCGTCGTCGGAATCAGAAGGGAAATAGGAGTAGTTGATGTGAGGAGCGCAGAAGAAGGAGTAGAGACAGAGAGCGAGCTGATGCAGAGGGAAACAGCAAACCAGATCCAGAATCTGGTCACTAGTCAGAGGCTCCGCAATGCACTCCCACGCTCCCGCCGACGCACGCGCCACCGCCAACACCACCATGCTGTTCCACACCATTTCCGATTCTCGTTAACCTCACTCTCACCATCACAATCAATCTACCACCATCATCCAAATCTCACCTACCCAAACCCTAGCTTCTGATTTCACCCTCCGACTTTATTCTCCGCGTTTCTCCCATGGACTTGTTGACTAGTCTCAATGCCCGCGCGTCAATTAAACACTGTGGTGTAATTTTAATAATAAAAAATATATTTTAATATTTAATTTTTTAATTAATGTGGTGTAATTTTAATAAAAAACATTTTTAGAAATTGGAGGGTCAACGAATGGATTGTGACCAGAGATATAGAAGGAGAGGGGGTTTGAATTTGAGGTAGGTTTTGGATGATTTGTTAAGAAACAGAATGGTTTACAAAAGGTTAGGTGTGGTGGTGCTCTTGGCTTTATACATGACATTTGTAACAGCTTTGGGTGAGAAATTTGAAAGCGGAAGGGTATCGTTCTCTGCATGCTTGGAAAAATGTATGGAGATATGCATGAGGATTAGATATGCAAGAGAGTCAGAGTGTGACAAAGGATGCCAAATGGGATGCAAGCAATTGCAAGGCAAAGGTTCTATTTTCTACAGACCCATGGGTTAACATCATTTCTCATGCCCTTCAACAAACACACCATCAATCAATGTTTTGTAATCTCCAAAGTTAGTTACCCTGTTAAGATCCTTGTTTTCAATAATTGTGATAGTTCAACAATCACTGTATAACTTAATTTCTCCAAAATGATTGATAATAAAATTAAATTTCCACCACTCATTTTGCCTTACTTCTTTTCTTCCCACATCTTTTTAGATGAAATCAATTGCATACAGCTCTCACACTAAATAATGTCAACCACACTCCTATTTAATTATATTTTTTTATGAGGAAATCCCATCACTTTGACTATTATTCATTAATAAAATACAACTTTTACTTGGAAAGATGGATTATTAATTATATATATAATAACATCAATTTTGAAAAGACTTTATAGTTACAATTTTTTTTTTAAGTATATTGTTAGTGTGAACTATTTATCAATTTAAGTGATATTTTTAATTAAATATTTTTTAAATTGTTTATAACTACTAATAAAGAAGGTTTTTTTAGGGTACACACTTAGTTGCCAATTATATCTTTATCAGTATAATTTATATTATTATTTACATTGTGTAACTATTCTTTAAATTCAATGAACTATTTACGATAAAAAATATTTATAATAAAGTTATTTATTTTACAATTATTTTTTATGATATATCTTCTAAAATTTAATAAAAAATTATTTTACTAATTACAATAAAATTTATTATTATTTTTTGTTAAAAATGTGGATATGTTTCCACTGGTTGCAATAATTTTTTTCTGAATATGTAGTTCTTTTAGACATTTAAACCAAGATATGATTAACTTAACTTTTCCATAAAAATTATGAGTGAAAAATAAAATTAATTTCTTCTTAAGTTAAAATTTGTTTATTCATAAATTAATTTGTAAAAAGATTATATAATTTTTTTAAGTTTTTAATTTAATTAATAATTTTATTTAAAAAAATTGTTAATTTTTTTTCATATTTGAAATTTTTAATTTTTTCAATAGAAATCAGAATTTTTTCAATAGAAATCTCATCTGAACAATAACGAGATACGTATTAGAACTCTCCTTACGAGTAAATTGAAAATTCTAGAACCATACAAGTTAGGATATTAAAGTCAGATACTCCACACCTATTGCTATTTGCCACGCGTCCTTCCATATATCACTTAAAAAAAAAAAATCTGATTTTATCTTTTATTTTGTCTCTTTATCAAAAAAATATCACCTTACTTTTTTTTAAATATATTTTATTTTTAAAATTTTGTACAAAAGCAGCAAATATATATATTAAAATAAATAATGTATTTTTATTCTTTTTACAATCATTATTCTAAAAAATAATTAAAATATATATTAAACTTAATTTCTTATCCATTAGTCTCAAAATAATAATTAACAACACCTTTAAAGATAGAAGTTGTTAACCATTCCACATGACACAACTTTATGATCAATGGTAGAGAGCAAAACTCATTATCATGTTTCTTTGCAACACCAAAGAATCATCTCAAAAAAAAAAAAAAAAAAAAAAAAAAAAAAAAAAAAAAAAAAAAATAAAAAAAAAAAAATTTAAAAAATTTAAGTAAAAGTAAAAAAAAAAAAAAAAGAGAATAAGATAAAGGAAAAATAAAAGTAAAAAAAGTTAGGGCGTAACAATAATGTA
>Ga0099824_1009961_pt1 | contig 11455 bp, 8 predicted proteins | sample SiratrowhiteBW_FD_76837 | JGI IMG/M metagenome (GOLD analysis project Ga0099824, IMG submission 76837) | Root nodule microbial communities of legume samples collected from California, USA - Siratro white BW | ecosystem: Host-associated > Plants > Roots > Nodule | place: USA: California... | reverse complement strand
ATATATATATATATATATATATATATATATATATATATATATATATAGTAATCTTAAATAAACTATTGTACCCTTAATATAATATATAAAACTAACTTAATAAATTAAGTGAAAACTGTAACCGTAATCGATTATCAAACTACGCTAATCGATTATAGTTATAAAATAGAACTACACAGTAAGGCATCAAACCTAGAACTTTTGTAGCTTTTTGCATTAGAATACCACGAGCTCTGCTTTCGGCACCACTATCACGCTTTCAGCACCACCACCACACTTCCGGCACCACCACCAACACACCAGAACAACCCTTCTTGCACTAGCACCAACACAAGCACCATGAACAGTGCTTCCTACACCACTAACACCACGAACGCTTCCTGCATCAGCACCCACTGGTTCCATCAGCAATGAGGCTTTCTACACCAATACCCAATACTTTCGACTATGAACAAGGCCACTTACAATTTTACATTCCGTGGCAATGCAATGCAGAGCACAATTTATAACCAAAGATTCAAATTCATTTGAAATTGTCAAAGTTGGCATCCGTGGGAATCTATGCTTTTCGTGGGACTCTTTGTGAAGCTATGGAATCTCTGCTAGGTAGCTTCTTTGCATGTGAAAGCACAGTGAAAAGGAGTGAGTGAATGATGCTAAGCAGTGAAAGAGGACAACAAGGTAAATTAACAAAAATGACGTGGCTTTCCCTTCAAATCTCTTCCTTTTGCAGAGACGCTCTTCGCCTTTCCACCCTTATTTCTTCGTTCGCATTTCTGTTCAAATCAGCAAAAGCAAACCCATATGCATCCCACAAATCCGTCTTCTACTACAGTCAAACTATGGATGCAAACACTGTTAAGGATTATGTTTGATTGGTTTATGAAAGTTGCACTACCTCTGTCTTAAAGGAATTACTTTATTAGAATATTGACTACGTGTCATAGTAGGAATGTTATAATAGCAAACTTTTAATGAAGTCACTGAAGAAAGTTTTTCCGCTAAGTACTTTCTTTTTTTTTTCCTCTCCACACCTCTTAAACCAAACAAAGATATGTAAGAAACCTTACAATCCATTCTTAATTTTACCCAGTTTTGCAAACCCAATTTGATGCTTGTCGGATCACCAGAAGGGACAATACATACTACCTTCTAAAATGCCATCGACACTGTAGCGAGTCCAACCTAGAAATCAAACATGATACTCTTCGATCATGTTGTTAACAATTTATTATCCACTTTAACAACTAAATCCCTTTTTACTCTTAATACAAACACCTTTATTGACCTTCACAATGACCTTCACACTCTCCAATTTTCCTTGGCCCTAACTCCAACTTACCCCAACAGCTACCTCTATGTTTCATGTTATCTTTACTAGAACCATCACTCTTACCATCTTATTAGATCATTCGTCCACCAAAAATTCAACTTGCCCTTTTATGAATATGAACATTTTGACTATTTTAAGTTGATCAATTTTTCCAATTTTATAAAATATATTGAGAGTCTCGTTTAAATATGGTTCTTTCTACATCAAAGGTGAAGCTTTATGTTAATTTAGAAGGATGTATCAAACTTAACAACTTGTTGATTGGATATCATTTAATCATGTTCTAGAATTACGTTTTTATGCTTCTATCTATGTTAATAATAATGTAGAGTTATTTAAACTTAAACAACATGCCTTTATCTACTATTATCAAATAAATTTTGAGAAGTTGGGCAATTGAGTTTTTGGCCTCACCCTAAATATGATCCTAAATTGTTTAATTTTTGGCCTCATTCTTGATATTTGTCATGAGTTAATGATTTTACAAACTACATCCATCACACAAGCTGTAGGCTTTACAAAAATTATTGAATCCAAGATATAGGAATCCATAAACCCAAATTGGTTCGTAACAACCCTCATTACCTCGACCATCTTATCTTAATATTTTATCCCCAATCCAAAATATATTGTACCGTATCTTGTAACACCACCTTCCTCACTTCTCATTAAAAGACTCATTGTTGCCCAACTCCAAGAATGTTGTGTAGTTGATTTGTATTATAGCTACAATTAAAAATACTACTCTAGCCATAAGTGTTCTCCCTCTCATTTCTTTTTATTGTTAGGTGAAGATACACCTTTGTAGAAAACAGAAAAACATAAGAAAGGAGGGTTAACTTGTGTTTTTGTTTCATTTTTTAACATTTTTCAAATATTGTTTGATGATGATAATTTAGATGACAGTTTGTATATGACAGACGATCTATCAATGATTTTCTTAATAAGAATTGTGTTCCATGATATGCATCAAATGTATCATTTAGTTTAACATATTCACTTGTTTAAAAAATAATTTTCTAACTTAGTTTTTTTTTTTTTATAGTGATTGTACCTCTTAGGTAATAGTATACAAAGTAAAAGAGATAAAGGAAAAGAGAAATACAAACTATATTTTTATATTGGTTCACCTGATGTAGCAAAATACATGCAGTTCTCAATCAACATATTGAGTGCCACTAAGTAGACTAATGCTCGCAAGTATAACACAAGTGTCCTTCAGGCATGTAAGCACTCTTGACTAACTCCTTAAGTATTGTTTGGACTCTTAGCCACTCTTGGTTAACCCCTTTAATATTATTTAGACCCAACCACTCCTGGCTAAATCAAGTATTCTTTGAACCCTAATCACTCATGGCTAAAACTAAGTATTCTTTGAATCCGGCTACTCCTAGTTAAAATTGAGTATTCTTTGGATGCAATGACTCTTGGCTAAAACTGAGTATTCTTTGAATCCAACCACTTTTTGGTTAAAACAAAGTATTCTTTGAGAAACAACCACTCTTGGATAAAAACCGAGTATTATTTTCCAAATAGCCACTCTTGGATAAGATAAACAAACATTGATCTAAGTAGTCATCCACAAATCACAAGATCGCTCACTAGAGAGTGATAAATGTATGAGGTTATGTTCTCTCTTCTACTTAGCTAAGTGAACATGAAGAGTGTTCTCTGTGAAGCTTTTAGGGGTACAAAAGATTTGGACAAAGTTTTAGCACTAGGCAACACAATCTCTTTTATTTTTTTTTTTTTCTTCTTCACAAATGCTTTAAATAGGCACTAAAGAATGTAGTTATTGCAAAAACCATTTTTGGTTGTTGAGCAGTTTCAACTCACTTGAATTTTTTCCTTGCATCCGATGAACTTTTTTTGTGAAAAATGCATAGCATGCAATATTAATTGCCCTTTTATTCTTTATGCAAATAACTCGCAATAATTATCTCTTTAGGTTGCATAGCCTTTTACACCAAAACTTAATGAGAACACATATTGTACTTGGCAGATAGTTGGGTTAGAGTTTATCTATTTTCATTTCAGGGAGTTTGCTGAAGAAAACAACTTTAGATCTTCATCCAAGAAATTAATGAATTGAGTTGTGCTTGAATAGACCTTCTTGATAGACGAAAGTAATGGTCATTCCCTACAATCATGGAATAAGCATATATGTCTTTATATGATACGGGGTTAACTTATATCTAAGCGTGTATCGCCTGAGCATATTCATGCTTTGTCCAACGTATAAAGAAGATAACACAATGTTGTTTTATTTGACTAACGAAACACTTGTATATTATATTATCTATTTTTTGAACATATATTATTGTCTTACAGACAAAGTATAATCATGTTTATATTTGGTTGTTTTCAACACTTAATCAAAATTATGGGTGTTATAATTTTGCTCAAAAAACCTTAAAGACCTCCTAGCCACATGGACCCTTCAATTGTGACTGAACTCGATGACCCCATACATTTCCAATTATCATCCTAAGCTATTTTGGGCCACCCTTCCCCTCACACATTCAAATTCACGAACTATATTCAACACCTACCATTTATCATACTAGTAGATATGGGTAGCTCCCACAAAATTTTACAACCTTGCCTAGTCTCACACTTTCAACTATGCACCATTCCTACTTCTCCCTTTTCTATCATGGTTGGAAATGGTGCTGAACTACTTTGCTCATCCTTCTGCCTGGAGTTTGGTTATCTATCCAACCCCACTACTTTAATATTCTCTTATATCTCCTCCTTATTGAAGGCACTGATGTATTCCTCAGCATGGACTGACTTAGCTTACTAAGACCCCTTTAAGTAGATTTTTCAACAACATCCTTATCTTTTCAACATGTTAGCTCCAACAATACCTTATCTGACACTACTAGATCTACCTCATTTTAGCATCCTTCATACCATATGCACTTACTACATATCAATGCCATAATTCATCTCCTAACCTTTCAAGATACATCTTTAAACACCAAACACCCACTTAGTTTGACCACCTTCAGATCACTCAACTCTTTAGCCAACTTCAACATGTTTTTTTTTGCCTCCATGGTCTACCTCGTTACCACCATCCTGACCACCATATTCTACTCCTACCCAAGTTTCCCCTATTAACATCAAACCCTATCGTTATCCTCCATGTCCATAAATTATATGACCAACCTCATTACCTTAATGCTTGAGGAGGGCATCATACAACCTAATACCAATCCATTATGGTCACTCGTTATTCTAGTTAAAAAAAGAAGAGGGGACTTGGTGATTCTGCATGAACTATACGTCTTTAAATGCTATCATAATCAAGGATCATTTTCTCATTCGCACAATAAAAGAGTTGTTAGACAAACTAACGTAAGATACTATTTTTTCAAAACTTCATTTACACTCTAGCCATCATCAGATTCGAGTTGTCCGCCGATTGCCATAAAACAACATTTTAAACTTCTGATGGCCATTATGAGTTTCTCATAATGCTATTCGGATTAACTAACACTCCCTCTACCTTTCAATTACCCATGAATGATCTACTGAGACCGTACATATGAATGTTTGTGTTGTTGTTTTTTTCATGAGATTCTAGTCTACAATAACTCAATGGCTACACATAATTCTATAGTTGTTTCATGACAAACAATTCTTTGTTAAGGCTTCAAAGTGTTCTTTTGGGAAACATTAATATCATACTTTAGCCACATTATTCATCATGGTGTAGTGGTTGTCAAAAAGTGATACTAATAACATGTTGGCCACCATAGCCAAATTATCACCAATCAATAAAGTTTAAAAGGGTTACTTACAAATGTGTGCCATATGCCTGAACAACAACAATGGGTTACCAAATTGTTGGATTTCAGTTTTGATATTTGATATCGTCTAGGCCAATACAACCAAGTTGTTGACGCTCTTTCTCGCCCTCCACCAACTCTTTTGTGGACAATATATTTATCAGTCTCTACAATAATCAATACACTCCAAAATTATTACACCAGTATAGAAGGAAAACAATTAATTCACACTGTGATAACTTGACCTCAGTCTTTGTACGTTTTGCGTCATGGGTTGTTATACCACTATTAACACCTTTTCTTGCATGAATTCCACTGCTCCCCGACGTGGACACTCTAGGATAAACACACCATGACATGTTTAGAATTTTCCTTTTTCAGACCAGTATGTATTGTGATACAAAATTCATCATCAGTCAGACTCTCTTGCTAGGAGAATAAACTCATTAATAAAAAGCTCCTCAAACTTTTACAACCACTCCTCCCCATCCCTGCTCAGCTCTAGGATGGACTAACGACATATTTCATCACCGACTTACCTTCCTTGTTCGATCATTGCTAATTGGGTTTTTTGTGATCGACTATCCAAATCCGCACACTTTATTGGCCTTCCCACCTCTTTCACTACCACCTATTTAGCTAACCATTTTTATTTTGTTGTGATTTATATCTCTCACTGTGACCCACTATTACTCAACCATTTTTAGAAAGAATTGTTTCGCCTACAAGGGACACAAATCAAGTTTAGCACTACTTATCACCCATAAACAAACTACCAATCATAAGTTGTTAACAGATGTTTGAAAGTTTACTTTAGATGCTTCGTCATAGACAACCCTCACACATGGTATAAATATCTTCACTTGGTTGAGTTTTAGTATAACTCCTCGTACCACTCTGCCATCAACACCACTCCATTGTAGGTAATTTACAGAAGCTCTTCGTTTGCCATTCTTGACTACATTCCTGACACCACCTCAATCATTGATTTTGACATGACCTTAAAGGAATGATCTCAGATGTTTCACCAACTCAAAGCTACCTTAGAACAGACACGTCAATGGATGGTTACCAGTGCAAATAAGTCCTGTCACAACCCACTCCTTCAATTCCATTGATTGGGTTCTCTTACGACACCGTTTGCACCAACAATTATCCTTCACTCCTCAAACACACAACAAACTCATTTGAAAATGTTTCAGACCATATAGACTATAACTTACCCTCACTCATGCATATAACTTTGCCAAGTGTTCCCTCAAGTGGGCCAACATCTCCTACAAACCACCTACCTCAATTTATTTTTGATAGTTGCTTCCTACACTTAACAAAATTCCTGAAATATATAGCGTTAATGAAATATCCAAAATACCTCAAGTCTTAATAATGACAAAGTAGGATCTTTCTCCACGTTTATTCTCTATCGTCCCTGCCTTCTCTATCACAGTGTTCTCTATCATTAAAGCTCTTCATTGTTGCATTCTCTCTCGTATTCATCCCTTCTCACTCACGACATTGTCTTTGTCTTCATTCGTTCACCCTTCCAAAATGTGGATTCACTAACTTAACCCATTACGGAAAATGTTTTTTGCGACTATTAAAGGGTTAAACGCTCTTAACGATGCTCTTCCACTCATCCACTCGTCCAGACGGTGCTCTGACATTCCTCTGCTTGTCTCGACAATGCTCTAACGCTCCTCTGCTTGTCCTGGCGATGCTCCGTTCCACCGCTAACCCATTGTGGAAAGTGTTTTCCGAAACTATTAAAGGGTTAAACGCTCCTAACGGTGCTCCTTCGTTCATCTACTCATCTTGACAGTGCTCAGACATTCCTTTGCTTGTCTTGACAGTGCTCTGGCGCTTCTCTGCTTGTCCTGATGGTGCTGCGACGCTCCTCCACTCATCCTGACGATGCTCCACTAGTGTTTCACTATTTATTCGGTTGTCTTAGGTCTTAGACTCTAATAGTATTGTCCATGATAAAATAGTCTAATGTTGGCTTTCTTTGTAACTCTGTTTTGAACTTAATACAATATACTTTTCAAATTTCTTCTCTTCTTCTTCTTCATTCTTTCTTATAGTAACTCACCACCGTTATACAAATCACCTTCAATCTCCACGAGAAGTCTCTCCAATGATTTGCATTACATTGCACATTCATTTCAAAATAACAATATCAACGATAGTTATAATATTTTAAAAAATTTGTATAGTGCAAATCACAACTGCCTTTATTTCCTCTTCCGACCGTAGTTATTCAAGCCCAGAGACCATCCTAACAACTTTAACCCATTCCTCTAATATGGCCCAACCTACTATTTCGACACCATAGCCAAATCAATATTTCCATTGTCACTCCACCCTTTAGCCCAACCAACCACGTTCCTAACCAAAACCCTAGAGGACAAGGTCAATATGCCAGATGAGGGTATTGACAGTGGGTTACTCAACTTGAGGCCCACTAGGAAAATCACCAAACCCAGATGATTCAAAGATTATCTTTGATTGGTCTATACTACCCCTGTCCTATAGGAATACTTCTGTTAGAATATTGAATAGGTGTCGCACTAGAAATGATCTTTAAGTGTAAACAAAGTCTTTATAATAAGAAACTTTGAATGAAATGAGGCAAAGAGGAAATTTTTTTCATTACATAGGTTCTCTTTTTTTTGATTCTGCATACATTATAAAATTTCATGTATATTTTTTTTTTCATGAAGATAGTTTACTCGTGTTTTAAGGTTTTATCTGTTCTAAAACATTCTTCTTAGACTAATAAAAATCGGAAAAAACAGTAACATCTGATCCATGATTATTTTTACCTAGAATTGAATTTGGTATAATATATAGAGATGACGTGAAAGTGGAGTATCGTACGTATCATTTTAAATTGAGTTTACAAAGCAGAAGATCAGTTTCAACACGTAAATAAAAAGATGCTTGCCAACTTATATTGCAAATCTGCATCAGACGAAAGAGACCTGTGTAAAAATAAGAGATGTAGATGCCCTCCCGTATGCATGCGCAATACATAATTTAACAATAAAAAAGGATTGAGACCACGATAAGACTATTAACTACGTACTCAAAGGTACACGTGTAGGCCACTCCACAATAGTTTTACTTTCAGTAATATTTTTGTCACATCTATAATTAGTGTACCGTTACAACAATTGCGTTTCCATTACAATAGTACAAGCCCTATTTTGATCTGTGATTAAGCCTTCGGAGATGGATAATGAGAAATTGATCTTGAGAGGAATTAATGTCATCCAAGATCTAACTATCTTACACATAACTTGCTTATAAAATAGACAACGTATATTGATTTATTTGAATTTTACATTCGTGTATTAATGTACAAACTTAGCAAAAATACACACAATCACAGATCACAAACCAAGCCTTTGTGATCTGTGAGTGCTGCATTAGACTGCAAAATGCAGTTATTTTTTAGCTTTGACACCTAGGATTCTTATTTCCACTGGTGATCTTGATATGAAAGGTAACATGGTCTGCATTCTTCTTGGACCCCGCCACCACCTACTGATGATGGACTTTATATAATATACAGACTCCATTAACTTGCAGTGTTGAGGTTTTCTAAGATGTTGAAAATACAAGCACTTAGTTTACACGGCCACATTTCTCTCTAATTTCTCCCTCTATTCCTGTAAGTACTCCTACATTACTAAGCCTGACCATGGATTGGGCAAAATCATTATAGAAGGAAAAACGGTTGTTGCTGTAATAATAAACCATAGCAGCAGTTCTTCGATCCCTAGTTAGTGCTTGGTCAGACTGCAGAAGGCCCGTATTGTATACGAGATTTCTATAGTACTCATTGTCGAACATCAAGGTACTTGTAGCATCAAGAGGTGCTAGATTGCTGTTTGAAGAGTCTTCATTTGGGCACATGCTTTGCAATTTTGTGAGAAGTGAATTGTCAAGCACGGGATCAGGTCCGCCAGAGCCTTGGAAGTCAAAAAGTCTCCCTTTGAAGATGAAACATTGGGCAAAACCAATTGTATGCCCACCTGTTCATGCAGAAAACCCACCATCATAATAAGATGGCAATGAACAATTATTGAAAGAAAGAAAGAATTCTCAAACTAAAGAGAACAATTATATTCTGACCAACGTTTCATATTTTTCTTAAGGTAGAGTGGAGCTACATGGAGTTCATACATTATTGTATTGAAATGATCATTTAACTATATATGATGTCATGCTCTAAAAATGGTTCAAATATTTGGTGAAAGTTCAAGTTAGCTTCTATCACTTCCTAACATTGGGATGATATATTATTCTGAACCATGTTAGAGAAAAGTGTAAGAACCTGAAAGGGCTACAACATCCCTCAAGTCAAGACCCTTGGAGTAAAACTTTGCAGTGATGTTTTCTAGAGCCTCAATTGGTGAGGGAATTTGTGCCTCAGCTGCCTCCTTACTGGTTGTTAGTGCATCTCTTCGGCCTAATGCAACAGGCCAAGAAGGCCCTCCAACCTAAAGCCCCCAAAAAATAGGAGAAGAAAAACAGCAACAAGTTTCATCAAATATGTTGTTTGATTAAGAAACTTTTGTCCAAGAAGTGTGACTTTTACCATATCAATAGCTTCCCTAGCTGCTAGTGCTAATATATCTGCGCAGGAGACTGTTGATGGACATAGTCTTTCAACATGTTCTTTTATGTCATCAATGACTTCGAACCCCCGAAGTGATTTGTGATTAGGAAGAGCATGCTTTTCACCCGTGAAATATGGTGTATCATCAAGAAGCACCGAACCATCACAACCCTTTCACAAGCAATTCCACTTAATCACAACCTCGTATAAGCTACTGTTTTATGAAAAATATGAAAAAAGACTAAAAATTTCACAAAATATAAAAAAAAAAATAAAAAATCTAGTAGTATCACACTAAAAGAAACAGTTATTATAAAAAAGTAGTTAGTAAATGCAATATAAAATTTTTTCATCTATATAAAATTGAATTATGATTAATATACCTTCCATCTATATTTCATTTTTGTTTTTCTAAAAATTTTTCATGGTTCGAGATAAGTAATCTCCACCAATTTTCAGGTGATATATTAATTTGTAATAAAAAAAAATAACATATCCTATAAAGATTAGTCAAATAATTTCTATCTTTCCGTTTCTTTAACATCCATTGCGTTTTTTTTCCTCTTGTCCATTTTTTCAATATATTATTGAAAAAAAAAAATATTATACGATATGGAATTTCTTTATAGCCATGGTCATCATTAATCTTAAGTTGACACATATCAAATTTTTAATTTACAAAAGATTAAATTATAAAACGCAACCATGAATTAAAGTGTAAGAAATAAAGGCATGCTAAGTGTGCATGTGTTGATTTTAAAGTGTAAGAAATAAAAGCAATGAGAAAAATCCTAAAGCACACAAGTATTTACATTTACTATGCAATCGTGAAAGTGTAACCGAAGAAGGGACGCGGCCATTCTGTTGTCATCTTTCAAGGCTGACCAAACACCATATCTAACAATCCTGGGCAAATTGGGGCATGATCTATCGTAGAAATTGATGTCAAGCTGGTTTCTACCAAAGGGAAACATATGAACAAGAGGAACGAAGGTAACAAGCAAAAACGAGAAAGTGAAGTAGATTATGACAACTCTACAAGTCATGGCTTGAGTATGTTTTCTAGGTAACAAGGACTTCACAACTTATATTTCTTGTGACATACATGTGCCGAGGTCCGGGTTATTTATAAGCAAATGAAAACAAAATAGAAGAGTATTTTTTTTTTATCTTGGAATTGTTTAACCATTGTGAGTCAGGATGATTGAATATTAGAGGTAATCCGTTTCACTATTCCAAATTTCTTTAGTTGACGTCGAAGGCATGGTCCATAGAAAATGGATAAATTATTAATGTGCATACACGATGAAATGTCTGGCAGAGTTCATTGGTACAACGAAGAAGTGGCACTGCCATTACTGCTAGTACTAAATTGCTAATAGTCACGCGCCGCCAGAATTCTAGCAAGCATCGTCCATGGGCACAGCCTAGAAAAAGAGCACTTTTACTATTCTATTGTTATGATCTTCTTAAGTGGTTTGATATTTTACAGATGGAGATATGTACTGGGATCCAAGTACTCTTCAGAGTTGTTTTCTTATTTTGATCCTAATCTTGTTTAGAGAAACATCCCTAAGAGGAATTCTACAATAAAAAGAGAGAATAATTGAAATGAAATTGTAGAAATTCTCTCGTAATCTAACTTATTTATTACTTAATTTTAACTTAAATAATTTTGTATATATATATATATATATATAT
>Ga0099824_1009959_pt1 | contig 11458 bp, 4 predicted proteins | sample SiratrowhiteBW_FD_76837 | JGI IMG/M metagenome (GOLD analysis project Ga0099824, IMG submission 76837) | Root nodule microbial communities of legume samples collected from California, USA - Siratro white BW | ecosystem: Host-associated > Plants > Roots > Nodule | place: USA: California... | reverse complement strand
TTTTTTTTTTTTTTTTTTTTTTTTTTTTTTTTTTTTTTTTTTTTTTTTTTTTTTTTTTTTTTTTTTTTTTTTTTTTTTTTTTTTTTTTGTGTTTTTTTTTTTTTTTTTTTTTTTTTTTTTTTTTTTTGGTTTTTTTTTTTTTTTTTTTTTTGTTACAATGTATTTATTTTATTATTAATCGTTTTATTTTGGAGATACAATAAATTATGTTGGTAGAGAAACATAAAAAAATCTGCAATATTATGTTTAAAAAGTTATATTTTAATTCAATATTTTTGAAGATTTTACGTTAACTGACAAAAAATATCAAATTATATTATATAAGTAACTGTAGATTTTATTTTGCAAATTTTTTTAAAGATGAATTAAATTTAAATTACAAGTTAATTCTGTAAAATTAAATTATATTTAAAATTCACCTTTTAATATGATATTTATTTTGAATTAGTGTGTTTGATTCTCTTATTTAAAAATATATTATATAATTTGAGTTGGTGGAAGAGAAATTTTTTTAAAATATATTTGTAATTTTAAATTTTTTCACTTATTATAGTGCATATAAATGGGTTATCCAAAAATTTAAGAAGATTTTTATTTTAAGTTTTAATCTTTAATGAAATTTACAGTATTACATTTACTTGAATTTATAATTTTATTTTAAACACACGTCCTGTATAACGAAATTAATTGTAACAGTGTTCATGTGTTTAAGTTAATCTTAATTACCCACTAATTTTAAATTAAAATGTCTCGAACATTTCTGGTGCTTTATTTACAATTGCTTCTGGGTTCAAGAATGATTTGTCGAAATTTCTATGGATTGAAATTAGTTTTCAATCATCATGATTTGCAACTAATTCAACATAAAACACGGTTTTAGATAAGTGACGACTCAATGTTTGATTCACATTTATCTTTTAAGGAATGTTGTTGATACATGTTCTTTAACATTTTTTCTATTCATTTTCTTTTTTGAAAGGAAAATTTATATCCAGTTTGAAGAAACTCGTAAATGTCAGGAATTTATTTTTGTATAAAAAAAATAACTACAATGAATGGTTTGGTAGAAAAGAAATTTTCAATTTTCTGAAAATCTGAATATGGAAAATTATGTTTATCACATTTGATTTATATATTTTTGTGAAAAGCATTTGAAGAAAATAATGTTTCCCAAAAATAATTTTTAGATAAGTTTTCCAAAAAAAAATTATATTTTATAATAATATGGACATCTAACTTTTTCAATTTAAACTAAAAATTAATAAAGTAAACTACAATGTCCCTCTTATTAAATAATTTAACATGAAAATTTAACTATTTTAGTTAAAAATAACATTACTCTTTAATTTATAGAAATTGTAAAAATATTTTCAATAATATTTTTAATGATAAAACATTATTAAATTGCCAGAATTTATTATTCTCAACATGTAGTAAGTAAATTGTTTAGAATAATGATTTCTAATGGATAGTATGTATTGGAAAGTGAAAATTGTATTTTGAATAGTATAATTAATAATTATAATGGGAGAATTTTTTTTAGAAATTATGATGGTAGAATTATTTTAAATTATACAATTTGAAAGTTATTTTTTAAAGGTTTAGGTAGGTGAGTTTGTAAAGTATTTTTGGATCACCTAATCTAATCTTAATGGTGATTAATGAATAAGATAATTGATGATGACTTTTACACTAGTATGAAGATAAGATTCAATTCGGAAGTGTGTAATATCTAATACAAATCTATCATACTGAAATTGAGAAGGTGTATTACTTGTTACCAATTTGAAAGGGTGTAGTACTCATATAAAAGATAACAATAAAGAAAGATGTATGTATTATTAGGTTAGTAAGTTACAAATATAGACATTATAAAAGAAGATATACAATTCATTGTTATTTGAAAAATGAAACGTGTTTATCCTTTTAAACTACATGAAAAATAGGTGAATAATAATAAATGATGGATTGTCAATTTATTATATGAATATCACAAACACACTAATAGAACATTTATATATTGAGATTAAGAAGAAGTAATGATAAATTAATGCTTATTAAAATGATTAAGATTTTTTTTTAAACTTAGAAGCACTCTATAACATGATTAAGAGTTTTCTGAAACTTAGAAGCATTCTATTAATTGTTAGCTTTAGAAATCTTTATTGCAAGGATGATAACTATAAACTCAATCCTTTATGGCCTCTTAATATACCACCACTTGCAGCATGACCAAGATTATCTCTGAAGCACTATCAGGACACCTATCCTTCTTCTATCTGATTAACTCTACTAGGTTTGGAATTTCTAGTTTGTACATTGAAAAACCTCAAAATGTAAATGTGAGTTATATCGTTATGTATAAATTCAGAAGATTTTTTTTATCCCGTAACTATTTTATTGAACCAAATGATGTACTAACTCAAAAGAATAGGTTTTTTTAAATCTCATATGATTTCTAACATTTCAAATTATTCAAATAACAAAGGTGATAACAACAAACCTGTACTATAGGGCTGACGTCGTAGTCTCTAGATTTGACAAGGCAAACACCTAAAAGACATAACATAAAAAAGGTAAATATAGTAAATAACTAATTTTGTTATAAAATCTTAACAAATAGGCAATATAGGGGAATAAGCCGCCCATGACTATATTTATAAGTACAGGTTTGATCACAACACAAAAGGTACTTCTACACTCTGATCTATATCCCTACACACTCTAATCCTAAACTGACTTGAGCAACTCTAGAAGACATTATTGTTGCTGGAACCAATCGGTCCCTTGCGAGAATAAAACCTAATGTTACAAATGATAGGACTAGCTCTATCAAAAAGGACACAATATCATCAATAGAGGAGCAAAAGAAATTAAAAAAAAAAAAAAAGAAAATTAACCATGCCTAAAGATTCTTAGTAAAAACACACTCAAGAAAATATGAATCAGAATTTCCTCACGAATATTGCATAAATTATGATTGGAACATAAGCTAATGCCTCTTACTTGAAAATGTTTATCAAATGGTAAACGATTATGCACCAACTTCCAAGAACTAAAGATTTAGCTGGTAGAATGATATTAAACAAAATAATCTTCTCCTAAGAATGAAAAACATAATTGTTAATTGGTATGGATTTATATTAAGTAAACCAGATTCATCCATCATCCAAACAAGTTCTTCAACCTTATCAGTAATAGCAATAAAATTGAGGTTGCCAATATATTTAATATTGCTTAAAGAACTTGGAATGTATCAACCAACCATTCACAAACATAAATTGACTATCCAACTTGAGCTTAAGGAAACTAGTCTTTAACTTAAAATTGAATCTACTTGACTTACAAGTTGTTACTAAATACTTTTTGATTTCTTTTAACACGACTTTACATTTAAAAATAAATTTTACTTAAAAGAATTATTATATATGTATTATGCTAAATAAGATTATAAAAAACATTTATTTATAATAATAATAGTAATAATTTTATTTTTAACTGATATCTACTTTTAACACTTTGAACTAATTTCACACTAAGTAATTTAAGCTTAGATCACTATGTTAGATGATTATAATAGTTGTGATGATCACTATGTTAGATGATTATAATAGTTGTGATGATCACTATGTTAGATGATTATAATAGTTGTGATATACATTAGATTGTTACATTTTTCTTTCTTATATATTATTTTAATTTGGTCAATTATTTTTATATTTAAAAGAATCACATATAATTTAAAATTTAAAATTAATTGTAATTATTGTAACACCCTCACAAAACTATTTATTCTAATATAAACTTAATAGAGAATTTGCATAAAACATTTTGCTTTTCAAAATATGACTTAAACATATACAAAATACAAATAAATAAAATTTTTTTACAAAGAGTAAAAAGAAATTTCTGATATCTTCTAGGTCTTGTTCCTATACTTATATCTATATGTATGTTCGTACATACATTATTGTTATAATAGATTATCACACAAATACCACATACACAGGTAAACTATCAAAATAAATTTTTGACATGAGAAAAATGTATATAAAAGGAAACATTTTAATTAGGAATCCAAAGTTCAATTTCATCAAACACAAACATGCAAAAATCATAAAGACCACACATTAATCTATACATCCAATGATATTTAACAAATGAAATATTAAGTTACACCTTTCGAAGTCCTATATTAAGTATGTCCTACCAGAAACTAATATACGATTCAATGCAAGATTTAGATTAAGAAGTGAACCTAAAATTAATGGATCAAGGTAAATTCATTATAATCCAAATCACACATTTACACATATGACAGACATGCAAGATATACCCCTTCAACTTCTCATGACCTGATATTTAGATTATTACTGAAACAGTGATAACATGTGTCTTTAATAGACAAGTCAAACAATGGTTTAAATATTCTCCTAAATTAATTCAATTCTTATCATTCTCAAAAACCATCTTCATGCAAAATAACTCATTTAAATAAAATCACAAATTAATTAAATAAACCAATAAACATTTTGTTTATATTTATATTAAAATTCATAGTCAATCCATTAAATACATAAAAAGAGCAAAAAAAAATCTTCTTTTGAGTGAAAATGAGACAAAAATAAAAGTTTGAATTTCTGCTTTATTTTCGCTTCATTGAAAATATTTTCATTGAGCAAAAATATCCTAATATCAACTTCATGTAACAGAAACAAATATTATTTCAAAGTTGTATAAAAAACTAGTTTAACAAATACAACTTTCAAACAAATTAAAAATGACTAGTACAATCATAATTTGTTCAAATATCACTCTTCACACATTTGCATTCAACCTTAATCATTTAACTCAATATATACACACACATCAAACTCAAACCAATATATGAAAAACTACATGAAGTAACTCTATTTATTTAAACCATATTTAAAACTCAGTTTAAGAAACTCTATACCTTAACATGTATAATCTAGTCATTATATCAACTACTCCACAATAGTATCAGATTCAAAGCAATCTTCTATTAACCAAAAATTCAAATAATGTTCTTTAAAACATTTAAATTATTTTCAAATAAAGCATAACTCCCCATAGAAGTCAAGATATTATATCCAAGTCACCTTCACCTATCTTAAGGTTGTATAAAAAACATAAATAGTTCTCTTTATATGTAATTTATTGCTCTAAAGAAAGTTTGAGTTTAAGTAAGAAAATCCCTCAAAGTCTAGATATCTAGAGCAAAGTGTTCAAACATAACAAAAATTCAGTAGAAACTTAACAAAGTCGAGAGAATTACATTTTTTCAATAAACCTCACTAAGATGATCACAGATTAAAAAAAGAAAAAAAGAAAAAAAACTATTCAAAATATATAAAAACTTATTTTATTTGAATATCTGATCCATTGACAATTGTTATTACTTTTCTAACTATTCTAAAATGTGATTATTAAATTATAAAATAAATGAAGTGTTGACGAAATTATAAAAAAATTAAAAAATGATTTTGAAAGGGCGTAAACTTAAATAAGAGAAAGAGGAGTGACGCATGAGGTCTTACAATAGTGAGTTTATTGATAGGTGCCTTCTGAAGGATATTCCAATTGTGGGAGAAAATTTACTTGGTACAAACCTAATGGTACAACGAGAAGCAGATTAGATAGAGCTATTGTGTCTGATGAATGGTTACTGCAGTGGCCAGGATCTAAACAGTACGTTCTTAGTAGACAGGTGTCTGATCATTATGCCCTGGTGGTCAAAAATAGTATTGTTGACTGGGGTCCGAAACCTTTTCGGTCCTTTGATGTGTGGCATCAATATGAAGGTTTTAGAGAGGTTGTAAAAGAAGCTTGGGATAACACCCCTGTTCGAGGCAATGCATTGGAAGATATCAAGAACAAGTTTAAGAAAGTGAAATGTGAGATCAAGCAGTGGTACTCAGTTGTTAATTCTAGTGTTAGGATGAAGAAGAAAGAGTTGGTAGCCCAGATAGAGGAGCTTGATAATTGTGATGACGAGGATGACTTGTGTGAAGAGGAGATAATCTTGCGTGGTGACTTGTTAAGCCAATTGAGAAGATTGGAGGAGAAAGAAGAGGCCATGCTCAAGCAAAAGTCTAGAGTGGAGTGGATAAAAAATGGAGACTCTAACTCCAAATTTTTCCACTCTAAGCTTAGATGGAGGAGGGGTAGGAACGATCTAGTGGGTATTCGTATTGATGGATCATGGTGTGAGGATCCAATCAGTGTCAAAAGCCAAGTCAAGCAGTTCTTCGGAAGAAGGTTTGAGGCCCCTCTGGAGTGTAAACTTAGGTTAGATGGAGTCAATTTTAGTACTATTTCGGAGTGTGAGAATGCGATGTTGTGTGGTATTTTCACTGAGGAAGAAGTGCTCGAAGCAGTGAGTCAGTGTGGAAGCTCGAAGTGTCCTGGACCTGATGGGTTCAACTTCCTTTTTATTAAGAATAACTGGGAGATTATAGGTAAGGATGTTGTCAAAGCTATTCTCTTCTTTCAGAGTAGTGGGTATCTACCGAGAGGGTGTAATGCCTCTTTTATCACTTTGGTACCTAAGAAGGCTAACCCCTCTGAGCTTAATGAGTATAGGCCGATTTCTTTAGTCGGTTGTATTTATAAAATTTTATCAAAGGTATTGGCGAACAGGTTGAGTAAGGTGCTGCCTAGTGTTATTGATGTTAATCAATTCGCGTTCCTTGAGGGGAGGGGTTTGTTGGACAACGTTCTGGTAGCAAATGAAACAGTGGATTTCTTGAAGAGGGAAAAGAAGAGTGGGGTGTTGGTTAAAGTAGACTTTGGAAAAGCCTATAACTCGGTGAACTGGAAGTTCCTCTATTACATGTTGGATAGACTTGGTTTTAGTCCTATTTGGATTAAATGGATTAAAGCATGTTTGGAGTCGGCTTCAGTCTCAGTTCTAGTGAATGGCAGCCCTACAGAGGAATTTAAGCCAAAGAGGGGCCTTAGGCACGGGATCCGCTGGCGCCTTTCCTCTTTCTTATAGTTGTTGAGGGCCTAACTGGGATGTTGAGGAATGCTAGAAGCGCAAGTTTATTTATAGGTGTTGAGGTGGGCAGTCAGAGAGTGCAGGTTGACCTACTACAATACGCAGATGATACATTATTCTTTTGCAGTCCTACGTATCACAATGTGTTGGTTATTAAAGCTATGTTGAGATCCTTTGAGTTGGTGTCAAGACTTAGGGTCAACTTTCATAAGAGTACAGTTGGGGTTGTAGGCATCTCTGAGCTAGATCTTCGTGTCTTTTCTAAATGTCTTAATAGCAGGCTCATGGGTCTACCTTTTAAGTACCTTGGTATGCCTATTGGAGGAAACCCCAGGAAATGTGTGTTTTGGAACCCCGTGGTGGATAAGATCAGGTCTAGATTATCAAGTTGGAAGGGGAGATTGCTCTCTATGGCAGGTAGGATATGTTTGATTAAGTCTGTTATCATCGCTTTACCTTTGTTCTATTTCTCCTTTTTCAAAGCACCAGTCAGTGTTTATAACCAAATTAGACGTATACAGGCGCAGTTTCTTTGGGGTTGGGGCCATGATAGTAGGAAGATTGCTTGGGTGAAGTGGAAGTCGATATGCAGGCCAATTGATTATGGTGGTCTGGGTATTAAGGATATCAGTTGTTTTAAAGCTGGCTTGCTTGCTAAGTGGAAATGGAGGTTAGGGACTTCTAAGGAGGGCTTACAAGCTAGGTACGGTTGTTGGCAGGACATGGGTGTTTCTTCAAGCTCTAGCAAGGATTCTGTGTGGTGGAAGGATTTGTTCAGGGTCTGTGGTAATGTTACAGAAGGGAATTGGTTTGATAGGAGACTCCAGTGGTGTGTTGGAGATGGTCACTGTGTCAAATTTTGGAGCGATCGGTGGGTGGATGACAAAGCCTTGAAAGACAAGTTTCCAAGGTTGTACTCTATTTCTTTAAATAAAAATAGCTTGGTAGGTGATGTTGCTGTGTGGGTTGGTAGTAGAACCTCTCAATGTTCAACTTGGAATCTTAGTTGGCGAAGAGAGAGGTTCGAATGGGAAAAACACCTTGAAGTTCAATTGATGACCTTGATCTCTTATGTTAAGTGGGATGTCAGGAGTATGGATAGGCTGGTGTGGGTGGGTGAGGCAACCCAAGTGTATTCAGTCAGAGCTGGGTATAGCATATTGAATGGCGAGAGCTTTATGCAGTCTATAGTGTCTTTCAAGATGTTGTGGAGTTTAAGTGTTGCTCCTTCTGCAATTGTGAGTACGTGGAGGATTTTACTGGATAGATTGCCTACTAGACTTAACTTAGCACGAAGGGGAGTTCAGTTGGTAAATTTGTTGTGCCCACTGTGTCTGGATGGTGATGAATCCACTGATCATTTGTTTAATACTTGTAGAGTTGTACAACAAGTGTGGGATCAGTGCGACAGGTGGATAAGGAAGGTGGGTGTTAGACATTAGGCCACTCTTGTCAATTTTCAGAGTTTTTGTTTACTAGGCCATAAGCAAAGCGTTAATAGAGCCTGGAAAGGGGTGTGGGTTGCCATTGTTTTGAAAGTCTGGAGCCATAGAAATAAGGTGGTTTTCAAGGGTGGGGTTATGGATGCTGATGAGATCTTTAGTCTAACTCTTCTTAAGAGTTGGCTATGGGCTAAGTACAAGATGAAGAGAACATCTTTTTCTTATTCGGATTGGACTCTCTCTCCGGTGTTGTGCCTCCAATCATTGGCTTGAGGTATGGTTGGTTGGCCCTCCTCCCTTCTCTGTATGTAGATCTGTTTCTATTTCTAATTTTTGTGTCCTTCTCTTCCTGGATGTTGGTTCTGTTTTCTTATTAGATAATCCTAGGTTCTTGGGTCTAACTTGATGAGTAGAGTGTCCCTTTTAGTTTTATGTGTTGGTAGTTACGTGACACTCTTCTTAGTTAGAATGTGTTGTACAAGGGTTGGAACACCCCTTAAGTGTTTCTTTTATTTTATTTATTCATTGCTGTTAAAAAAAAACTTTTTCTTTAGCTAAATCACATTTCCTCAACAAAGTAAATCCACTAAACATGAGAAATAATATTGATAGAAGTTCTTAATTTAATTTTACTTATACTTTCAACTATCTCAATATTTCATAGAAGTGTGTTTCTATATTTTTTTGTTGTATAGTATTTTAAAATTTATAATAATAAAATTCAACCTAATGGCATTTGCTTGCAACTTCTGGTAACCACAACGGAAGAACGAAACACCAATACCAAGCACAATTTAGTACTCCAGTAGTACTAATTTATCATGCTTCACCTCCACATGGTTTTTTCACATACTTCTCTGAAATTTACATGAAAACTTTGAATTCTAAGATGGTTTGAGCAATAATTCACACATGGGTTCTGAAAGATAATTCCTTTTGCACCTATATGATGCTTAATAATTTTTTTTAATAAAAAGTTGAAGTAAATAAAGTCAACATTTTAAAATTACACTCTACTACTGATATAACGTGGTCATTAACATTTGATTGAGACATCACATGCTATGATTGCACCATATGCAACGAAATACAACTCATTTTAACTTTACCATTTATATTGTTTCAACTTGCAAGGCTTGTGGGGTTCTTACTTTTATTACATAGCTCTTATGAAGTTTCTCAAAGATAAGGAGTGTCCCCTCACATGGACTTTTTTAGCAAGTTTTTGACTTTTCTATGTCTAATGGATTTGAAAGGAACAGCACTCTACTTGGTCTGTATACAAAGGATTTGAATTTAAATTAGTAGTTGTATTTAAATAAATTAAAATAACATTTTTAAAGTAAATTTTATTTTTCACATTCATATTTGAATTTATATAGATTCTTTTACATTATGATTAAAATATAATTCAATTAAATTGTAATTTACTCTCTCTCTCTCTCTCTCTATATATATATATATATATATATACATAAATTAAATTACATTTTAAAAATATATTTAGACATCTTTGAACAAGTTTCTTCTTTAAAAACTTTTAAAAAGAAAAAAAAATATGGAAAATAAATCAAAAATTAACTTATCTAGGAACTGATTTGGAAGAACTTTGTTATATAACTGTTTAAATTTTTATTTTTAACTCATGTAAAAATTAATTTTAATTTTTAAAAATCTTCATGGATAAATTTAAAAAATTGTTATTCATTTGTATACAGTTTGTGTCCAGGTTCTTGATTTCCACAATATACGACATGGGACCAAAGGGTCTAAATCAAGTTTGAATAATTCACACCAAACTTTGGCAAATATCATAGTGACAAAGCAAATCATTAATGACCTAGATTGAGACCTTACACCTACATTGACCCCTCCCTACTACTATATATAAACACATTACTCATAGTCTTATGAACACCAACCCTAACCCTAAACATGGCTTCCTTTTTATCCTTTCTAGTGTTCCTTCTTGCTGCCCTTATCCTCATTCCTCAAGGTTTAGCCACTTACTACAAACCAATCAAGAAGCATCCCATTTACAAGCCTCCAATTCACAAGCACCCTATTTACAAGCCACCAGTTTACAAGCCCAAACCCTTTCACAAGCCACCCTACAAAAAGCCACCATTCAAGAAGCCACCTTATGGGAAGTACCCTCCAGTGGAGGACAACAACCATGCCTAAAGCATATGCAACAAGCTATCTTATCTTGTTACTGGTTAAATAAGAGTATCTGCTTTCTGTTTTCTTGCATTGTCATCTTTACAACTTCCTACCAAAGAATCAGTATTATTCTCTCTTGCACTTCAATGCTGTTTTATGATGTTGTGGTAAAGACATGACCATCATACACATGTCTCTGTGAATGTAAATCAAATTGTAAGAGATTATATTATTGTACTGCAAAGCATGAATAAAAGACTTTTGTGGTTAGATTCTGCTGGCTATTATTATTCATTGATTTGCCATTTATAACTAAGCTTAATTAAGATTAAATATATATTTTGCAACAAAACTTTATGAAATCAGTTTTGTACTGTGGATTGGTGCATGGAATGAAAGGGTAAATAGAGACAGAAACAGTGGTTATGAGATTTCTGTTAAAATGATGAAAAACTCTTACTGAATTAATCTGAGCATAAAATCCATGGCAAGAAAGTTTCACTTACTGGCACAACTTGAATAATTAAATTTCTGAGTAAGAACTTATAAAATAAAATATAAAAAGGTAATCATCAATCAATTTTAATTTAAAAGAAAAATGATTTATTTCAATTTTTTCTGTAAACATTATGAAGATTCATCTGAAGAAAGCCATACCCAAAATATACTAAAATAAATTCCTACTTTAGGAAAAGGGATATTATATATATATATATATATATATATATATATATATATATATTTTTAAATATTTTTAAAAAAAATATATATAAAAAATAAATAATTTTAATAAATAATAAAATATAAAAAAAAATATAAAATATATTAT
>Ga0099824_1009957_pt1 | contig 11459 bp, 5 predicted proteins | sample SiratrowhiteBW_FD_76837 | JGI IMG/M metagenome (GOLD analysis project Ga0099824, IMG submission 76837) | Root nodule microbial communities of legume samples collected from California, USA - Siratro white BW | ecosystem: Host-associated > Plants > Roots > Nodule | place: USA: California... | reverse complement strand
TTTTTTTTTTTTTTTTTATTAATAAACTACCCCCTTATAAATTTCCTCCCTTCCCTTCCTTTTTTTTTTTTTTTTTTTTTTTTTTGAGATGAGAGTGCATGTATGCATGTATGAAAACTCTGTATTTTCATTTTTGTTTATTTTTCTCATTAAGAGTGTCTGAATGAATACATGAACTCTATTTTTTTATTGTTCATATTTTGAAATGTTGACATTAAAAAAAAATGCATAGGAGCAATGAGGGTGCACAAATATATGCATGAGATTATGTTTTTCATTTTTGAATGAAAATACATGGAAGAATGCATAAGACTCTATAAAAATGCATGTACGAATGCATTAGACTTTATTTTACATTTTTTAATGAGAATGCATCAGACTCTATGAAGATGCATGTACAAATGCATAAAACTCTATTTTTCAAGATTTCATTTTTATTTTTAGCTATTTTTGTTGACATTTAGAATCAATTGTTCTTTGCCATCGTTGAATTCATTTGATGTCAAAACTTTATTCTTGAAAATGAGGGATGTTACAAATCCTGAAGTTATTGTTAAAATTAAGACATTATTGACCTTTTCCACTTAAAACATTTTAACAAATGTGCTTGAATCCATAGGTGGATGAAATATGTGAGATAGAAGGTTGATGAGGTTTGAAAAGAAACTGAGATTGCATACCTTTAGATATGTTGTCATTTGGTGCCCCTAAAAAAGGGAAAATTTCATGCAAGGTATACATGCGATACAGGACTGCCCCAATTTTAGTGTGTTGGGGTAAAGCTAGGTGAAGTGGATTGTTCATCTGAATGGTAGAATGGATAACTAGGTCTGATGAAGACTGACTGGTGCAACATCATATAGAAAAAATTGTATCCCCAAAAAGGAAAAGCAAATGAAATTTGTCCCAGTTTAGATGTGTATAGATAATGATGAGGTCTCAATGGAAGGTGGCTTGGTTTTTGTAAAGTGGAAAGGATTGCCCCAGTATAGGGTTTCTCTCAGTTGGTCTGCCTTCGGTTGACTTATTGATTGCTAACAGAGGATTGCCTTCTAATAGGAGCTTTTCAGACAACATTTTTTTTTCGACCGAGTTGTTACTCATGTCCTCTTGTCACAGGGGTTAAGCTTTGAAAATTAAGGCAATCATTCCTCGATCAATGTGGACTTTATTAGGCTTGTAACGTGGCCAAGGGTTGAAAGGTTTTCAAGAAAGGGATACGAAGGCCCAAAAATTATTTATGTTTTCTTTCTAAATTTTGACACAAGGATCATCATTTTTCATCATCAACAGTTAAGGTTTTCCTCTATATATCATTTCATTCTTTTCATCATTTTTCTCTATTTCATCATCATTTTTTTTTGCTTTTCATCACCTTGTGATAGTATTTCTTATTGTGAATTCACATCATCCTTTGAGGGATTTTTTTTTTTTTCATTTTTTACGAGCTTTTGATATACACCTTGGCTGGAGTTTTATCTTAGTGATGATCATTGTTTAGGGATTTTTTTGAAAAGAAATATTTTTTCTTATTTTTATTTTTTTTGCTCAAAGAAGGTACACTGAATTTGTAATTTTTTCTTTGTTTTTGGATAAAGAAACATGGCCATATATGATTTCAAATCATGATTGATTTATTTTCAAAAAGTTAACCCTGGGACAAGATTCCATGGCTCCCAACACATGTCATATTTTTGTCCTTTTTCTTTATTTTTGATTTTTTTATTGTCCTTTCTTTTGCCGAGACTGTCCTTGCAGATGTTCAATCTAGCAGGCTTTCATTATTTTATATCGCCCCTGGAGATTGGAGATTAACCACTTAGCCCACTGATAGAAGTCTGACGTTTCTGCCCCAGTGTTACTGTTGTTTTTCTATTCCTGGTGATGAAGATAACTACTGAGGCAAATCCTTTTGTTTTGGGATTTTGGAGATGAATAAAGGCTAGAGGATTTCAAACAACATGCATGCAAATGCTTCATTGGAAATTGTCAATTTTTACCCTTTATTAAATTGAGCAAATGCAACATCCCAGCCTTTTAGTTTTTGCGATGTCATGAACTCAACGATTTTATTAAGAAAATAATTAACTCAATCATGAGATCACCCTTTTTTATTTTTATTTTTTGAGTTGTTTATTGGACTTATTCCCACGACACCCTTTAAGACCTGCCCCTGATTAGAGCAAATCAGTATTCACGAGTGATCCCTTAATATTTACCAACAAGCATGTGTTCTTCCTTTTTCATTTTTCTTTTATTTGTTTAACTAAAGATCTGATCTTTCTCGCAAATTCGTAATAAGATCACATGCACATTTAATTGCCAAAAGAGATCAAACTCATGGTCTAAACATAAGTCATGGAAACGAAGACATCTTGAAATGAAATGATTACAACAAAATATAAGCTCTTAAAACAGGCCTCAAGTTTTCTCGGACTCTCCACAGTTGTAGCAACTTCTACCACATGTTTGTGCAAACAGTTCTCCTTACTTAGGAACTTGTTGGATATCTTCCGAATGAGGATTGTTCTCAACGGTAAGTCTATCTTCCTGAAAACTTAACCATCCAACGTCAAGCAAGGATTGTACCTTGTATTTAAAAGACAGACACCTTTCGGTGGAATGGCCAACAGCCCCACTATGATAATCGCACTTGACATTTGCATCATAGCCTTTAGGGTACAGTGGCTGTAAGGGCTTCAAAGGACATACTACAACTAAACCATTGCTAATGAGATTCGGCAAAAGTTCTGTGTATGTCATAGGAATGAGCGTGAAATGAACATAATTCTTCTCTTGATTAGAATTTCTCTGTCGAGTCATGCTCTGACCCTGACCTTAACCTTGATTGGAATTATTTTGCACAAGTGGTGACTGATGAAAATCTTGTTGATAAGTCTGATAGACAAGCATGGTATTAGCAACTTATGAGGGTTGTTTTGCCCATGATAGATATTTTTGTTTATAACGAGGCAACACACGACTTTTCCAGTGAGGAATAGCGCCCTGTTTGTGCGAACATCTTTGACAAAGCTTTTCAAAACAAGAAACCTCCAAGAACGTGAATCTTTAAGCATCCTTGAGTGAGGTTCTTGCAACTTTGGTTCTGGACCAAAGCTAAGTCTTCTACACCTGATCTTTAGTCATTGTAATTTGTTCTGTGTAGAAGTACTATGTGATCAATTGTTTCTCTTACTATTTTTGTAATCTGTTTGCTATTTTCAATTACTAGGTTTGTAATTGAGTTGGTGCAATGGGTTTCTGCACTGATCTCACATCTGCTGAGGGGTTTAGTAGAGTGTGAGTGCTGCGGAGAGCAGTTTTTGCTTGCGGGTTGCAAGTGGTGTTGGTGCAGTGTGTTTCTGCATTGGTTTCACACTAGCTGAGGGGTTCAGTGAGGTGTGAGTGCTGCGGGGAGAGTGATAACTTGCTAGGAGCAAGGGTTGTAAACTGATCTTGTGATCTTTTTAGTGAAAATCTTTGCTAGTTTGCAAAGGACTAGACGTAGCCCTTGAGGAAGGGTGAACCAGGATAAATCTTTGTGTTCTTGATTTCCTCTTCTCTCTTCGTGATCATTTTATTATCTGCTTGCATATATGCCTAATAAATTCATCACCGAAACTTGTTGTTCACTAAGAATTTCTGGGTGTATGTTTGTGTTCTGAATCTGTTTAAATATATCTGAATCAACTGTGCTTCTGGGTTATTTCTAATCTACTGGATTGTGGTTAATCATCTTGATTCTGGATTAACAGATCTCTATACTGAAAACTGTTTTCTGGGTTTATCTCTAACAATTTTCGCTGTGCATAATTGATTGTTTACTGGACAGTCCAGAATTACACGAGTTTATTGATTGAATTAAGAATTTTCATTCTCTATTTCAAGAACAATTCATATTTGCGAAAAGATTTTGAAAGTTCAATTCACCCCCCTCTTGAACTCGGTTTGAAACTTATTTTACAAGATTGTGTTAGCACCATAGCTAAGCATGTGATTTGATGAAGACAATAAAGAATATAGCTTGATGGAGTGTTAGACTACGCCAAGCACGGGTTGATTGGAAGACCTGTTGGAGCCCACTAGACCAGATGTGATCAAGAGAAGATATGCTTGAGCCACTTGGAGTTGTTGTGGTTTCGGTCATAGGTCCCTAAGCTTGGGTAGATGTGTTTGTGAGCGTACTCAACCATTAGTGATCATCACTCTTGAAGAGGCTCAAGATTCATGTGTTTTAAAAATATGGTTTTATCAATATTAACATGGTTTTGAGAAAAAGAACCTAAACTGATTTTTGTTGAAAAAGACTTTTCAATCAATTGAATTTTTAAAATAATCAATTGAATGTTACAACTATTTCTGTTACTACTAGAATCTTTGACTGAGTCGACTAACAGTCAATTCAATAGATTGAATGGTTTGTTCAATTAATTGAACCAGTGACAGCTAAGTTGTTTTAAATTAGAATTGACTATAAAAAGGAATTGTCCCTATCATTTTCATAACTTTTGAGATTTTTGAAATATACTTTTGAGAATTCCTAAGAGATCAGAAGCGCCCTTTTTGTGCAAACTATTTTCAAATTGATTTACACACAAGAAATCATAAAGATCGTGAATCTTGGAGCATTACTTGAGTGAGGATCAACTGCTTTGGTGCTGGACTAAAGCTAAGTCTTCCACACTTGATCTCAATCCAGTTTGTATTGTGTATAGTGTGGTTGATTGAATTGAACTGTATTATGTTCTTATTGTATTCAATTACTGGAGTGTAATTGGGCAGTGCAGTGGGTTTCTGTACTGGTGTAACACAAGCTAAGGGTTCAGTGTGGTGGGTTTACTGCTGGGAGTAATAAGTAATGCGGGAAGCAGTGTGTAACTTGCTGGGAGCAAGGGTGTAAAACTGATCTTGGATCATTTTAGTGGAAACCTTTGCTGGTTTGGCAAAGGACTGGACGTAGCCCTTTTGGAAGGGTGAACCAGGATAAAAATTATGTGTTCTTGCTTTTCTCCCTACTTTTCTTGATAATTATTATTCAACTACTGTTATCTTTTCAATTGAGTGGATTAAAATCTAATCATCTTGTTGATTATATTCTGATTCTTGGAGAGTTCAGTAAATTGTTTAATTAAATCTATAATACTTCCGCTGTATATTCTGAGCATCTGTTTACCGAATTATTTATTGGACAGTCCAGAACTGTGCAGTTAATTGATTTTATATAGATAATTCATTCTCATTCTTAAATCACTTTCCAGTTTTGCGAAATTTTTTAAAGTTTAATTCACCCCCCTCTTGAACTCAGTCCAACCTATTTTTTACAATTGGCATCAGAGCTAGGATCTTGAATCCTAGTCAAGATTTTGATCCATGGCCGAGAACAAGTTACTATTTGCTGAAGGTGCTTCTATTAATATATCACCTATGTTTTCGGGTGTAAACTATCAATTTTGGAAAGTGAGAATGAAGATCTTCATTGAATCAATTGACTGTGGCATCTGGAATGCCATAGTAAATGGTTCATTCATTCCTATGCATGTTGTTGATGGTGTGCATGTTGCAAAACCCTTTGATGAGCTTACTGATCTTGAAAATAAGAAGATGCAATATGATTGTGTTGCTAAGAATATAATAACTTCTGCATTAAATTTGGAGTTTTTCAGGGTGTCACAATGTAGTTCCGCCAAAGAAATGTGGGATATTCTTGAAGTCACATATGAAGGAACCACGGATGTGAAGAGAGCACGCAAACATGCGTTGATTCAAGAGTATGAATTATTCAAGATGCAACCGGGAGAGACAATCAAGAAAACTGATCTTGGAGCTTTACTACTGAATTGATCTTGTGTAATAGTGATCTTGATCCAGAGATAAGTGTTTTACTTTGATCTAAATACATTTTATAATCTGTTGAGTAGAATCACTGTTGTATTCATTGTAATCTTGATCATTTCTTGTACTGAGTTTGTGGGATTACAAGTTGCAGGGTGTTGGTAATTGTAACTGATTTATTACAGAGGGTTTTGCATTGGTCAGACAGCTACTGTAGGGTTTAGTAGGCTGTTTGTTGCTGGGAGCAGTGTTTGCTTGTGGTTTGCAAGTGTTTGTGTGTAGAACAAATTATGATCAAACCATATATAAAGGTCTCATAGGATCACTGTTATATCTAACTGCAAGCAGACCTGATATTATGTTTAGTGTATCTTTGTGTGCAAGATTTAAAGCAAATCCAAAGGAATCACATTACATGGCAGCCGAAAGGATACTAAAATATCTCAAAGGGACAATTGATGTCGGACTATGATATCCAAGTGAGGTATCTTTAAATCTAATTCATTATTCTGATAGTGATTTTGCAGGGTGTAAAATTGACAGAAAAAGCACAAGTGGAACGTGCCATCTACTAGGGTCCAGTTTTATCTCATGGCACAGTAAGAAGCAAGCTTGTGTTGCTCTATCCACTGCAGAGACAAAATACATTACAGTTGGAAGCTGTTGCGCACAGAGTTTGTGGATTAAATAACAGCTAAGTGATTTCGGACTTAAGTTGTCTCAAATTCCATTATTGTGTGATAACACTAGTGCAATAAATTTAACAAATAATCCTATACAACATTCCAGAACTAAGCATATTGAAATACGCCACCATTTTATTAGAGATCACGTAATTAATGGTGATTACGTAATTCAGTTTGTAAATTATGTGAATCAATTAGCTGATTTGTTTACAAAACTTCTTAATAAAGAGAGATTTAATTTTCTTAGAAATGAATTGGGAATTATTGATTTCAAAAATATTTGAAAATTAAATCAGCACATAAATGTATTGATTCTTGGTTATGTTTTTTTTCTTTTTATGTGATTGATCAGATCAATTAAGACAATTTACTGAGCTTTGACAGAATTTATTGGAATTGACATAAAATTTGATTATGTGTAAATGTTGTTTAATTGATTGGATGAGGGAATACTGAACGAGGAGAACCAATAACCTTTGGACAATAAGCTGATATATGGAAGACTGCTATGTAGGGAATGAAAAGATTCCACTGCAGATTCTCGGTCAAATGGAAAACATTGACCAAGCTGAGCTAGCACCTACTGCAGAGCACATGTGAGGAGAGATAAAACTCAAGAATTCCATGTGTCATATGCTCATTGAAAGTCAACGAGTCAAAAGCTGGAACATGACCTGAAGCTAAGTATAATTCTGTTACAGTTTATTATCTACTGAATTAAACTGAAAAGATTTACTTGATCTGTACATCAATGCACAACATGGGTGATCCATTTTGAAATTTGATTATGATTTTAGTGTTGTTTTATGCATATGGCTAGCATTATATATAGTTCTTCCATTAGGGTCATAACCAGTCACAAATCATACACTTTGCACATTCTGGATTCATATAACACCATCCTCTTGTGCTCATTCTCACAAATGGCTTCATCTTCCACACCAAAGAAGCGCACCAAGAGAGCGTGTGTGAAAAATGTTGAACCAAGCAAGTTTAATGAGACTTGCTATCTTGAACGCTGGTTTGCTGGAAACTATGAAAGCATGGAGGAATACCACAAAGATTTCAGCAGGAAAGTCATCATTGCTCCTAAGGTCCTTAAGATGTTATGGCTGAAAGAGGAGAAGCTGGACGATGTTAAAGAAGCGTTGTGGTTTCAGAAGCTGGAAAAATTTGTGAGGTTGTCTAGAAATGTTTATCCAGATTTGGTGAAAGTTTTTTTGACCAATATGTGGTCTGATGAAGAAGCCATCTATTCTAAAGTCAAAGGAATAGATATCTGCATCAATGATGAAGTTTGGCTGGCTGTTGCGAGGCTAAGGAATGCTAGAATTCCTATTGGAAAGAACAACACTGTTGGATTGGAAATGTTCAACAAAACACAATTTTTCAAATCCTGCTTGAGGAATCCTTACAATGAATCAAGGAGCTATTTAGTTGGTGGACTAACTGTGACTCCACACATTTTGGCATTCATTGTGACCTGGTTGTTAACACCAAGAGGATTTAATCATGTTGTTTTAATTGAAGAGGATCTCATGATGATGTACTGTCTGATGGGGAAGATTCAAGTAAACTGGATCAATGTGATCAAGATAAGGAAGAAGGTCGAATACAAAATCCTTTATGTTGTTCTCATATCTCAATTTATTGAGTATTTTGAGATTGATACTGAAGAAGAAGTGGTGGAACCAACGAAAGCACAAAATGAGATTAGTGCAGTAACACTGAACAAGATCGGGTTGACAAGATAAATGATGATCGTTGGATCTGCAAAGCTGATTATGATAACTCTGATCCTCAACCAGTTGAAGAAGATGATAATGGTGGAACGAATGCTGCTATAGAAGGCTATGATGTTCCTGTACATGATGTTCCACACACTGGGTATGAGAACTACTTTGCCGGTTTTGAGGAACATATGATGACACAGCTACATACCATGCAAGAAGAAGAGAGAAACCACTATCAATACTGTGAAACCAGGTTCCAACACATTGACGAATCTCTTGAGGATGTTCAAAACAAGCTAGGCCACATGTTCTTTAATCCAAATGACTGAGCTTGCTGAACTCTTCTTCCGTCACTTTGATGAATGCAAAGGGGGAGAAGTAGGTGGTAGTGGTGGTGTGTTGTTAGGTCTGGTTTAGTAGGTAGTGTGTTGATGGTTCTAGTTGTTCCTGGTTCAGTTTGTTGTTTTTACTTTTCTGTTTTATCTGCTGCTGCTGCTATGTTGTTCTCTGTTGGTTTATCCAACTTGCTGCTTTGATGGGTTTCTAGTTTGTTGAAAGTTGTAGTAATTTGTCTGTCCAATGTATGATGTAAAATCCGGCTAATCAAGTCATTCTAATTTGCTGCCCGGATATATATATTATGAAATGAAATATAAAGTATGTGTCTTTATGTTTAAACATGGTTCTATTTCTAATACTGTCTCATTTTTTTCCTTTGATATCATAAACGAGATAATGAAGTATAGGGGAGCAATGGCTAATTGTAGAAAAATATGATCTGGACTGGTTTGAGAATGATAAGGATTTTAACTAATTGTTCCAGTTCAATCAATTTGATTTTAAGTATTTCTCTAAACTTGTTGAATTTACAGATTACTAATCAACTATTCTAGAATTCAGTTGTTATAGGTTGAAGCAATACAAAACAACAGACACGTGTTTGCTTTCAAAAAATTGGGGGAGATTGTTAGCACCAGGAGTTTCTAAATATGATTTGATGAAACCAACACAAGAATAAAGTCCTTAATGGATCCTTGCTGGCAACATGCAGTGCATGAAGACTCATATAACTTAACGGAGTGCTGGTCCTAGACTTAGAGTGTGTGTAGGTTTGTGTGTTGTGCCTTTAGTTCAAAATCATATGTTACATAATTGGTAATTCAAAGTAAGCTCCAAAAATCAATTTGTTTGAATAGTTGAAAATATTAAATAATAACAAATCAGCTTTTAAAAATCTAGTTCAGAAAGGGAATCAGTAAACTGTTTTCAGAATCTGAACCTGATGAATTTTCTGGATAATTCAATTAATTGGATTGGTGACTCAATCGATTGAATTTTTAATGGTCAACTAATCTGTTTTTCTATATAATGACCATGCACGTGTTTTTCACATAACAATAAGACATAAAAATCATTCTGAGCAAACTAAAGTGAAATTTTTCGAGAGAGAAAAGTGTTCTTACATCTTGTGATCATTTTTGCAATTGATTTTCATCAAGAAAACTGATCTTGGAGCTTTACTACTGAATTGATCTTGTGTAACAGTGATCATGATCTAGAGATAAGTGTTTTACTTTGATCTTAAATACATTTTGTAATATGTTGAGTAGAATCACTGTTGTATTCATTGTAATCTTGATCGTTTGTTGTACTGCGTTTATGGGGTTACAAGTTACAAAGTGTTTGTAATTGTAACTGGTTTATTGTAGAGGGTTTTGCATTGGTTAGATAGCTACTGTAGGGTTCAATAGGTTGTTTGCTGCTACGAGCAGTGTTTGCTTGCGGGTTGCAAGTGTTTGTGTATCTTGTAAACTGATCTTTGAGATCTTGATTAGTGGAAATCTTTGCTTTTTAGCAAAGGACTAGACATAGCCCTTGAGGAAGGGTGAACCAGCATAAAATCTTGTGTTCTTGATCTTTCTTTCTCTCTTTTTGAACACTTTTTTTTTTCTGTTATCACACATTCAATTAATTACTCTTCGCACTTAATTGATTGTTCTTTCTATTGTTATTACTATGTGTTTCTGAAACTGATATATCTTCCATTCAATTAACTAAAACTATTTTTGGTTGTATTGGTGCATTAACAATTTATGATATTATTGTTTGATTCATAAAATTTGAGAAAGTAAACTTTCTTGATTTAATTTGTTGTTTCTTGATCTTAGTAGTTTATCTGAACTCTTTTACTGAGTGACTGATTTACTGTCTATTGTGTTTACTGTTTACCTACTGGATTGAATTCTCTTTATCAATATCTCTTGTAATCAACTGATTGCTTCTGCTTTTGTTTTTGATATTGTGTAATCAACTGGATATTTGGATCTGTTCTAGATCATTTTAATCTTTGTTGTGTAATTCTAAAATTCATTGATCAATAAATTGATAAAAAAATTTCATTCGAATCTTTAACACTTTCCAATATCTTGTGAAAAGTTTTTAAAAATTTTTAATAGTTCAATTCACCCCTCTTGAACTCAGCCTAAACCTATTTTCTACAAGTCTTTATTAAGAAAAAAAAAATCTCTTCAAACAATAAAGAAACAAGTTTAGTATACTAAGTGGTTATAGTTATATGTTGCGCATGTGGTTTTATATCAAAGTAAATATTCAAATAAATAGTTAAACTCCAAATAAATACATGCATTTGAATTCGAAATCCAAGGAATACTGGGTCTTGGGATTTGAAGTAACGTTTTGATGCTTTTGGAGTTTTGTATCAAGTAAATATTTAAACATTTCGGTTGTCAACATGACTTTAGTCTGAAAATTGAGGCTTAGGCTTAGATTGGGTGTCACTTCCCAAAACTTCAAATTTTTTCTTCAAACTTTTATTAAAGTTGGAGTTTTTACAACCAATTTAATAAGAGTCTATTTATTATGGCGATTTAATAAGAATCAACCTTTTATGAGTGATTTAAGTACGACCAACCTTTTGCGTCATTATTGATCGATTTTTTACAACCCATTCAACAATTGTCTCCTGGGATGTGCTTAGTAAAAAGGAAAGTGCGAAGTATATTTTTTTTTATCCAAAGATGAGTCAAGCGGTATGGGCCTACTAGCCCTTTATTTAAACACTAACTTTCATAAGAAATGTAGACCCAATAACTTCACCTGTGTAATAATAATAATAATAATAATAATAATAATAATAATAATAATAATAATAATAATAATAATAATAATAATAATAATAATAATAATA
>Ga0099824_1009954_pt1 | contig 11463 bp, 3 predicted proteins | sample SiratrowhiteBW_FD_76837 | JGI IMG/M metagenome (GOLD analysis project Ga0099824, IMG submission 76837) | Root nodule microbial communities of legume samples collected from California, USA - Siratro white BW | ecosystem: Host-associated > Plants > Roots > Nodule | place: USA: California... | reverse complement strand
TATATATATTATATCATTAACAAGAAAATTTATGGCAACTTAACCAGAATCTAATGTTACCTCTATCCATAATCAATTTAGAGAACAATATTCTTTCAAGTTTTCTCAGCAACCATGCTGTTTCATAGCATTCCTTTCAATTTAGGCACATACCTCAGATTTCAAAGTTAGACCATGTTTCTATTTCTTAAAATAATCCCTCACCCTCACCTACTAGTGCTATAGTTTGCAGACTAATTGAGATCTCATTATATTAGATACGTTGAATGTTAATATATAGTCTATTACATGCATGCAAGGTGTTATAAAAAGGGTACACATACATGAGCCCCGCATGCATCTCCCTCATTTTCTTGGTGTTGGTTACATTAATTGATTTGAACACATCCATATCCTTATTGATGACTTGTAATGAATTGTGTGTGCATAGATACATATAAATATTGGTTTGAGGATTAGAGTAAGATTGTATGTATGTATGTATGTAAGTATATAAGGTAGTAGTAGGTAGCTAGCTGTAAGGATATATGTGATGGGGATAGTATTTAATGGGAATGAAAATGCATGATAGTGAACAAAACTAGGAGACAGAGAGAACAGGTGCATATGGAGAGCATTAACAGGTGAGGAAAGAGGAAAAAAAAAAAAAGAAAAGGAAAGAATAGGCAGTTGAGTAAAAGGATGGAAGACAGGATGGGCCACATGGCAAAGTGAGCCCCGTTCAGGAACAGCAAGAGAAGATGACTTCCAAAACCAAAGGGAAAGGGCCTGGCAGTGATATGCATATGAGATAGATAGAAAGAGGGATAGATAACAACTAAATAGGCCTAGCTAGCCCAAAGCAGCACCCAGCCGACATTGAAAGCCACCCTTCTGACTCTGCCTTTTAAAGATGAATTTTACATTGTGCTGTGCATGAGAAAAATGGGGCCTAGTTAATAAGTTGTAAGAGGTAACCACTAACCAGCTCCTGAAAATTTGGACACTGTACTGCTCTAGTGCCCAATGGTCAAAATTCTCTATTATGACCTCATTCACTCACTCCCATTCATAGACATGCTGCTGGTGCTGGCAATGCTTAAGACCAGCTTTCACATGCCCCACTCTCCCCTTGGTGGGCTCCTACCACTGCTTAGTGCCCACATACTGTGACTACAGTATGTAGAGTAGTAATGGCAAAATGGGACTCTAGGTGTGGGTTAGAACCGACACCGAAAGGGACAACTCCTGTGGCAAATGGAGCTCAACAGGCTCAGCTTCGGACGGGAGAGACCCATCAACATCTTTGGCCCATTAGGGCACGCCTACCTTGCACCAGGTAACAACTTATGGAGACATGGCAATTGGGAAGTTAGTGTGTGTGTGTTTGTCTTCGTGAAACTACTACTGCATAATAATCATATAGTGACCTGTGTTGTGCTTATGTTGTGTTGTGTGAGTGGTGTGGTGCCATCGGTCATGTGCTAATTGGTGTTACGCTATTCAGATTCACGTGACTATGATAAGCCACAAATTTATTGAGCATGTGCTATACCATATGGTACACTCATAAATGGGATTTGCCACTTCAGCCCAGCTTTTCACCAAACAACCTAAACGGTCGTAGCTAGTTAACTAACAAGGGAAACTCTTCTTCTAGTTCTACCCTAATGGAGCACAATCAACACCCCAAAGCTGGACACCCATTATGCTACTACTCAACTTTCAATGTATTATCAGATTTGTAGCTTTTCATTCCAATGTACATGGACCAGGCCAATTCTCCACCTGCCCAACACCTAAAAATCTAGTCTTTTCCAATGCAGCTCAGGATCACTTACCAGTTACAACCAATACACTGCTACCACAATCCAACACATCATTTAGTGCCTTGTATCAAGGGTTTACAACTTACCTAGCCGCAGAAAGACACTTTTCAACACACAATGCAAGGTGCTGCCGTATCACTAAATAAATAAATAAGCACGTCACCTTTTTTCCCTTGAACAACCAAACCAACTAAAGATCCTACAACTGGAATGTTTTAAATTACATGCTGCAACGGTTAGGCGCCTGTTGCTTTCGTGTCAGACATAAGAAACTGTCCATTGCGCTGTTTGGTTATGACTATAGAGATATTTTTCTTAAGGATTTTTTTTTTTCTTTTTACGTGTAACCAACAGTGATTATGTGCAGTCTACGTTCACATCCCTCTAAGGGTATCTCCAATGTGGTTACTTACGAAGGTAGGTTATTAAAGTTATGCTACTTGAGAATATCATTGGAGAAAATGAGTTCTTATACAAGTCACTACGTACTACTAAGGTTTCCTTTCTTTTAAGTGTCTTACCCATCTGAACAGCAGAAATTTTCAAAATTTCCTTTCTTCTTTCGCTATATTGTCATTAAGTTTCTTTGGAACTCATTGTGATTTTGTTTTGCAAGTCTATAACTATGACTTCATGAACCAATATCTATTTAATATGTACGGAAGAATTTGAAATGCAAATATTGCCTTTTCTTTGCAGTGCAGACCAAATATATATCTACACAAAATTTACAGGACTGGTAGGCTTGAATTTATGCTAATCATCCGCTAAATATTTCTAAGTGTTGAATTATGTTTTAATTAAAAAAAAAAAAAAAAAAAATGTAAAAAAAACAAAAAAAAAAAAAAAAAAAAAAAAGAGATAAAATAATAGAAAGAGGGATCAGTTTAATCCTCAAATTATTTTTCTGTTATTCTAAATTTTATAGTACAAGATGTCTGGAATACTGGGATACCAACCACACAAAGACATAACTGTACAGATTTGTTGCAGATATAATAACAAGTAGGCTAATTAGAGTAATTATGGAAAATACTGAATCAATCATAGTAAAAATGGAAAATGTCATAGGAACTCAACAATATGCATACAAAAAGATTGGCACTGATAAATCAGTAAATCTGATGTTTGTTCTTATGACCTTGGATATATAGAACTTCCCAGTTTAGCACTAAAACCGGACGATTAATTTTCTTTTTAAATTAGATACAAACATCATTGCACGGTAATTCGTGGATTCACATTCCATGTCAATTAATTGTATACTAAAGAATTGTTGCGTTGCGGTGGTTGACGAGGTCCATTACTCCCTTTCATCCTTGGAACATTGAGCTAAAATTTTGGAAGGGGAATCAATATCACTCCAAAGTTTAAAGACACAAGAAGCCATTTGATTAGTATTACCCATAGCATAACAGCGGGAACAAAACAAAGAAATACTGCTTATTTATGCCTCTGCTAAACAGATCCCCACCCTTACTCTTTCTTGAAACTCCCCCCAAGGTTACAATGCATCAAACCAGAGGAAATAGCATTCTTTTTCATCAGCTATTTTCTGGAAAGCCTAAAGGTTTAGTCAAATGCTTCATCATCGTCATCTGGAAGAGGCTGAGCAGCCGCCTTAGCTAGCTCTTCTTCATTCCTGTAACGCACATAAGATTGAATCAACCAAAGAAAAGATAACTAGACTGAGGCAGAACTGCCTAATGTGAATAAATCATACACATAACAAACAAGTGTTCTTACATTTGTTGTGTAACTAGATCAATGACTACGTCCGGTGGAGCAAGAGCAGGCATCTCCACAAAATGAAGGCCAGCATCCCTGGAATCACAAACCCAATAATTTCGTGAGATTGACATATTAACAATAAAACAAACAAGAGTGAAGCATTCTGTTACGTACCCTGCAAGTTTCTTGGCGAGGTATAAAAAGGGTTTTTCGAAATTGTAGTTACTCTTTGCAGATATCTCGTAGTACTGCAGATTCTTCTTCCTGTGGAATGTAACCTGCTTTGCTTTAACTTGTCGATTCTTCACATCAACCTTGTTTCCGCAGAGAACAATGGGTATGTTCTCACACACCCTATGTATGATTAACAAGAAAGAGTGACATACTCAACATAGAAATGCATTGCAACGCCAAAGCTATTTATGAAAAATATACTCGACTCACCGACAGAGATCTCTGTGCCATGTCGGAACATTCTTGTATGTCAAGCGAGCCGTTACATCGAACATAATGATAGCACACTGGCCATGAATACTACACATAATTCGGAGATTTCCATTAGGACATCAGAACAATCTTCCAATAAATTCTTAAACAAAATGTAGGAATTTTCTGTTAACCATGAAGCCAAATAACTTAGCAGCTATTGCACAGGGTTAGAACTTAGAACACGTTGAAGGTTACATTCCAGGAAACAAGTTGAACAAGATAAAAGAACACAGTTTGGAATCGACTAATCAGAAAGAACATAAAAAAAATTAAGGAGAAGCTGTATTCGAATCACGCAAGATAAATTCAAACACATGCTGCATCCCTCGAGATTTGACACAATTACATAAACCAGTCATACAATGTTCAGCTATTCCATTTTCTTCTGTTCATGAATAATGCCTATTTCATCTTCACACTTCCCGTGCACAAGTTAACAATATATATGTTATTGGCGATCTTGCAAAATTTTCATATATCCATATACATCCTGGCCTATAACAATATTAAAAGTGATCGGTGGTTAAAGTTAGAAGAAAACGTTATAATAAATACAAGAGCATGTTTGAACAATTATGATAAATATAATCATGCAATTAATAATTACGAACTGAAGTTAGTTGGAAATATAACTAAATAAGGACTAAGATAAAAGAAGCACATCCCATAGAAACTTACTAGTAACCGTCTCTGAGACCACCGAATTTTTCTTGGCCAGCAGTGTCCCAGCAGTAAAAGCGAATTCTTCCACAGTTGGTGTGGAAGTCTAGTGGATGAACCTCCACACCAATGGTTGCTATTGTAAAATAAAATAAAAAACCATAAATGAAATGTTAGGCATGGTAGAAAGTAAGAGAAGAGACGCAAAAGGGAAGAAAGGAATGCAAGAAAAAAAAAATAGTTATTAAAAGTTTAGGTGGAAATAAGGAGTTATTATTACGTTCATATTTCTTCTCAAACTCCCCAGTTATGTGTCTCTTCACAAAAGTGGTTTTCCCTGCAGAACCAAGCCATGTAATTAGTAATAACGTATAACCATCATCATAAGTTATAGAGAAAAATGAAGTGAGTGAGTGATGAGATGGTTTAGAGGGAAATATAACCAGTTCCTCCATCGCCTACGATGACGAGCTTGAAACTGGGATAGTCAACCGGTTGATGCTGTGGCAAAGCCTGTGTATATATAGGAGAGAAAAGTAAGAAGGTTAAGGATATATAGAAGATGAAGATAAGAATGAAGCATGCAAAGTATCGATGGAGAGGGAGAGAGAGAGATAGGTTTACGTGCATACCATGATGAATGAAGAAGGTTAGAGAATGTGTGAGGATGGAGTGAGGAGGGGAAGGTTGATGCTTATAAAGTTTGCTACTGGAAGGGTGTGGACTTGAAAATCACGCACAATTGGCTTCAATCTCACGCCATGCCTTGTCATTGGCAATGTATTATTCAATTGTTGTGGAGGAAGAACCCACTCCATCGCGGCTTAAGATTGACGCGCTCCTTTGCTTTTTCAAACTCCTCTTACTTTATTCACATCTTTTCCATTAGATTCTAGGTTTTTTTCCAGTTTTGGTGCAATTTTTTCTAATATTTTCCAAAATGGTAAAAATTTTCTTTTATTCCTGTCATGAATCGTGGCACCTGCCAAGATGTCATTTGGTTTTAATGAAAGGATCTTAAGGTTAATTGAAGTTGTACACAGATTTCAGTTTAATTTTGAATGTATTGAAATAATACTGATATCACACTATTTTTATTTAAATTTTGAAGGTTAAATACTGAAATTTTAATTAAAATAATTAAATACTAAATTAAAAATAATTAATTCCTAAATTAAAATAATTAAATACTAATTTTAAAATAATAAACAATTAAGTTAACAAAGCTTTTTATTTTTATTTTAGTGTGCAAGTTGTTAAGCCTATGAACGTTTCTAATTTAGGTTTTACTGAAAAAACTTTCCATTTTACACTAAATCAAATAACATTGCACGTTTTCTTCAATGAAACCTAAATTACCTAAGTGCAGGGGTTTAACAACTTGCACTCTGGCTGGAAAATGAAAAACTTTGTTAACGTAATTTTTCATAATTTTAAATTTAGTATTTAATTATTTTAATTTAGAAATTAATTATTTTTTATTTAGTATTTAATTATTTTAATTTAGAAATTAATTATTTTTTATTTAGTATTTAATTATTTTAATTTAGAAATTAATTATTTTTTATTTAGTATTTAATTATTTTAATTTAAAAATTAATTATTTTAATTTAGTATTTAATTATTTTAATTTAGAATTTTATTATTTAACCAAAGTGCATCATTTGAGGTCATTCAAAATTTAATCAAAATCCTGTTATATAAGCATGAATGTATTCAAAATTAAACTAAAATTGTGTAATATCTAGAAAAATAGTTATGGAATAAAAACTAACACAAAATTTAATTTTAGAGATAAATAAGATAACACCTATTTTTTTAACAAAAAAGTTGTTTAAGTGAATAAAAGTTAATTATTTACTTTTTATTTTTATAACAACCACTAACTCTTTCTCTAATAATATATTCTGTTTTTTTCTAATAAAAACTATCAATTCTCAATATATACAGTTTCATTCCTATGAAAACTACTATCTCTCTAAAATTATATAATAAAAAATATTAAATAATTATGATGAAAAAATTATTAAAGTTTATTGTTGATAAATTAGAACATATTTTTTCAAGGGTCATAGCTCCTTTTTATCTAATTTTTTTTAAAGTAAATATATGTACGTTAATTGTATTTTGACTTCCAAAATTCTATTTCAAGTTTATGTCTCTTCTAGAATTATATCAAGCTTTTTTTTAACTCTTTCAAAAATTTTAATTAAATTTAATTGTTTGTTAGGAATCAATTCATCTCTAATATGACTCAAACCTAATAATGGGCAAATTTCTTAAACTGATATAATTTTTATCTAAAATTCCTGAAATGGTGTATTTTTTATTTATTTCCTGATATGGATAAATCTTGCATAGAAGATACAATATCATTGCGAATATTGTAAAGAAATGGTGATCATATTGCAGGATTTAATTTAATATTAAATGAAAGTATGAAAGGAAAATATAATTTTAGTACCACCATTTGAATTAATGAGTTAATTAAAATTAAAATAGTATTTTAGGGTATTAATATTCTTCACTCATCTCTCTTCTGTTTCATGTGTGGTGTGTTACTACTGTGCAACTAAAATAAATGCACAATTACAAAACTTTTTATTTATTGATAAATATGTAATGGTTGAAATTAATTTTGATTAAGTAATTGAAATAAAAGTGAAGTTAAATTTTAAAGTAAAAAGATTGATCGGATTATTGTTTAAATTAAAATAAAAAATTATGTTAGTATGAGATTTATATATTGAATTAAATTAAGAGTAAGTTTGATATTGAAAAGAAAATTAAATTAAAATAAAAAATTATGTTAGTATGAGATTTATATATTGAATTAAATTAAGTGTAAGTTGGGTATTTGAATTTAGTTACTAATATAGAAATAATTTAAAATAAAATTAATATTTAGTAATAAATTTAGAATGAAAAAATTAAAAATATTATATAATTTTTTAAATAAATTTATTGTTAGTTTTTAAATTATATCTATTAGTAACTAAATATATTTCTATATTAGAAACTAAATTCATAGCATGTAACTTTTCTTCCCAGCATGTAACCATCACTCTATTCAAATTGACTTTATATTTATTTGAATTACTCAATCATAATTAATTTCAACCATTACATATTTGTTAATAAATAAAATGATTTTGTGCACTTATTTTAGTTGCACATTACCAATACACTATAGGTAGGAAAAACAGAACAGGAATGAGTGGAAAATACTAACCATCCTACAAATTGTATAGTATTTTCACCATTTTAATTAACTAATTAATTAAAATTTTAGTGATTTCATTTAATCTTAAATTAATTCGTGCAATAGGACTATTTCTTCACATTGATATTGTGTCTAATATGCACAATTTATCCATATCCACAAATAAATAAATAAATATACTATTTTAAGAATTTCAGATAAAAATTACACCAGTTTAAAAAATTTGTTTTAATAATAATATGCTTGAGTAATGGGTTTTACTTATTTTCCTTTCCAAAATCATATAACTTCTAACTAAAAATATCTAAATATTCTTATTAAAAAAGATATAAAAATATATGATACAAAAGTAAAATCATATAACTTCTAAGTAAAAATATCTAAATATTCTTATTAAAAAATATATAAATATATACGAAACAGAAGTAAATCTTTAAAGATCTCAGTTATAACTGTATGCACTGTTCTAATTAAGAGTACAGGAAGATTTAACATTTAAACCATCTTTAAATAAGTTATATATGAAAATTTTGTGTATTATAATATTTTGTTGCTTTTTTATGATACTTAATTATTGTTACCTAAATATACAATGCTAAAAAAAATGCTTACCTATGTATGTCTACAACCTTCTTCAGATGAGCACCCTCTGTCCCTAAAAATTACTCCAATTGAAAATTCCTCTAGGATGGTTTAGTTAATGTACTCACACAATCAAGCATCTTTGTAAGATTCACATTCTATGGGAATAGAATAATCCAAAAATACTCATATGATATAATAAACTAAATAATTTCATTTTTCTAACCTAAAAATTTAACTTTTAGGTATAAAGCTAGTCAAAATAATATGTTACCAGAAAAGCTTATCAAATATATGTATTTTTTTATTATATACTTACCTCCTACTTTTTTTTCTCACTTTTTTAATATAAAAAATATATCATATTTCTTACATATTCTTTTGGTCTGTTAGTTTAATTATATGAAATCAAATTAAAATAGCTAAATTATGTAAAAAAAAATTAAGTCATGATTTTTGCTAAATATAATAATCCTTAAATATCTCAATTAAAATTTAAGCCGTTAGATGATACTAAATATTGATAATTCTTTAATATAACATAAATTATGTACAAATATTTCACTCTCCAATTATATTTTATATATTCATTGAAATGAAAATATATTTTACTAATTATTTTATTTATAAAAATAATAAGCATAATAATTAAAAGTATTATAAAATAAGTTTGTATACTTTAAACATTCAAATTAATATATATGTGAGTGTGTATTTTAATTCAAAATTTATAGAAAATGTCCCTCTCAATCAATTAATTAAACCTCTTAAATAAATAAATAGAAGAAGAGCACCAATTGATTACTTCCATCTCACTCATTATGATTTTGACCATTTATAAAATCTCTATCTTCAGCCTTAACCATCCTTCTATTTTTTTTAATCCTTTTTCCGTCGATTTTTTCAGAATAAACGAAAAAAAAAAAGGTACCTACCTTATTTTATTTACTCAAGTGAACATGTACACCAGTCAACAAATGAGATCGTGTTTATGGTAAGCGATTTCTTAACTACAAAGCTTTTATTTCTTAAGCTTTTCCTTTTAGGAATTATTCCTCCTGACCCTATTTTTGTGGAATTTTTTAATTTTTATATATTAAATTCAATTTCTAAATGATTTCTAAAAATGAAAATAGTTAATATAAAATATAGTTTTATTTAAGCTTTTGGTTTTGTAAACAATAAATTTAAGGTTCAATACCAATTTTTGATCACAATATAAGCACTTAAAAATTAATTTGATTTTTTAGTTTTTATTTTGTTTATTGTAGTTTTAATTTTTTTTAAATGATTTAATTTTGTTAACGCAGTTAGTTTGATTAATTATAGTGAGATGTGACATTTGTATGTATTTCTTTTTTAGATGAATTTAGAATTTTTGTACATGGAGCATTTGTTGGAAAAATAACTTTTTGCATTGTAATGGTTTTAATAGTTGCAATTGAACTCATGGTTTTGTCCTTGTCGGTTCATGCATCGATTTTTTAAGGTAAGTTGTATTTAGTGAATTTTCGATTCTAGTTCTCAATGTTTCATTTAAGATTTTATGATAACATTTTTTCTTTTAATAAATATCAAAGATAAAAAATTACGTAACTAGTTGGTCATATATGAAAAATATGCTTATTCTTTAAAAGACCTTTTTCACAAATGTTATAACAACTGAATAAAGAATGATATAAATTGTTGTCTCAATAAAGGATGTTTTTCATGTTCATTGAATTGTCAAAATCATAATAAGAATTGTTTAAAAGCAACACTTAATTCATTACAATTACAAAATGACCACCACTAATATCGAGACATTCATGAGCATTGAAACAAATCTCTCGATCCAATAAAAAAAAGAAAAACAAAATCAAAACATGAAAAAAATATACATAATCGATTATATAAAAAGAGAGCAAATATCATACCACCTATTATGTCATCCTACTTGTTCAAATTTAATTTCATATCTCAAATTCTGTTTATCAAGTTATCACTCATTTAATAACATCAATAACAATTTAACATAAAAATCAAATTGAGTCATTTTAAACAAAATTAGAACCACGATAAATAAAATAAAAATCGAGAGACCTTATTAACTTTTTGATTACTTATATTAGGACCAAAAGTATTAAAAATAAATTTAATCAAAATAATAAAATAAAACAAATTATTACAAATAAATATTAATCGATGTTATGTATTTTTTTATATAAATTATTATAAATGATTGATATAAAAATGTAACAAATCAAAACATAAAAAAGGTATATAACATTATAATTAGTCATGATAAAAATTTAAAATGAAGATGAAAAATATTTGAGTAATGTATTAGAAATATACCATTCTTAAATTTAAAGGAATAGTCTTATAGATTATTAATTATCCTTGAAGTAATTATTATTTTTTTATAAATTTTTATATTATTTAAGGGATAGAAATCATGGTTCTGAAATTGGTTGGATAGTTGTTTTGTCTATAAAAATGTTTATATTGGTATGGAATGTTAATATTCTCGAAGTTATTTAAATATTAAAATCAATTGGATCGATGAGAGTTTATTTTAAGTTGAATGTGGTAAATATATGCTGTTTTAGAAAAAAAAAAAGAGTTTGTTTTAATCATTGAAATTCTTGAGTTGTTTCTATTTGTATACCTTATTCAATTTTACTAGTTAGTAATTCAAGTGACACTTGTCGGAAGATCCATTCATTGTTTTGTAATATAAGTTTAAATTACAAATAGTAAGTTTAAGCTGCTATACTCTGTAAAATAAAGAGAGTTGTATCCAATAATGTAGTTTTTTTTTTTTTAATAATAAGCATTCAATCCAATTATAAAAGTCAAAGTCAAAAACATAAAAAAAAAAAAAAAACAAAAAACAACTATTTGAAATTTCACTTAATTTTTAAATAATTAATATATTTTTTTTTATTTATTTTTTTATTTATTTTTAAAATAAAAAAAAAATTTTTT
>Ga0099824_1009952_pt1 | contig 11464 bp, 4 predicted proteins | sample SiratrowhiteBW_FD_76837 | JGI IMG/M metagenome (GOLD analysis project Ga0099824, IMG submission 76837) | Root nodule microbial communities of legume samples collected from California, USA - Siratro white BW | ecosystem: Host-associated > Plants > Roots > Nodule | place: USA: California... | reverse complement strand
ATGTCTCATTTATTATTGTTTGTGTTATTAATTATAACAAAGAAGGGGGTGGTGGTTGTGTTTTTTTTTTCTCCTGTAGCTTTTTTATAGGGAGGTTATTTTTTTTTTTTTTTTTTTTTTTTTTTTTCATTTGGTGTAGGAGTGCAGAACGGGTAGAAGCTTCTGAAAACGTTTTTCATAATTATTTTGTATTAGAAAAATCATTTTATGGAATGCAGGGTGTGAAAAGTGGTTACAGAAATCGTTCTCTCTAAAAAGGAAAGTGACTTACAAAAAATATTTTTCGGGAAGATAACTTTTCTATTCGGAAAAATATTTTTCATAAGATAAAAGGTGACTTACGTAAAATTTTTTCTAAAAAAGATTTCCTAAAAATCAATTTTGTATTTTAAAAAATGTTTTTCAAAAAATATTTTGGAATTTCAAAAAATATTTTCCCAAACTGCTTTTTACACTCCCAAAGTTTATTTTGAAAAATTAAATCTGGAATTTACTTTTACACCCCAATATTTATTCTGAAATATCATTTCTGGAAGTCATTTAATATTTTAAAAGTATGATGGAGTTCAGGAACCAATTGCCCATTACAACGTGCCTCAAATATTTGGTCATTGCTTCCTCACTCCATTAATATTCAAAAGTGCAATTATGCCCTTATCAGTTTTGGCGATATATGAAGTGTTTCTAATCACTATTCTGGAATATAATTTTAAACTACAGAAAATGATTTTTAGAATATGTTTCTTGAAAATGAATTTTTTGGAATATATTCTAGAAAGTAAATCTTAATATATGTTTCTAGAAACTATTTTTGGAAATATGTTTTCAAAACACTTTCGTTTTTTTTTTTACGTGAAATCCTAGACCTCCAACATTTACAAACCATCTCGCCGTTTATTCTTAACGGTCGTAGATTAATATTCCAACAATATCAAACACAAACCTATCAAAGCAAACCTTTTTCACCAAAATATAATCCAAATCAACTCAAAATCAAATCCAGATCAAATTAAAATAAAATTTCATAACCTTTTTAAAAATAAAAAAACTCAAATGGGACGAGAATCCACCACAAAGATGAAAATGTTATTGCTCTATCTCCAACCATCAACCATCAACCATCGACCACCACCTCCAACCATGTCAAGTAATAGAGCATGTCAAGTAATAGAGTATAGAAAGTAAATGATGAGGTGTAAAAAGCAATTTCCTTAATTTTTTATTATTTATTAGTAAAGAAGATAGACGTGGTTTAAATTTAAAAGATAAAATAAAATTGACAACAATGAAATATAAGATATTGAATATTTCCAATATGTTTAATAGGACAAATATTTTATTATTTTTAGTTTAAATAACCGAAAAATATTTAGTAAATATATTAAAGATTACTTAAACTATTTTTTAATTTTTTATATTTTAATACATTTCTTTACTATTTTTAATTTCATCGTAATTATTATTTAATCTTATAATTAATTTTTGTACGATATTTAGTATTTGTTGGATACTTTTTTATTTTTTATACATTTTAAGTTAAAACGTATTTAACATTACAAAGTGGAGTAAAAAAATATTTCACAATCATATGATATTATATAAAAATTAAACACAATAAAAATTGTAAAAAAATAATAATTTAACATTGGTTCAAACTAAAAAATTAAAAAAAATAAAGTTAAAGTTGATTAATACTCATTAGATCAACAATTTAAATAATATAACTTATTGAAATCTTGAAAACATTTACAACTTTCATAAAATAAATAAATCAACTTGTTGGAATCTTAAAAACATTTACAAATTTTGTAAAGCAAATAAAACTACTAAAAGATTATGATTTTTATACTCAATTTTCCATACTTCATTTGCTTTATAGTTAATAAAATAACTTTTTTTTTGTCTCTTCAAACTCTACAATTTTTATACTCATTATTTTGACAATGCACACATGAGAGTGTAGTGAGTTTTATTGTTCAATTGTATTTTTTTAATTTTTTTCTCCTCGTTCTTCTTCTTGAGATGGAATGATTTTGTCACCACATGTGATGATTGTCATAGTTGATAGTGTACAAATTTAACATACATTTTCATTTTGTCCTTCAAGTATAGAAAGTCTTTGGAAGGAATGCAAGCAATCTGGAAAGAAAAACTTCTTCTACTATCAGGTGTATCTCTACTTCTATTGTGATTGATCTTTTTTCTCTAATGTTGCCAGACGCTAAACCTTCTAGAGGCTATGATGCCAACTATATAAAAAAAATATAAGAATTGAGAGTTGAATTGTGTTTTTAAAATTCTTTTAAGTATTGTTGCAAAGTATCATATGTTGCTTAATAATTAAACGATTGCATGTGACAAACAATCTATAAAATAATTTTCAAAATGTCCCTTTGAAAATATTGTCCTTCTTCGATTAACACATAATATAAAAAATTAAGAGAAAAAAATATTACTCAATATCTTTATATTAGTTCATCTAATAATGCAAATTACATCTAGTTATTGGACAACTAGTCAAGTTTAACAAAGTAGACTATTGCTATAAAATACAAAAAAGTATTATTTCGGATCACATCCACTCTTGGCTAACATCATTTTTGAATTGTAGCCACTCTTGACTAATCCTGTGATGGCAGACCTCATGCCAAGAGACTAACAACTAGGGATATGACTCGAGGGATACATGAAAATTTGTCGTACACTGACTTTAGTAGGCCTAAGTTACGCTTAATACGGGCTAATTGTAGTATGTAATAAAGACGAATTCTTCCTTCACCCCTATACCCTCTTCCTGTACCTCCATACTTATTGTTAAAAGACAATTATGTCCTTAACTAAAAAATGTAAAGACAAAAATACCCTCCACCCCTTCATCCCTTTATTCGGTTCACAGCTCGTTTGTTTCATTTCTTTCTCTCAAATCTTCAATTAAACCTTCAAACAAGTCATAGGTAAGCATTTTTTATGTTTATTAGCAATTAGTAAGTGATATTGTTGATTAGAATAGTTGATTTAGTGTTTTAAGGGCTATCGATGACGAACGGGGAGTTTTTCCGATTTGGCAGCATGACAACCGGATAAGCTTCATCTGGTTCTCATTTTGTTTTGGAAATGATAACCGGATTGCACCCTCGTCCGGTTCACATTTGGAAAAAAATTAAACCGGATAAGCATGTCATCCAGTTGTCATCTGCAAAACAAAATGACAACCAGATGACATGCTCATCCGATTTACATTTTTTTCCAAATGTGAACCAAATGGGGGTGTCATCCGGTTGTCATTTTTTTGTAAATGACAATCAGATGGCATGTTCATCTAGTTCACATTTTTTCAATTTTTTTTTAAATTAACAGTAACTTTGTGCACTGTGACAGATATTATGGCTCTTTAATAAAGCAGGGACAACTTGGTAATTTCTACAAGGTCATTCTTGGAATTAAAATTTGTTATGGAGGTGCAATTGGGGGTGGAGGAAGAATTTGTGTGTAATAAATTGTACAAAGTAAAGCATTTGAGTCAAATAGTTTAGGACATTTAGACTTTTTATTTGGGCCAAATAGAGTAGGAATTAGGCTTGTATTTGGACCTTGAGTATATTAGGGTTATATTAGGTTTAGGGTAGCCTAGCTAGAGTTTTAATTGGGCTCATTCAAATCCAAGAGAAACGTTAGGATGATCTTTGTTTAGGAGAGACACATGCTTCTTGCATTTTGAGCACATGCTTAAATGTGAAACGCATGAGTGTAAAAATGACACTTGATCCACTTTGTGCACCACTTTTCTAAGGGATTTGAATTTGAAATTTTCTCTCTTTTTGAACCTAATGGTAGACCAATTCTCCTATATACAGTGACCTCCATTCATTATAAATTTCACTTTTGAATGAATAGAGTTATGATGCATAAATTTTACCTCAATTGTTCTTAAGTTTATCTATGATAGTCTTTTCGACATTCTTAGTCTTCTTCCTTGAGAGTTGATCAAACCTCTCTACCAATTCTCCTCCATAGAAATCCTCCTTAATCATTGCTTTCACCTTCCTCCATCAAATGCATCGATTGGAATCAAGTCCCTTTGGAACTCATCCATCACCCTACCAAGCATTCTTTAACACTTAGTCATTACTAGGCTAAAGATTCCAAGTTTATATTCTTTTGAATCACAACCATTCTTGGTTGACCATATTTAAGTATTATTTCAACAAGTTAGTTCTAACTTAATCCAAATTTTCTTTTAACAAGCCACTTTTGACTTAAGACACATAAATACCTTTGCGATCAACAAATCACTAACTTTGGTCACTAAATAAGGTTTGCATCTTTCGACAATTATAGCGATAAACTTTTATCGTAGTTTTCTATGCGGACATGAGTAATGTTCTTCAATTAAGGTTTTTGTGACATAGAATATCACTACAAGAAAAACGCTATTTAGAGATCGATTTTTAGCTACTAAATGAAATGGTTACTAATTGTGACCAAAATAATCAATAAATTAGATTTTGTTTGCTAAATAACTTCAAAATAAAAGTAATGATTAATTTAATGACCAATTAAGTCAAGATAATTGGTATCTAACATTAGCTACCAAGGTTTTAGTGACTTATAACATTAGATTCTAAATTGCTATTTAACTTAATTAGAGATCAATTTAGAATCTAATGGTATAAGTTATTAAAACCTTGGTGGCTAATGTTAGATATCAATTATCTTAATCTAATTGGTCACTAAGTTAAATCATTACTTTTATTTTGTAGTTATTTTAACAATAAAAATCTAATTTGGTGACTATTTAGGTTACAATAACAACCATTTCATTTAAAAGCTAAAAATTAATTTCTAAACAACTTTTTTTTAGCAACGTTTTCATCCTTTCTAACGAGTTATCTCATTTTCTTCTTCTTAAAAGGCGCTTTATATAAGTGTTTCTTCTTCTTGAAAGGCACTTTATATAAGTGCTAAAAGAAAATAGTTCCTTTCTAACGAGTTCTCTCCTTTTCTTCTTCTTGAAAAGCGCTTTATATAAGTGCTTCTTCTTCTTGAAAGGCACTTTATATAAGTGATAGAAGAAAGTAGCTGTTGGAATCTCTTATCCTAATGTTGAATAATTTAATAAGGAATTCCCTTGCATTTAATAAGGAAGATATATTAAATGCACTCCATGCGTAACTGCACCTAACTAATCTCTTCTTAGACAATTTTATAAAATCTTGTGGAGAAAACTTCTAATAGTCTATTAGATATTGGTAAAGAAAAGTTTTCTTTTTTTAAAATGACTTGAGGAGGGAGTTAATAGATTGGGAAGTGTGCAGAGAATTCATCGGGACACCCCATTAATAATGTTGCAAATTTAAATGATAGAGGGCATGCCATTAACTGTTGTGCCTGTTGAGATTTTATTGCTATTGCTGGAGCTGTAACCAGAGGAGTGGGGAATGAAGAGGTTGATGAGTGATGAGTCTTTAATGCAGTAGCTGAAGGTTGTAGTGGAATTCGAGTCCCCAAGCTCGTCATCATCACAGAAAACCAACTTAACAAAAATGTTTAATAATAAAATATTGCACCCTTCCAAACCTATTGTCTTTCCGCGTGTTGAGATGGACTTTGGTTTCATCAACCAGCACTGACTAAACCTCATTCTTTTCCTTCTTCTTCTTCTTCTTCAGAGAAGGTTATCAGTATTCCACTTCAGGTTTTTTCTGTTGGTAACCCATTATTAGCAGTACTTGACAACATGAAGGTTTTTGGCTTCTTTGCTTTGCTCTTGGTGGTTGGAGCAACTGTGATGTTCTTTAACATCTTAATTCCTACTAGTGCCCCTTGGACACATGGTATTTATCTTCTTTCCTTTATTACTACTTGTTGCAACTCTTTATTTCATTTGAGGAAAATAGTTAGATCAATTTCTTTTTCAAGTGTTTTGTTATTATCACCATGTAAGACAAGCTCATGTGTTAAAAGACATATGGGGTGTTTTAAATTTTGTGTTTGAACAAGCTAGTTATGATTCTTCCCTTTCACCAATTTTTTAACTTTTTACTTTGGATATCTTTAAAGAGGTAAGACTATGCATGCATTAGTGATGGCAGCTTCCAATCCACAAACTCTTGGAAAAAATCTCACTCTTTTTTCTTTTTGTGTACCTTTTATTTTTCAGTAGACAAACTGTTTTTGTTATTATTCTGTTGATTGTTTTCTCACTACCAACATGAGCCAATAAGTTGAGACTCGGGACAACTTGGTAGTGTTGCCCCAAGCATCGAGTCCTAGAATTGTAAGAGTAATTCATGATTTCACATAGGTGAAATCCATTTCTAAAGTTCTCAATTTCCACCTATATAATTGATCATGAGAAAAAGGCAACATTTTTTTAAGTTTTAAACATGGAATACAAACATACACTTGATGCAGTTGTCATTTTTATGTAAGCTAAAATACATTCATGCGTAGAATATGTATAGTATCTATGGAGAAGTTTCTCTGCAAGCATTAAAAATATGAAGAAAAAAAAATCTACAAATAAAAAATAATTTATGTAAAAGTTTCATCTGATATTGTTTCTAATTTTTTTAATTAAAAATGTTTGTAAGGAAACTCACTCAAAAAAACCTAAAAAAGTACTTAGTAGATTTCCTCTTAACTTCATCTGCATTTGATAATGCGTGTGGCAGTATAATTCAATCAAAACATTGCATGCATCAATTAACGTTCTTCTAGAGATCATTTTGAGTAGGTAGATCGAGGAGATTATCTTGGATATTATATTGCTGACAACTTAATGCCTCTATGTATATAACCTGACATTTTTTAATACCATCTCAGATTTGGTCAAGACCAACTATGATAATAAAGCCACACTGATTGCAGTAATCAGGAAACTGAAGGTATGGATGCTTTATAACCTAAAATATAATGGGATGTTACACGGTAAATTTGATGTTAATTTTAACTATCTTGAAAGTAATACCTAAGATGAACTTTACTTGTTGATAATGTAAAACTTTCTTTTTTTTCACTAACAAAATGCATAGTTAAACTCTTACATGGATGATTTTTTTTTTTCCGCTGAATTGTATGTTGTAAGTATTCCCTTTGAAATTTCAGGAAAATGGAAACAATATTAGAAATGACATTAACAACAATGGTGATATGGGTCTAGTGCATCTGACTGATTACTATTCCGTTGATCCACCCCCACGTTCTCCAACAAAGGCCTCTTTATTACCTGGACCTATTGAGCATGGAAGCCCTGTCAATCCATACATCCCAAAACCTTCACCTCCAGATCATCCTCCTAAACCTGGAGATTCTGACTAACTTGCTGATCTCTTGAAGCATGCTGGTAGATTCTATGCTCAAAAGAGGAAGTCACATTTTGTTTAACATATTTCCTATTTGTTCAAAAGTATGTGTTGTCATAAAGATAGAGGACTTGTTCTCACATGTTCTTTAGTCAGTTTTTTGTGCATTGTTGTGTTTATGTGCTGTGTAGTTTTCCCATGTGCTAGTTGTAGAAAAAGTTGTGCCCTATGTATTGGTCAATGTACGTACTTATAATGTTTTTCCATGCGGATTTCTATTCTTGTTAATCTGTGTTTGTGCAACTTCAGTATGTTTATTTTTTTTTTCTTTTCAATCTATATTCTTATGTGATATGTATTTACTTTCTGATCATATAGATTCTTTGTTATAAAATTGCATACATGTTGCTTGTATCTCATTGAAACTGAGGTAGATTGTCCCAAAAGTAATGGAACCAATATATACTTTAAAACTGGCGAATATGTATGTACATATATCTGGCCAGCCTTTACCCTTTTGATGACCATTACTTTTAACTGGAATTTTAGCAACTTGAGACAGCTATTTTAGCTTTATTGGTTGTTTTTTCTTATATATTTTGCACCAGAATGTCTAGTTGGCAAGAGTTACTGTGACTCTAATAAAATTTTTTTGATCATAGTTTTTTTGCAATGAAGATTTCTAGAAATACTATTGCTTTGTATAACGGAAGAAGTATCTAACTCTTCCTTGTCTTGAACATAATTGTTTAGTGAAAAAATCTTATGATCTGTAGCAAAACAAAAAGCAGAAGGGGAAGTTGCAAACTGTCATAAGGTACATTTAAAATAGCAGCAAATAACCGGAATTGCTAGTGTAATAACAAGGATATTAATTTCCTAATCGATCCAATATCTTCAAAAGTTATTATTAAATGGTAGTTGTTGAAGATAACCGCAAGCTGAAGTGAAAGCATATAGGCATTCCCATTGAAATCCAAAATTGATTAAGACTAATACCACACTTTGACTAAACTTATTGAGTTGCTTAAGATAAAATTATTGTCTCTAGTGCAGCTTGATCACTGAAGTTTTTTCATCAGGCAGTGCCACTAGGATTCCTACTATTACAAGTAAAGAGGTCCTTCAATTACGTCCCATCAACCTTTGCTTTTCCCATTTCACTTTCCTTGACTTCCTAATAATACCTAGCATGTCATGGTAACTTAGTCTTCCAAAGATGTAACAGCTGTAAGTGGGGATGGATCAACTCCTTTCAGACCAACTGATATATACATATGGGACCAAGCCATGCATATGTAACCTTTTTTAAGGTACCATGTGCCTTAAGTGAACAAATATTGTTTAGCATGGTTGATGAAAAGTTATGCTTTTAGAAACCCATAATTATTGTTTGAAGTGTTTCTCAAGTGATGATGGTTTTTGAGCTTCTAACTAGTGCAATTTTGTAGTATGAGTTTGGTTAAGTTTAACTCATCATCATAAAATTAATATCACACTCTTTTTAGTGGACCTCTTAACCAACAATGCAGCATATATGACTTTTTCTTGCGAACGTGATTTGATACTCTCCGTTTCTTACAATGTTCTCAACCAATCTTTTGACCAGCTTCTCTCTTGTAATGCTTTCAAGTTGAATAAAGTTATAATGAATGATGCTTGAATAATAAAATTTACCTAAGTCTGCAAGATTTTTGAGAAAAAATGGATTATCTCTAACTCAAAAATCTTCACACTCTGACTTCTTTTTCTACATAATGCTAAGCATTTTTTACTTTCAATCAATGTGAGACTCAAATTTAGATTCTGAACAATTAAACTCAGTACAAAATCATGAACTGACAAGTAATCTAATTCTTTCTGCAAACTTTAAGAAATTAGTCAATAAGTTGATTTGAATATAGTCTTGCAGCAAACTTTGGGTTGCTATTCTATAACTATACCTGATATGTTATTAATTTATCCTTCTGAATACGGAACAGTTTGTGTTGGTTTAGAAAATCATGGCTACATCAGTTGGTCTTATCCTTTTGGTCCTACCATGGGACATTCTCTAGTGACTAGGTAATGTATAACTGAATTTATGATTGTATCAACAAAAGTAAATGGAGAAGTTATAACTAATTTTGAATTTTTGAAATTTGTCCTTAATAAGTGCATTCTTGCTTCAAATTTTGGTCCAGCATCCTTAGCCTGGAACTATTTTCCAGAAATCTTCCGGAGGTAATAGAAAGTGAGTCATGATATTCGTAAACCCCATAATGAGATGTACAGAGGTAAGAGAATATACAAAAATAAGAATAAAAGATATAAAAAAAAAAGGGAGAGAAAACGGTGAGTGTTATAAATAATATGAAAAAAAAAGAAATAAACAGTAAAAAAATGATATAAAATTGGGATTATGTTTAAAATTAGAATTATTTTCCAAAAAAATCCATTTGCCAAAAAATTACAAAAACATACTGGTTAGAATAACAGGCCAGAATTCATTTTTTTGAACCGAATTATTGTTTTTTTTTCATTTAATTTATAGGAATAAAATAATATTAATTGTAATATGAAAATGGAAATATTCGTTTGATTAACTTCATAAATTGTATTTTTCATAGAACTTTTTGAAAACTTTTTTCATTTAAGTTGTTAAAATAGTAGATTTAAAACTATTTTTTTTCATTCAAGGAAAGAAATTCTATTTTTAAAAACTAATTAAATGAAGCGTATTATAAATATATTATTAACTTTTTATAAATAGAAAAATTAATCTAATTTATTAAATTTTATTTTAAAAAATTACAAACATGTGTTTCTTTAATTGAATTTCAAATACTTTTATTTTTTTTATGTTTTTGGAAAATTTGCTTTTAGAAAAAAAAATCTTATATTTTTCTTAGAAAGTAACAATACAATGAAACACATCAAAAGGAAGTTTTGAAAAGGATACAAAAAATTACATAATATGAAATTGATATTAATAAGAGTATGGATAATTAAAAGTTAGCACGAATAATTGGCATCACATCACATCACATGGAAGTTCAAAAAATAAAAGAAAAAACAAGTTTTGAAAGAAATAAGGAGATGAAAAAGTGTAAGATAGGTACGTAGCAGTAGTATTTTAGTGTGTGTAGTTTGTTGGGAGAGAAGTTGTGAATGGATTTGGTTAAGGAGCTACCAAAGTTGAAGGAGACAAGCACTACCAAAGCAAAGAGAAAGATATAAAGAGAAGAGAATGATCAAAGACAGTTCTGACAGGAGCATCCTGAAAAGTGATGCTTTTTTGCTTAGCTTGCAAAATCATGTGAAAGTGCATTGTCCCTTCTTTGTGTTGTTAAAAGGGTACTTGTTTATCTAATGACTAGAGCAATTAAAGTTGAACCATGATCACACCATCTCATTTGCAATGAAACAATTGGCCTTTTCATTAGAGAAATGGTTTGCCAGCATTTCGTAGGCAATTAGAGTTTTTGAAGGTAAAGTTCGTGATTCTTTATTCTGCACTTTGTTTCCTTGCCCATGCTTTCTCTCACTCTGTGGACAACATGATTATTCCTCACTAAATATTCTACAAAGGTATCATCATCATACTCTGTGTTCACATAGTCTTATTTCTGATTTAACATGTTCAATCATTGAGTCTATATATTTAAGTGATATAAAAAATACACCATACTCATAACTAAAATTTAAATATGTTTAACCTCTTGAATTTAATCTACCGAACAAAATTCATTATCTTTAACGAATAAATTAGTAATAATGTATATGAAATCACAATAATTTAGATTTATCTTCAGGTATTATAAACTGAAGTGTTTTCTCTAAATTGAGATTCAAAAGTTAGTATTTGTAAAAATCTAACACTCTATAAAAATTAGACTCAATATCAAAGTCATGCTTATTTATTTATAGTCACACTATTAAAAAAATGTATTATTGAAATCTTATCTTTCGTTATTTATTATGATACATTTAATATTTTCACTAGCTTAGAAATCGAAATTAAAACCAATTTAAACATATATATATATATATATATATATATATATATATATATATATATATTTTTTAATTTTTTAAAATCTTTTTAAATAAAAAATTTATATATTTTTTTTTATATATATAAATATATTATATATATATTTTTTATAAATTTTTTATAT
>Ga0099824_1009951_pt1 | contig 11467 bp, 7 predicted proteins | sample SiratrowhiteBW_FD_76837 | JGI IMG/M metagenome (GOLD analysis project Ga0099824, IMG submission 76837) | Root nodule microbial communities of legume samples collected from California, USA - Siratro white BW | ecosystem: Host-associated > Plants > Roots > Nodule | place: USA: California... | reverse complement strand
TATATATATATATATATATATATTAAAATCTTGCATATGCTACTATCACTACATTGACTAATAAACTGATGAGAAAATAAAAGAGTGTTGTTCACGTAACTTATAGAAAACCATAGTACAACAATATTCTAGTTTTAGCTAGGGTATTACCACTAAATGACAAAAACTTATCATTGTGCATAGAAGAGATGAAAATGACTATGTGGTTATGAAAACATTTGATACCTTACATTCACACACAAAGGTAAAATAAATCTTAAAATTTTCACTTCCAGATAATACCTTAAAAGTTATTTTGTCATGTAACCCTTTTGCAATCAGTGTTTCTTTCATGCAGCCACAAGTCTGATAGAGTAAAACAGATAGAACTCTTTATAACATCTTTATAACATGATTAATATATACAAATGCATTAACATGAAAAAAGTGTGAGAGAAAGTAAAACAAGTTTGAAAGTGGTTGATGAAAATAAGATGAGAAATAGTTTTTGTGAAATGAAGAAGGGAGAGAAAAAAGAGACAGAAGCTGACAGCTCTACTACTGCTCTCTAGTGCCTAGTCTCTCCTTCTGCTGCATTGGCAGCTGCTTTTGCCTGCCTTCTTCTGCCATAGGCATAGCTGCTTGCCAGCCAGCCAGTTCTGCTTTCCTTTCTGCTATCCATGGCTTGGCTTGGCTTCCATTGCCTCACCATGGCACTTCCTTCAATGCATCTCTTTCTCTCTCATTAATGTTTTAATTTTAGATGGAAACAAACAAGAACAAGAAAGAAGGGTGTTGTTCTGTTTGCCCACGTGATTAAGAATTTAAGACCAGAATCTTGCATGCCTGCACTTTTTTGGACTTAAATGTTCCTCTTCTTCTGATCACCATTCTCTCCTCTTCTTCCTCTTTACCATTTGCCTCTCACCTCTTCCTCCACCACTCACACCTCTCACTCCCACCAACCCTTCTCAGCATTAAATTTATGGTCTACTATCACATGCCAATATTAAGCCCACATTGAATACTTTCAAATATAATAACTTTTCTGCATGCTTTATATTTATACACATTTTTATTTTATCTCATGGTCTTTTTAAGTATGTGATAACAATTATTGTTTATTTCAAAAATAGACTATCAGCATTGACTTTATAGAATTTAACCTATGGTTGGTCAGCCTTTATTGTCTCACCTATCTTCTTGTATCATTCCGTTAGATGAAGATACACTAGTTTGTCAAGTTTAAACTTGTTTTTATTATTTACTTCATAAAAATAATATTTTTTAAAATATTTTATATTATTTAGAGATATAGCAAAATAGTAATATTATGTAAGTGAAGTGTAAATTCACATTTTCAAATGAATTTAGAAATATGAGAATTTGAAAATATGAACATTAAGTTAGATTTAAATTATTTTGTTTAAAATAATATTAAAATTTATCTTAATAAAAATATATAAATAAAATGCAAAAATTACCTTACCATACTAGTGATATAGCATTTACCATCCTGAATCATCAATCTACCTTTATCAATCTAAAACAAAAACATTTATAAGACATATTCAAGAATAGCAACTTCAACTAATGTATTATTTAAAAAACAACTATAGATATGATATCAATTCAATTATTAACATAAGGTTTTACAACACTGATTTTTTAGTTATTTCAAAAAATAGTCTTAAGATATCATATTCACTTTAAAAACTCTAAAAATTGAATAAATCAATAATCTATTACTTTCTTTCTATAATTTTTTTTAAGATTCAATTGAAAACATCCTTATATCACATATTATAACTCAAATTAAAATGTAATACCAAACTAACTTCTTTTACATTGAGTTTCAAGATAAGGAAATTATAATTACTAAAATAAAGAAATGAAAACACTAACAAAATCTTTTATCATCTTAAAAGTTATATACCTAATTATAAAAATACTTCAAAGTCAAACTCAAAAGCTCATCCACAACTAATAAACTGATGTCTTGTAGAGAAATCACTAGAAATAGAAGAAAGAAATAGGAAATTTGACAATCACAATGGAGAAGAAGAAAAAGAGAGAATAGAAGATTTATAACTTTTTAGATAAGAGAATAATTAGTGAAATAAATGTTTTAAAGAAGAGATACTATATTTGCTTTTAGTGGAAAGAAAGAGAGGAATTTACATTTCTAAATGCACTCCATTAAAATACTAAGTTCATCTTCTTTTCATACTACTTTTCTACTCCAACCCAGAACAAACCCAATTCAATATTCTATTTACACCACTCAAGTAGATCACATGCATATCTTAAGCATACCATTTGTCAGAGTAAATATTAAACTTAAATTTAATATAATTTCATTTTTAAATTACTATATACATTTTATGTTATTGCATAAAAATTAAGATTGTACATAATCTATCATAAAATAATACTGAGAGTAACAATCTTACAAAACTTTAGGTTTGTTTGGTAGAGAGGAAGGGGAGAAAGAAAATTATCTTGTTTATTTTATTTTAGGAAAAAAAGATAAGAAGATTAATTGTAAGAAATGATGATATTTTTACTTGTATTATTATTTCTTATCTCTTTGATTTTTATTAAACCAATCAAATTACAAAACTTTCAAACTAGATTTGCTTTGTTTTTCACCTATTTTTTATTTCTTAATATTTAATTAATTTGTTTATTATTTTTGGAGAGTTGGTTCCAGCTTGGATCTCCCATGAGTATGGAAGATGCTCTCACAATCACGAGATACATTTCAGATTCGGTGGTCAAAACTCGAGTGATCATATTTTGATTCTTTTCAAATGAGAGAAGGATTTGATGGATAAGTAAAAGATAAATACTTTTCACACATCACTGCACTTTACTTTATCCAATATCGTACTTTCATTTCCACGCAATAAACTTTCCAATCACAAAATAAACAAATAATGTTTTTTTAATTTCCACACCCGTTAAAATAGTAATACTCTAATTTTAATTAAATTACTGTTTAATTAAAAATAATTAAGCTTTTATTTTTTAACATTCAACAATATCCAAGGTAATAAAATAAAGTAGTTTGAGAAATTAGGTTTAAAAACCTATAAATTATTTCTCTTTAAATTATATATTCACTGAATAAACAATAATAGGTATCTCTCACACATATATATTTATAATAATTATCTTTAAAATATTAACACTTTCACATGCAAAAATATAACTAGTATTCTAAAATATAACATGAAATATTGATTTTTATACAAATTTATCATATTGAATCATGATTTTTTTTATCAACTATCCTCGGAATCAAAATTAGCGTTCAATACTTTTAAATCATATTTGTTTATAAAATTTACCTCTTTTTCAAAAACATATATGAATAGTGTTTTATTATAACTAATTCTTAAGGATTTGTCATGACTTTATATAGGTAATTTAAATAAGAAATTCTTTTTATTTAGTAGGTTAATGTCCCTGTAACTTGTTCACCATATTATGTGTATAAAATATATATCTATCATTATATTACTTTATCATTTTCTTAAAGTAACTACTCAGTATTCTTTCAATTATCTTAATCCAACAAATTAGTTCATAACCAATTAAATTCATTTCAATTTCTCATCGGCATAATTCTTATATAATTCATCACTTCTCATTCTCAATTTTAAAAAATTATCCTACATTCATTAATTTTATATTTATATTTATTAATCAAACAATTTCATATATAAATATTTACACTTATAATCATGTCTATAACACCTTAAAATATCTGCTCAAAGATATTTCAATTAAGCAAAAAGAATATTAGATGAATACCGCCTCATGAATGTGACTTGTAAACAATACTTAAAAATTCTAACTCTTTGTTGTTTTAATAATCGGTTATCTTATATTGTTTCAATATTTATATCTTTCAATAACTTAAATGAAAATCTTTATTACCTAAATTTAAACTATTAAACAAAATAATAATATATGTAAATGTTATCCTAATTAGGATTTAAAAAAATATCATATATTAGAGTCTTGATTAAAAAACATATATGAAAGTTATTTTATTTTCAAGTAGTTTTTACCAGTGTAAATTTACTAGATATTAAATTTATTTCTGAAAAATCCTATTTATTATCTATTTAATTTAAATCCTATCATCTAAACTTTAAAATTAATCTTAAAATAATAAAAATATAAAATATTTAGTTCACTTTAAATTATAAATAATTACCTATTACAATAACTTTCGAAAGTTTCAAATCAACATTATTGTTTTCAAAAAAAATCCCTAAAGTAACATGCACAAAATCCCACTTAAAATATATAATTAAAGTCTATAAATCACACAATTAAAAAAATATGATAAATTTTAGGTTACATTATATGCATATCTATTTACTAAATATTATCACAATCATTTCCGACAAGAGTTGTAAATATTCAATAGCTTATTTCTTAGAAATAATTAACTTTAAAGGGGCTAATATTACATTCGTATTTGTATATTGTTTGTGCAGATTTTGGTATGTTGTGGTATGTAGAATGTCTGTATGTGTTACCTCAAGATTTATGTAGGACTAAAGCTGCTTGAATGGTTACTTTCTGATGTACTTTCTCTGTTACTTTCTCTATTTTCCATTGTGTACCTTTTGTTTATGGGGTTTTATTCTTTTCAATTGGATACTCCTATTAGTAATGAATAAATCAACTAGATAACATAAAATAATGTTAGAGTACAGGTAGTTATGAATTTTATAAAACAATACCTTTATAAATGTTATATATTTAAAGCTTTAGGTTGTAAGAATAAATAAAAAAATATCTTTTGTATTAAATATATATTTCTACCCACAATCAATAAAATAATATTAAGATTGTGAGTTTTATAAAACTCTTGCATAAGGTCTTTAAAACTGATATGGTGTGTTGAAACTTACACAAATTATATTAAAATTTTATAGAATTTACCCTTATTGATCCCATTTTCATTATTTTATTTTCTACCTATCAACATATTTTCTTTCTGTCTTTTCATTATACTTATTTTATGCCTCTTGAATCTCATATTTTAAAGAACTTAATCACCTTAGAAGGAAAACATTTTATTTTAAAATTTTTAAGTGTTACATGTTTTTGCTTAGACTAAAAGTTTCTTAAGATTAGAAATTTTAGGTAGAATAGACTATTTAGATGATCACGAGAGAGTGAACTATAAACTATAATCTTTCACTATGAAATTTTTAATAGAAACATCTTGTATTGTATGTTGAGTCACAAGGTCTCTAACCAAGTTATAAAGAATATTTATTATATACGTATCTAATCTTCTTTAATTTTATTTAAAATATGAAAAATATTTGTTGGATGGAAATAATCTTCTTACGCATAATCTTCATTTTCTTTCAATATTAAAAATATAGTATATTTATTTATTTGTTTGAAAGAATAAGGGTACAAAATTGAATGGGAAGGATTAAAATGTTATTCAGACTTAAGTAAGTTGGCTTCTTCTCAGAGGCATCAAAATTTAAAAGCGCTTAAGTAGGGATTTCATGTCACACTTGCGCTAAAAAGAATTCAAATCCAAAAATACTTAAGTAGATATCTCATTTGAGTCATTTAAGCAAGAGTTTCATTTGATATTATCCTTTAAATTAATGATGAAGTGTTAAACTCAGAGGTTTCATATAGGTCACAGAATATTGTTTGATATCCTTGTTAAAAAAAATATTTCCACTCAAGTCAAAATATTGTCTGATGTCTCTATTATATGCAACTTTCCTAATTTTTTTGGACACTTAGGTGCATATGATTTGTATATAAAAATTATTGAATTATATGTTTAGATGAAAGAGTGAATAACATGTTTACTCGTAATATGTGAATTAAAGTCATGAATCTGGAATGATTTGTGAAATGTGGATTTGTTATGATGGTTATATAGAGATTCATGACTTCATTGATGAATTAAGTCATATAGACTAAAATATTATGTGATGAGAAATTGAAGGAAAGTTTATATGTCTTAAACTTATCTTATATCTATAGAAGCAAATTGGGAGAAACTTATATGAAAGAGTGTTAGTCCCTGATAGGACTTGCTTAACTCAAGTATTCTAAAAAAATGTTAGTAAATATTACTTGAAAAATATTTTTAATATATAAAATCCATGTGAGTCTCTGCATGTATATACATGAGTGTATGTGTTTAATGAAAAAACTATAATTTGTGATAGAGTGAAACTTTTTTTATTATATTTATTATCGACAGTTTTCTACATTATTATTATTATGTGGTAACCTACTATATATATATTATGTATATGGACAAATTTACAAACTCTGATAGTTAGTCTATAAAGATATATAAATCAATTCATAATATTTTGGAAATGAAAGTATAATTTGTTTTTATTAAATTCAATTTATTGTTTTTCGTTTGAGTTGTTGAACAAATTTTATATTGTGAGTCTTGTATTCCTATTTCTTGTTCAAAAATGTTATTAAACACAGTTTTCATACAATATTTTTTATCAGTTAAAATTTATTATAAATTGTAAAAACACGAGTTTTACTTTTAACGACTTTCTTAACTTTAACACTTGAAGAAATTCAACTAATAAAAGAGTATATACTTAAAAAGATGTATTAGAAAATTTATTTTTAATATTTATCCAACAATTTCGAGGCTTAAATGAATGTAAAATAAAATAGCCTCTCTTTCTAAACTTAAATATAAATACAAGGAAAAAGAGAGTATACCTATGATGAATTAATATATAAATCAATCAATCCTATGATATTTAGTATGATTACTTAAAAAATATTTTTAAATTAGTCTGATAAATGTAATTATGGAAGTGTAGTTTTTTTTTACAAGAAGGAAGTATAGTTTATTTTTTATGAAATCAGAAAAACTAGAAGAAATTAATTAATATGTGATTAAACATTTTTGCTTATATTTAAACATTTTTAAAACACTACTGGTAGTACTTATCGTGTTACTGGTACTACTTATCCTGTTTCTTAGTTGCTTATTGTAACTTTCTAATATAAAGTAGCATGAGATTTGTCTCGACAAAAGATCATAAAAGAATTGATATATATCTGTTGAACTATTATAATGTTCAAGAAGATTCTCAATTGTAGGTGTTTGAGGTCCTATAATTAGATTCTTCAAATTTGACCAATACATGGGGACAAAGGTTAGCATGGAACATTGAAACAAGTATCTCACTGAGAATTTTACTCCTTTTTTTTTTCTTCTATCTTCTCTTCAAGTGGAATTTTCCCTTTGTTGATAACAAATTATGTACTAAAGTGGCCAAAGTTCTGTTTGAATTATTCTCCATTGTTGTGCTCATCACTAAAAACTAGATCATGATGACATGGGAAATAAAGAAAAAAATAACAGTGTCTCTACAAATCAGTTAAAACAAAAACAAAAACATTATGTTCTATATGTGTTTTTGCTAAAATTAGAGAAACTATATGAAATAGTTTTTATGGATCAATAAAGTAATTATAGTTTAAAAAGAATTTTATTTTATTTTTTATTATTTTTTTTAAAGTATGCACGATAACTTTATAAAACAAATATATCCCCATCTTATAACACACATTTGTTCGTGGCAGTTTCTTTGAATTAGGTTATTATTTAGTGAATTTATGTAATTTTATCCAATAACGAAAACTTTTCTAAAATTTAGGTTATTCACATTTATCTTCCAGTTAATACTTTCATTATATCAGAAGAAAGTTAGTCAGAAAAGTCTGTTAGTAGTAAAATCCTTGAATTAGTTAGCACTTTATATTATTTTTCTCATGTTATGTCGAAGAAGGATGTAAAATTGATTACAATGACTACTATAACAGAAATTTTCATTTTTTATGTGTATTTTTATTATCATTACCACTTTTTCAATATGACGAAAAGAGTTTTTTTTTTTTTTTAGGAGACTAAAATGATCCATGAAATATTTTTTCCCCTTAAACTAATCAAAGAACATAAATTTTGCAGCAACAAATGGAAAATGGAACCATAGTATTTGGTACTAGAAACAATTTTTCTCCTCGAATAGAAAATTGAGGGGGACAAAGAGCAGAGGATAAAGATGTTATTCTATTCAAAAGTTTCAAAGAATAAAAGGTAAAGGTGATAGGATTAGAATCTTGACTTCACCAAGATTTTGTAATGATGTAAAAGTGAAGAGACCGGGTCCAATAACGGACTTGAATAAGTAAAAAGGTCCAAAACTTTTGTCATTCTAAAGGTTATAGTAACATTCAATTGCAACCTCATCTCATCAATATAGAAAAAATTAGGAGCATTATAATAAATTTGGAAACCTTTGTTTAATCAACAACTCAAAAGGGTCATTTTCCCAATTCAAGCATTCATTTTTGAACAAAAGATAAAGGTTATTGGCCCTTGGAGTTGCAAAGTTATTGATCTTTTCGCTGTTATGCATCTGCTTGCAACATAACTTTTTCTTTGTTCTCTATGGATTCTATAGTGTAGAGAGTGGATTATGAACGGATATTAATGATTGTAAATGATATGAAATGGTCATAATAGTGGCACAAAAATGAGGGACAGTAAATTCACGCTCACTTTTGTTTTTGCGCTTATTGCTCTGACCATCCAAGATTTTCTCTGCTTGGAAACATTCAAGGAAAAAGGCCATGTTCACTAGAGACTAGTGTGTGCTTTCCTTCAATGATCACACTGCAAAAGCTGATTAGAATTTTAGAATGAAAATTAGTCAAGTTTGAAAAGCTACTCAAGAAGAGAGGTCTTTCGTCTTCTTTGAATTCAATAAGGTTTATGCTTCTTTGGTATATATCTAAAGTGCAAAAAGTAGCATTTTTTTTTATTTGGTTTCATGATGGGAGAATACCATATCCATTTGCTTTCCAAGATGAGAAGAAAAAGAAAAAGAAAACTTCAGTTTCTGTCTCAATAAACGATCTTCATATATATCTTCACTTTTATATGTTTTTTACTAAGATTATTCATACAACTGTATATGTATATTTCATTTCTCTTTTGTTTTTTTAATGAAACAAGTAGGATTCAACATCATTCTAACAAGTAGGATTGAATTTCAATTATAAATCTACTTTTAACTTAATCCAACTCTTTTTGTTAGCATTGAAAATGAGTCATTTAATCTCAACTTGTTTTTTCTGCACTAAACAAAAGAAATAGAAATAACTCATTTTATCATGTCTATTTTTATTTATGTATATACCAGTCAACAAACTTATCCAAACATGTCTTTAAAATAAATTTGGTGATGACATGATAATTTTATTTATTTATAAGAAAGGGTTTATGATTTAGAAAAGAAAAGTATGGCTGTGTTGGGAGCAGGCAAAAGAAAAAGAAATAATAGTGGAACAGTTGCATTCCATAATTATTTAAATCTACATGGATAAAACCACCATTATGCAAGTGGGATCTCTCACATGATAATTTAATAATCATAAAGTATTTGAAAATGAATATTAATCTGGACAGACGCCAAGTCTGGTTTTAAAACAATAAAATTGACCAATAAATTAATTTCAGCAATCGAAAATCCACTCGAGGACAAAGTAGAAGAAGAGGAAGAAAAGGAAAAAATATATGGAGAAGAAGAGGGTTTGAGGAGGACCACCACCACGTTGCATTTTAAGTATGCTTTGAAAACACCTGAAGACCATGGCACCAGTTGAGTTGCCATAGCTGGCTTCAAAACCAGCCCAAAGCAGTCCCTGCATTGCAGCACGGGAACATCTCCAGAAACCACAAACCAATATCATTAATGTAAAAAGGAGTAGTTAGGAGGAGACTCTTAATAATAATAATAATAATATATTATTATTATTATTATTATAATATTTTATTTAAGATAGAAAAGAAAAAAGAAAAATGAAAGGGTGAGTGAGGTTTGGTTTAAAAGTGAGATAAAGGGAAGCAATAGGGATACACATACACATATGATATAACCAAGAATTCCCAGACATCTCCTTTTGGGTCCCTCACTTTGTGTCCTTATCTTCTACCTTTTTGTCCTTGTTCCTTTCCGGGCTGGTCCTCCTTCACCACTTTTATAGCCACCACCCACTTCACTCACTCATGTCTTCTACTTCTTCTTCTTCCTCGTCATCATCATCATCAACTTCAACCCCTTATGACGCTGTGGCTCCTGATATCCCTGGCCCTAGTACGAGGAGAACCGGTCAATTTGAAGGCCCTTCCTCCTCTCGTCAACGTGCTATGAATGAGGTCTTGCCTGAGCCTTTTCTTGAAGCTTTGGCCAACCAACTTGCCCTTGATGCTGCCAACTACAATGGACGTCTTGCTGCTGCTCCTGCCCTTGCCAATTTGTTTCAGGTACTTTCTTTATCTTTCTACCTTTTTCCTTTCTTGATCTTCTTCCTCTTCATCTTTATCTTTATTACCCCCCATCTCGCTTTTGTTATAAAAAATATGCAATCATTGTTCGTGTTGCTCTTCTTTGCTTTTGCTGAATCTGACCACGGATTCTCAGTTTGCTTAAAATGAAGATTTGTAGAATCTTCAGCATGTGTAACTGATAGCTTTTTCAGTTCCGAAACTGGACAAAATATTGGTCAAGTCAAACATGAATCTAGTATCGCTACCTGCAGATGCTGATTCTTTTTTATTTTTAATAAATATCAACACTATGGACTAACTTAATACTATATATTATTATATCCTTATTCTTTTCTTATGTTTATACAAGGCAAATTTTTTTTGTGTTTAAACTCTAGAGGTATTCATTGAACTCAATATGGATAAGGGGACATGAGTACCGATTTAGGTTTAGGTTGGAGATGCTTCAAGCATCCTAGAAGAAACTGTTCCGCGAAAGCACTTTACGTGTGTCTTTTTCAAACCGAATGTGTGTCCCTTTCAAAAAAGGGTGTATTTTTCTTCTTTGCAACGTTTGTTCTCTCTTCCCCTTCAAAAATGTCTAGTTTTGGACCTCCTTTTCACAAACCAATGAAAATGCTCACACTGCCTTCGATTTGCTGTTTCCCTTTCTTGGCATGAATCCTTTTTGACTGGCTTTTTCCTGCTATCTAGGCTAGAAGATCCATTGCATGCCTTTTTTATCTCCATATGCAGATACTAGTTTTTTTCTTTGTTTAAAAATAACTGGCTTTCTTAAAGAATAACATAAGGATGGAAGCATAAATAGTTGTTAATGTCTCATACCTATCGTCCTTGCAAGTGTACCATTTCCATATATAGTTGGTTGCATATATATATTTCGGAAGCACACTAATTTTTTTTTTTTTTTTTTTTTTTTAAAAATTATTTAAAAAATTTTTTTTTTTTTTTTTTTTAATTTAATAATTTTTTTTTTATATTTTTTTTTTTTTTTAAAAAATGTTTTTTTTTTTTTTATATTTCTTACTTTGGCGATCATACCCTAGGCCAGATTTATCTGATGCATTGGAAGTTGAAAATAAAAAT
>Ga0099824_1009950_pt1 | contig 11467 bp, 9 predicted proteins | sample SiratrowhiteBW_FD_76837 | JGI IMG/M metagenome (GOLD analysis project Ga0099824, IMG submission 76837) | Root nodule microbial communities of legume samples collected from California, USA - Siratro white BW | ecosystem: Host-associated > Plants > Roots > Nodule | place: USA: California... | reverse complement strand
AAACATATATCTGTCTTAAAACTTATATTTTTAAATCACTTATATATAAAAATTAAAACTAATATATATATATATATATATATATATATATATATATAAATATAGGAATATTTTTTTTTTAATTGTGGTAGGTCTAAAAATTCGTGGACATGGGCTTGAAGAACACGCAAACACATAAGTACAAACACATAAGTACGCAAACACAATTTTTTAGACTTCAAAGAAAACATAGTACAAAAGTTGAGGAATTGCTAAAAGTTGTTCAAGTGAAATTTAATAGTATACTACAACTTGGGACTGGTAAATTAAAGATAATTCGATAATAAATAATTTAAAAATTATATTAAAATTAATATTATTTCAAAAAATAAAATTTAAGTCTAACTTAATTTTATAAAATAAAATTTATACTAATTTATAACCTTCAAATTTCAAATACTTAAATCAACCATAAATACTCCACCGGCTCAACTCCAAATCACTTGCCTTCCCCCAAAGGCTCAACTCCAACATCACTTGCCTTCCCCTGCTTGCAGAACTCAATGGAAAACCAACACGTAGCCGTCATTGCTTTTCCTTTCGGCAGCCACCTTATGCCTCTCTTAAACCTCGTTCTCAAACTAGCTCATGCCGCTCCACACTCTTCATTTTCATTCATTGGCACACACAAATCCAACGCAATCCTTTTTCCCAAACCCCACATCCCCAACAACATCAACCATTACAGCATAAGTGATGGAATCCCAGAGGGTCATGTCCTAGGCAACGACCCAACTGAAAAACTCGATCTTTTTCTCAAAACTGGTCCTCAGAACTTGCACAAGGGAATCCAACTTGCGGAAGCCGACACAAAGAAGAAAGTCACATGCATCATTGCAGATGCTTTTGTGGCCTCTTCTCTCCATGTGGCTCAGACACTCAATGTTCCTTGGATCGCAGTTTGGCTTCCCAATTCATGCTCACTTTCTCTGTACTTTTACACTGACTTGATACGCCGCCACTGTACAAACCATGCTGCAAAGACAACCTTGGATTTCCTTCCCGGGTTGTCTAAGATGCGTGTTGAAGATATCCCACATGATCTGCTCGTGGTTGGAGAAAAGGAGACCATATTTTCAAGGACGCTTGTTTCATTGGGTGAGGTGCTACCTCAAGCTAAGGCAGTGGTTATGAATTTCTTTGAGGAATTGGACCCACCTTTGTTTGTTCAGGACATGAGATCCAAGTTGCAGTCTTTGCTGTACGTTGTTCCACTTCCCTCTCCGCTGTTGCCACTCTCCGACAACGATTCAGGTGGAATCTTGTCATGGTTGGATAGAAAGAGTGGTAGATCGGTGGTTTATGTTTGCTTTGGGACTGTGGTGGCACCGCCTCCACATGAGCTTGTAGCGGTGGCGGAGGCATTGGAAGAAAGTGGGTTTCCATTTCTGTGGTCCCTAAAGGAAGCTGTAATGGGTGGTTTGCCACATGGGTTCGTTGAGAGGACCAAGATGCGTGGGAAAGTGGTGTCTTGGGCTCCCCAAAACCAAGTTTTGGCACACGATTCGATAGGAGTTTTTTTGACTCACTGCGGGTTTAACTCTGTTACGGAGAGTGTCTCGAGTGGGGTTCCTATGATCTGTAGGCCATTTTTTGGAGATCAAGGGATATCTGCAAGAGTGATAGAGGATATTTGGGAGAATGGGGTGATAATAGAAGGTAGGGCCTTCACCAAAAATGCACTGCTGAAAAGCTTGAATCTAATTCTGGTGCAGGAAGAAGGGAAGAAGATTAGAGAAAGTGCTCTAAAGGCAAAGAAGACTGTGGAAGATGCAATTAGGCCTGAAGGCCCAGCAGCAAAGGATTTCAACACTTTGTTGGAAATAATTTCTAGATCTTAAAGCACAAACCCATTTTCAGTATTTTTGTTATCTTATTTCTCTAGAACTTTAATATGTGCTAAGAATAATCTTTTTATTTATGAGGTTTAAGTTACAAGTCATTATAAATTTTGATATCTTAATTATGCATTATTATAAATTTTTGGATTTTAATTAGGGTGATATTTACCTCAAAATTTAACTATGTATCCTCGTTACATAAAACTATAATAAACTTTCCTAGTCTAATGTTTGCTAAATATCAGATTTGTCATTTTGTAAACCACAACAAAACATTACACTTTTAAGCAAAGAAATGATATTTTGATACAGGAAGACTTGTATACAACTTTGGTGACAAAAAATATTAAAGAGGATGGTTAAATGTTATAAAAAATATTAAAATAATAGCTGTAACTGAGTGTGATATAAGTGTAAAGAAAAGGAGGGTTGTCAAAGTATCACGATCTTTCCATGAATCGTGCACTTTATCTTGTCCTTATTGACAATTTACTTTTACGAAGATAAAATAATAATAGTAACATACATGTTGAATAAAATAATAACCTAAATATTATTTTTCAATATCATTCAACCATCTCCAATTTGTGAAACTTATCAAAAAAGAAAACAACAAAATAACAAAATAACCTAAATTCCAAAAAATATTAATCATATGCTTAAAGAAATCGCCAGTAATATAAAGTAATATAAGAGCTAGAAAATAAGTAAAAGAAATCACACTAATGCAAAATAGTGATTCAATATTAGGATATCACGTTGGTTAAATGGAAAATATTGTAAAGAAAAATATGGTGGTATTTTGTTATTATTTAAAGATATATTATATCCATTAATATATAATCAATGTAAAAAGTGTTATATAATATTAATTATAACGATGTAGAAAATATTATAAGAAGAATCATTTGAAAAAAAAGTTGAAAATTTATTATACGGTCAATTATTATATCGATTGTTATAATTGATGTAATATATGATGTATGTTTAAAAAAATTATTTGGCAATTTATTTATTACATCAGTTGTTACAGAAAACAATATAATATAGTAGGTTTAAGGTCGATTATATCGATTATTTAGACATTCAATGTAATATAAATAATATTCTAAAAATTACATATCATTTTTGAACCTAACATCGTTTTCATTTTTCTTCTTTTGCACTTTGTTCTTCGTCACCAACATCATCACTGTCCCAAGTTGATAACATGTCACAACATCACCACAGACAATGTTTCTTTTCCAAGTGATATCATCTCCAACCCGCCATTATCATCGCTATCGAAATTGAAAGTCTCCTATAACAACGACTTTTTTACTTGGCTTATATCTTTCCAGTGTTGTCGTGGGCTTCCATCTCTACCGTGAATCGTGAATGTTGTTTGGTTTCACCTTTTGCCCTTTGTCACTTGTCACTTCTCTTTGCAACATATTAATGATTTTTTTGTAAAATTAATTAAAAATAGTTAAAATTTGTTTTTAATCCAAATTTTTTAGTAGTAACTTCTTTTAGTGTATATTTGATAGTAAAGTCCTTACATTGCATAAAATTATTACAGATTTTGAGTTGACAAAATATAGGAGCGGAAAAACTTTAAATGGTCATAGCTTTTAATAGAGAGCTCGGGTTGAAACATTTTAAAAAATGAAAATTGTTCAAAATGAGATCCCTAATTTCCAAGATTCCATCATTTACTATTATTTTTTATTTTTTAAGTGTTTTTGAGTTTTTTTTTTTTTTAGATTTTAGCCTTTTACTTCAATACCTACACTTGTTAGAAAATTTTAATTTTTTTATATGGTGTTTCCTTATATTAATTATCGATTTATAAAATCACTACATCTTACATGTTATGGTGACTTTAATTTTCCTAAGTTTTCATTTGCACAAATTTTATATTCCTATGTTTGGAAGACAAAAATTTATTTTCTTAGTATTCTAGTATGTTTGTTACAGGTTTGGATAATAATAAATTTGACATTTTTTTAAAATGATACATATTTCATCGGTTATAAATTGGAACCAATATAATATTTAATTTTTTACATTGGTTGTAGTTACAAATGGTGTATTATGTCTTCCTGATTCTCATATTACATCAATTTACATCAATTGTAGTTATAACTGATGTAAAAAGTCACATATTACATCTATTCTAACTTACAATCGATATAATTTATATTATTTTTTTACTTTTTTAAACGTTCTTTATGTCGATTGTGTTTATAACTGATGTTTATTGAGTATATTTTTATTTCGATTGAAGAACTAATATAAAAAGTTATGAATTTTCTACGTTAATTATAGAACCGATGTAAAAAGCCTCTTAATAATCTTTACTAGTGTCTATTTGGATATTAATGTTTAAGTTAGTTAAAACATTCACATATTCATTACATTATCTAATAAATATGAGAAGTTTTCAAAGAATAAAAAAACATAAACATTTTCTACATATGCTTTCTAACTTCCAAAGGAACATTGATTTAGCATAAAAAAAACTTGAACCATAACTTATAAGTCACATTCCATCTAAAAAAGTTTCAACCTTTCAATAAAGCTTGTTGATTGACAATCATGATAATAATTAATATTGAATAAAATCTCAAAAGTAAAGACATATAAAGTCTCACTAGAACTTCTGTAAATGCCAACATTAACAAAAAGACGTAAACATTATTTAGCAATGTCATCAATGTTGCATTTAATGTAATTAGGGGTTCTTGTTTATTTTTTAAAGAATATTTAGAATTTTTGGGGCATAATCATAATGACCATCAATATTAAAGAATTTAAAGTTCATAAATACAATTAAATATGATACACATAAACAAGGATCTAAATAAAGGGATGTCAACTTTAACTCTAGTAATGACATGTGGGATATATGGAATTATTTCAGCTCATCTAGATACCTTAAAATATATGAATAACTTTTTTTTTCAAAATTTTTTTTTAAGTGATTCAAAGAAAAAATAAATTTTGAAAAGTCATTTTTCACAATCTCTTAGTGGTGTACAACCACATTTTTCTCTATAATTGATACCAAAGTTGGTTTTGATAATTATTTAAGAGTTTGATAAAAAAAAATGTTAAACATTCCCTAACTTTTGCTAAAGGTGTTTCGATAATTAGACTTTTGCTTTTATAAGTGAAAAAATTATGATGCTAATTTTCCTTGAATCAATTGACAAAGATGTTTATAATATAGTTGTTAATGGCATCTCATGTGCCTACTAAAAGCGTTGAAAATGTTTTAGTAACTAAGGATTTAATTCTTGGACTTTAAATGAAAATAAAAAAACACCTTCTAATATGGGAGCAAAAGATATTATTTCTCCAGCCCGAGTTCTATCATATTTCTATTTTTTTTTAAGTTTTTCTATTTTTTTTAAGTGTGAAGAAACATGAGATAATCTTGGAAGTTAATTGTGAAAGAACAGAAGAGGTCAAGCGTGCAAGAAAGAATATTCTAATGAAAGAGTATGAAGCGTGCAAGAAAAAACATTTAAACACATAGTAAATCATTTATTTTTCTTGAAAAAATAATTGATAAAGAGAAGTTTAATATCAAGATTTTGAAAAGTTTAAATAAATCAATGATAACCAAAGGTTACAACTGTATCATAATCAAGACATTTTACTTCAACGAAAATGGCTATTATTTTTGGAAATTTGAGAGAATATATTACCTAAAGATTGAAAGGTTCGAAAAAAGAAAAAAGAAACTTGTTTGAAGTTGATATATAAAAATGGAATTGAAAGAGGAAGATAGATTCAGAAAATTCAAATTGTAGAAAATTTGATCTATTAGTTAAGAAATTCTCAAAGTTCAAGAAGAATAAGAATAAAATAAGACATATCAACATAAAAGAGACTATAAGAAACTATAATAAATATCAACATCGACGTATATATGTTTTTGAATGTAAGAAATAAGATAAAATTAAACCTAATTGTTTTTTGTTCATTATGAAATAACATATTGAAGAAAACAAATATAAGAAACCAAAAAAAAAAAACTTATATATGAGAAGACAATGATAATTCTTCTAATATTTCTAATGATAATGAGGAGGAGGAAAATCTTTGTCCGATGGCTAATTATGAATTTTCAAATAGCAATATAAGTAGTTTTGAATTTGATATATTTAAACATTAATCTATTACTTGATGCATTCAACAAATTACGTGATAAAGTCAAAATAGTTACTTTTCCTAACATTAGACTCAGAAGATTATAAATGACTTAAAAAATATACATTAGTTACAAGAGAAAAATGATAATTTGAAATGTCATATTTAAGCTTTAGATATGATTTACAAGAGTTTTACATTGTTATCTACTTTTCAAATTATAACTATAAATAATAAAAGTTGAAATAATTATTAAGTCAAAGTGTTAGCCTGATCTAAATCAATGTGATCTAAATTAGCTCAATTATGTTTAACTTAAGCTTGATCCGACTCAACCTAACATAAGTCTAGTCTTGCTCGACTTTATATGAGGTTGACACCAACCTATCTTAGCTTGATTTGGGTTTCATTTTGGTCTAACCTAACCTATATTTAATCTAGTCCAACTTAACTTTGGTAGGACATAGTTTGACTTTTACTAAGTTTGACCTGACCTAACCTTGCATGACTTTAGTCTAACCCTACTCACCTTGTACGAGAGTCTAGCTTAACCTAGTGGTATTTTACATGAGTCTAATGTATTCTAATCTTTCATATTTTAAACTAAAACTCACCTTATAATTTTTGATTTACAAAATTTTAAAAAAATGTTAAATCTAAATTTAAGTAATTGGATTGGATTTCAAATCCAAAAATATGAATCATGAGATAATTCTATTAAAATAAATTTAAAGCAATATGGATTTAAATAATTATAAATAGGATTTGGAGATTTGGATTTTTTTCTCCACCCCTATTTCTTCTAATTAATGAATTGGTTAATAGTTACCCATCAAAACCACACAAAAATTATCACTTCATCTCATGTTGATGTGCTCCTTTTCGCTATGGTTAAGAGCTCTCAAGCTAATCTCATCTATAATCTCCTGAACTTATTCATTGAAGCATACGTAGGTTAAAGGTTAGTACAAGTAAATCCAAAATGTTCTTCTCTACTGGGTTTCATGATCAAAGAAGAATTAGTTTTTAAGCATGATCAATATTAAGAGTACAAAGACAATTAGCAAGTATTGAAGTTTTCCATACTAAAAGTCAGATAAAGAAAGGTTGATTTTGAATTCATAATTGCTAAACTTCAAGCAAAATTAGCTTCCTATAGAAGAATAATCTGTTAAGTAAAGCTGGTGGCCCCTAAATTTTGAATTGTAAATAATTATATTTTATGTTACTGGTTGCCGCAAAAGCATATATTAGTTGGAGAAAATTAATTACAAAAAAAAAAAATCCTGCAATTGTTTTGGCAAGAAATGCTTGAGGAAATTTTTGCACAAAATTAATTACGAAAAATTCCGGCAAATTTTTAATAATATTTTAATGAATAAGAGTTTTGATAATTTTCTTTTGAATTATTTGTCGCAGAAAAATAAAAAAAAATAGTTAACATATTATTTTACAATAATTGAAAACAATTTATTTAATAAAATATTATTTTATTTAATTAACTACAAAATAATTTAATTTACTATTCACTTGATTATCATCAATAGACACATTGGACAATTTTATGTGGGTTTTCATTGCTTTGTTTGTTAAGGAAGATTCCATAATTATAGAAGATCTATTTGAGATAAAGGTGTAGCATTCTTTGCCAAAAACTCCAAACTCCTTCTTTGAACGTTCTTCCTGATTTAGCTTGTGCAGTTTTTGTCTACTTAATCATAAAAGGTTGGAATTAAATTGTGGCCAAATGTATAATGAACTAACCAATTACAAACACTAATCAATTGAACTGAATAGAATTTCCTAAATCAATTAGGATTTAAGGGGAAAAAAACTGTGACAGTATTATTTATTTGCGGATTGGTTTTCTATATCAACATAGCAAACTTGTCACAATAAACACTACACCAGTGCTCTAAATCTAGAGTATTATTGGGTCTTTTGGGAAGGATATATCGGAAAGATTCGTTACTAATAAGCTATTTGCAATCCATGTAATTAAGAGATTATGATAATATCTCTAATCCAAAATATTAAGATGGTAAGAGATTATGATACTAGTTCTAATCTAAAACAATAAATTTGTGACTTTCTTCTATATGGCTTTTAACTTTTTCATTTTCCACTCTTTTTTCACGACCCTGATGGCTTCATGATCGAGATATGCAATTGCCTTCTCTGACTCCCTTAGTTGGTGAAGTGGCAAGATCATGTTCCCTTGTGAATCTTGAGAAAATGCAGAATCAGCAGATACAAAACATTGAATATTATAGTTGGAGGAGTTGTATCAGCAGCAGAAGATAATCTAAATTATGTGCATAGTCTATTCTTCCTGCCCTTCCCTCTTTCACTCATGTTTGATGGATGTATTTAATCCTTTCCTTATTGAATTCCTTTGAGCTAGGGTTGCTCAATGTTCATGACTAAGCAGCTTTACTTTGGCATAATATTTTGATTAGATCAAACTTTTAGACTAAATAGGATTAAGTCACACCAAACCTAAAGTTGAAGCAACTTTTTGCAAATTTTGATATTATGTATATATGTATGGATGCAGACAATGATACTTTTACAATATCTATTTTCAATGAGTTCTTATGTGAATGAGAATGTTATCTACTATCATGTTATGCATAGATATTAAGTCTAGAAATCATGCTCCTTTGGCTCCTTTTGTTCCAATTCTCTTTTGGAGTGAATATACATATAAATTGGTAATGATTGGACTACCAAGACTTAAAGTAATTAGTATATGTAGTTTAATTTGTGTATATGAAAAAATTGGGATTCGTTGGTGCTAATTTTGTAGTATTCTGGTTGCTTCTGTTAATTTGATATTTAATCCATAATTTCTATATAAATATTATTTACTTTTAGATATTTATTCAAGTCTTATGATACTTTACAAGGAAACTTTAGTTAGCTTCAATATCCCAAGGCATCATTGCCTTTGCTGCATGCTCTTGTAATTTATTTTTTATTCCTTTTACCTTTTTATGGTTTTAGAGGAATTGATAATTTTCCTAAATTGGAGCTATTCTGTGGATTCAATTTTGCTTGTAAGTCATCCCGCAACTGGGCTTGAACATTCTACGATTGTTAGAATTGACATTCATGTAGGAGCATATTTTATGCAACATTTTTTGGTTTTATATTTACTTTGTCATCTTGTTCATATATTGTTTAATATTGCATACTACAATAATGTTAAATATTCTTAATTTCTCTATATACTTATTCCACAATTTTCATACCTGAAAGCTTAGAAGTTTAATATTCAAAGCATAATATTATAAGAAGTGTAATATCCAAATTTCTCCCTTTTTTTTATCTGTTTTAGTTATTAGATTATGAAAGTGGTATACTCCATTATCCATTAACAAACAAGAGGTCGAAACACTTAATGAATTTGGTTAGTTAAATATTTCAAATAAAAAGTTGCAATTTATTTTTCAAATTATCATTATTTACAAGTTTATATTATATTCTAAACGAAATGACATATTTAATTATAAAATACAACTTTTAAAGAAAATTATGACGAGTAGTTGAAAGCAACATATTTTTCCACAATTTATTATAATAATGGTGACTATAAACATCATATAAATATTATATACATCATTATTTTCATTCCATGTAGTTTTTTTTTTTTTTATCGAAATTATGATGGTAAAATTTATGACGGAACTAGCAACCGCAACGTTATTTATATTGGCAGTTTGGAAGTTTTTTGGAAGTTTTTCTTTTAATATTGCATATAATTATTTTGAGGCGGTTTCAAAGATTGCTAGAAAATGCCAAAAGTTTGAATTGAAAGTATTTTAATTTAGTTAAACCTTTCATTTTTTATTGCTTTTTTAGTATCAGATGACCATCAATGTTTAAGACTTTATTTTAGATTAATTGGATGAAAAGTAAGAAAAGTTTTATCTAAAGAATAAGACGTGATATATGCATGGATATGTTGGAAATTGATAAGAATGACCTTTATAAGAAAATATATGGCTATTCTTAATTCAAAACCTTAAAATAATTATTGATGAAGGTGTATGAATGAAGAAAAAAAAATATGCAATCTTTAAAATAATTATTAGAAGTATAATTAGATACCATGTTCCTACAAGTAGAAGTAGTTTCTTATTTTGTTTGTTTATAATTTCTTGAAAATATAATTGGAATAAATTTTGGTGTGGAGTAAATAGTACAAACATAAATAAACTTTTTTAAAAATACAAATCAAAGCTCAATTTGGAGTAATCAATCTCACCCCAACAAAATTTGAACAAGGCAAGGAAACACATGTTATGTAGCAAGGAAAGCGGAACCAAGGCTAAGAAGAATGAAGAAATCCGATCAAAGGAAGATGATCCATATTGATATTATTTTTTTGAAATTTAAATTTTTTTTCTAAAGTTTGTAGGTAATAGAAAAAATATATAATAATTACCATATTTTTTTAATATTATTATTTAAAATATTATAATTAATGTCACTTATTAATATTATTATTTTTACATTATTACATAATTTTTATAAATGCTTTAATTATTATTATTTAAATCTATTGCAGGAGAGTTTTGAATTTAGATCTTGTAGGTGTATATATAGAACTTACGACCATTATAGATGACTTTTCTTTATCGCATCTTGCTTATTATTAATTTTATTATGAATATTATTCTTATTATAAATATTATTATTATTATTAGGGTTAAATTATAATTATGAATAAGAATAATGTTAATAATTAAAAATGATAATATTATTAATTTAATAATAGTATTAATAATATTAACAATAATATTAAAAATAATATTAATAATAGAAATATAAAAATATTGTTAATAATAATATTATTAATATTATAATTAGTATTATTAATATATTTATTAATATTTTTATTATTATTAATATTAATAATATTAATATTAATTTAATATTAGCAATATATATTAATCATATTAATAATATTAATAATTAAAATTAATATTAGTAATTAAAATAAAATAATTATAGTAATATAAATAATAATAATAATACTAATTTTTAATATTACTTACTAATTCAGATTTTACGTTGTAGGTAAAATTTATATATAATATTAAATTTATCTACCGATTTTTATTTGTATATAATATTTATTTTATTTTTTAGTGAAAATCTTTATAATCTTATACTTGACTTGAATTAAATTCATATTCACTAATAAGTTTTTTTTAATCTAAACAATTATTCAAGTTAAACCATGAGAAGATCTTTGTCGGTGTGTAAATTTTTTTTTCTCCTAATATAATGTTCATCTGGTCTATTTCTACCCATTATGGAATTCTCAAATACATTTGACTCCAACATAGTTTTTTCAAAAAAAAAAAAAAAAAGAAATAAAATTATATTTTTTAACAATTTAGGTAACATTATTTATTTTTTTTATTATTATTGTTTTT